>Ga0123355_10008761_pt1 | contig 15303 bp, 15 predicted proteins | sample TergutEmb28metaG_3_FD_89872 | JGI IMG/M metagenome (GOLD analysis project Ga0123355, IMG submission 89872) | Embiratermes neotenicus P1 segment gut microbial communities from Petit-Saut dam, French Guiana - Emb289 P1 | ecosystem: Host-associated > Arthropoda: Insects > Digestive system > Gut ... | reverse complement strand
TTACGCGGATAAGTATTTGGAGCAAGGGGCATGGTTGGCAGCCAACTAATGCTTCCATTGTTGCACGCACATATAAGTATGGAATAGAAAGTTATTCTAAAATGTTCTTGTGCGAACTGTGTAGCCAGTATGTGACCTTTGTTTATAGTGAAATTTACAACCCATATTTCAAACATCCTAAGAACATGTTTACTATCTCCATTCCGTCATATTTTCGGCTTATTTTCCCCCATGGCCGCGTTGCGCGCTCCTAACATATAGTTCCGTTATATGCGTCGTCGCGCGTGCCTTGCCCTGTGAAAAAACGCTCGAAAATATAACGAAAGCGAGATAGTAAACAGGTTCTAAGGTTGTCAACTTGCTAAGACCACCTTTTGAGCATATTTGTTTTTTGTCGACTGCTAGTTCACCTCTTCTGAACCTTTATTGTCGGGGCAAGGACATGCCACATGGGTGTGGTGTTGATATGCTTAGCAAATAAAAAACGACCACTTCTGATGAAAAGAGTCGCTTTAATTAAAGATCTTTAAACCACGGAAAACACGGAAGGACACGGAAAAACCTTTTTCTTATACATTCTTCCGTGTCCTTCTGTGTATTCCGTGGTTTAAAGATTCTTTACTATGCCTAATTTTTTGCAAATTTAATCGGCGCATCAGGCAATATGGAAAATGCGATATTGTTTGCGTGGTCGCCGCACCTTTCTAAGTCGATAATCATATCGGTAAAAACAACGCCGCTTTTTGGATCGCAATCCTCTGTTTTCAGCCTGTCTATGTGGCTTTCGGCAAATTCTTTTGTAAGTCTGTCTACTTCCTCTTCAAGTGCTTTTACTTGTGCCAACTTAGAAGCATCCTGATGCTCGAAGGCGTATAAAGCCTCGTTGGCAAGTTTTACGGTTGTTTCGCCCAATATTTTTAGCTCACTAATAGCCGCGTCAGAAAAATTCAAATCATTTTCTTTGGCCGCTATGGTGTATTCGGCGATATTTTCCGCATGATCGCCAATTCTTTCTATGTCGGACAAAAGCCTAAACATCTTACCAATTTTTTCGGCATCAGCATTTGAAAGAGTCATATTATTCACCCAAACTAGCTTCGAGGCTATTTCCTGGTATAGATAATTTACGATGGCTTCGTTATCAAAGGCTTTATTTGCCTTTTCCGTATCTTTTTCAAAAAAAGATTCTAATGATAGTGCCAAGTTATCATTAGCAATTTTTCCCATGCGGCATAACTCGCGATGGGCATTAAAAACTGCGATGGATGGTGTCTTTAACAGCTTGGTATCAAGATAGAGCAGCTTTTTTTCGTAGGTGGCATCAGTTATCTCTGCTTGTACAATAGGGATAACCCTTTCCATCAACTTGGCAAGGTAGCTGGCAAAGGGCAAAAGCAGCAACAGCGTAGCAGAATTATATAAGGTGTGGAACATCGCAATTTGCCTTGCGGGTTCTGCCCAAGCAGCCTGAAACCAACCCAAAATGCCAGGGAAGATAAATATTAACGTACCAAACACGGTGCTGCCTATGATGTCAAATGTAATATGGAAAAGTGCCGCTCGCTTGCTGGCGCGGTTTGCGGGTATGGATGCTATCAGCGTCGTTATGCTGGTGCCGATATTTGTGCCCAATATGATAAACGCGCCTGTTTCAAAGGGAATGGGCACGCCGCTTATGTACATAGCAACCAAAATGCCCGTTGCAGCCGTAGAGCTTTGGACGGCGGCGGTAAAAGCAAAACCCGCCAACAACGCCAAAAATGGGTTTTGGAAAGCCACCAGCATTTCGTTAAATGCAGGCAGATTGCCAAGGCCTCTAAGAGGGCCGCCCATCGTCGTAATACCAAAGAACAAGATGCCAAAACCTAAAATAACAAATCCGATATCCTTGACGCGCTTCTTTTTGAAAAACACATGCAATATGATGCCTACGAAAATAAATATCGGGGCGTAAGCGTCAATTCTAAAGGCAACTAACTGCGCGCTAAGGGTTGTGCCCAGGTTTGCGCCCATGATAATGCCGATGGCCTGTGTTAAGTTCATTAATCCCGAATTTACAAAGCTAACCGTCATGACGGTTGAAGCGGTAGAACTGTTGAGGGCAATTGTTGCGGCTATGCCCACTATAACAGCTAAAAACCTATTTGAGGTTGCCTTTTGCAAAATATTTTGCAGGCGGTCTCCTGCTATTGTCTGCAACCCGCTTGACATCATCTTCATGCCAAACAAAAATAGCCCTAAGCCGCCCGCAACTAAAACTATGCTTTCAAATACTGACCCCATATTCAATATACCCGAATTCCTTTCGCATCGCTTTTGATGTCAACATTTATAGTATACCCAAAAATCAGTATACCAAAATATTGCTGGCAAATCAATAGCAATATCGACAGTAATCAGCAGAAAAAGTGCAAAGAGTGTGGGTAGAATGACCACACTCTTTGTGCAATGTTACATTATGGCTTGGCAAATTGAAGCTGCGGTTTTTTCGGCTGGGTGGAAAGTCGCAGGTAAAATACAATGACGGAGACGATTTTTGCGGATTCTATTAAGATGCCCATGATATTCCAGCGGAAGTCACCTTCCAGGATATTTAGAGGCGTTTGTGTAAGCATCACAACCACTGCGTAAAACAAAACAGCAATGCGAACGTAATGGACACCCGGCAGATATTGGCCAATTACAAAGCCAAGGGCAGTCACCATGCCCAAAGTGTGCAGCCATCTTACCTCTTCCGGCGAATTTACAATCGCCAATATGCCGGCAACCAGCGCCACCACAATCATAACCAGCAAAAAGATAAGTCCTGCCTCTTTGCTTTTTGGTGTGTCCTTTGAGAAAATCTTGAAGAAGACAAGGTTTCGGATGGTGCTGTATGACGAGGCCACTATCAGCGAAATTTGTGTGCTCATGCCTGTTGCGAGGCCGATAGCAACAAACATCGCCATCCAAAAGAAGCTTCCTATGCCCGTCACAAGAAAATACTTCGTTTTGTCTTTTATTTGATACGATGCAAATTCAAACCCTATAGTTATCACGCCCAAAATTTGCGCTACTATAAACCAATTATTCATTTTATCGCCCCCTTAAATTTTTATTGCGTCATACTTCCTGCAATATGCGAAGCCCAGCGCGCCCGGCCCTACATGGGAGCCGATGGTTACACCGATATCTGTTATGGGATTAGTTATTTTGGTTTCTAAAGCTGCCTCTGTGCTGGCCTTAAAGACAGCGGCGTCTTTTTCGCTAAATATGTGCCCAATGCTTAGGCTTATATTTCCCGTTTCGCCTTTCAGCGCATCCACCATTGCTTCTTCTATTAACGCAAGCGCTCTCTTTCTTCCGCGCACATTATCTAGCTGCGAAACCTTCCCATCTGCCAGCTGCAATATTGGGTTTAGTTTTAAGATACCGCCGACAAATGCAGTTGTGGGGCCTACTCTGCCGCCTCTTTTTAGATATTCCAGGGTGTCCAGTGTACAGTAAACCCTTGTGGTTTTCAAAACTTCTTTTGCGACCTGCGCCGTTTTAGATAACGAATATCCCGCATCCCGCATCTTAATTATCTCTCTTAAAATTAGGCCCTGGCCTATTGTTGCGTTTTGCGAATCTACCAATATTATCTCCCTGTCCGGATATTCTTCTTTCATCATCTCCATGGCCAGCGACGCGCTGTTAAAAGAGCCGCTAAGCTTGGAAGAGATGGTAAGCACAAGGACATCCTTGCCGCCTTTCAGATAAGGTTCGTATGCGTCTATATAATCTTGCGGACTAGGCTGGGACGTCTTTGGGAAAAGGCCCTTTTCGGAAGCCAAGCGTTTAAAAAAGTCTTCCTTGCTTATGTCTATGCCCTCTTTTAGGTAGTTTTCTTGGTCAAAACTAATGTAAAACGGCACAATGCCTATGCCATGCCTCTTGGCCTCGTATTTACTAAAATCGCAGCTGCTATCAGAAATTATTTGAAACATAAAATCCCCCTTGTTGTACGATGATCAATGTCGTTACAAAGATAGACAGGAAGAAAATATGCTTGGTTGCGTATAATAAAAAATATATTTTGCGACCAAACTGTCGCTTTTTCTGTTATAATAATTAAAGGGGTGGTGAATGTGGAAGATTCTGCGATATTGGATATGTTTTTTGGCCGTCAAGAATCTGCAATTGACGAAACGCGGAATAAATATGGCAAACGCCTGTTTAGAACATCGAAAAATATCTTGCATAGCAATGAAGACGCGGAAGAATGTGTTAATGATGCCTTGATGAAGGCCTGGGAAGCGATACCGCCAAACCGCCCCGCGATGCTTGGCGCGTTTTTGGCGAAAATTGTACGAAACCTTTCGATAAACAAATGGGAAGCGAAAAGTGCCGCAAAGCGCGGCGGCGGCGAAACAAATTTGGTGCTAAGCGAGCTGGAAGAATGTATACCCGCCCAAGGCGGGCCGGAACAAGAGCACGAAGCCGCCCTCGTAACCGAGGCCATAAACACCTTCCTAAATGACATCGACAAAACCGCCAGGGTAGCCTTTGTCCTGCGATATTTCCACGGGGAAAGCATCCGCGCCATCAGCGAAAGATTTAAAATGAGCGAAAGCAAAATAAAATCCATTTTGTTTAGGACGCGAAAAAAGCTTAAAGTGCATTTGGAGAAAGAGGGGATTGCGATATGAATGAATTTGGCAAAGCCAGAAGGCTGTTTGCTTGCATGGGAGAAATTGCCGATGCGATAATAGAAGAGGCGGAAATGGCCGACATAGCCGCTGAAACAGCGGTGACGCGCAAACGCTATGTAAAATACGGCACCCTAGCAGCCGCGGCCACCTTTGGGGTTGCTGTGACAACTTATTTGCTGCTTAGGTCAAGACGCGGCGTGGGCGCAAGTGCATAGAAAATAAATACGGCAATGGTGCGATGTATATCAATTTAACTTAAAAATCGCCTCAGCTCGCGCGCGGACACACACTTGGTCGTCGGCGCTAGCGCCGACATGCTGTCTGTATCCGCGCGCGGCCTCGTTGTTTTTAAGTAAAATTGCTATAAGATATGCACCATTGCCGTTTATTTATTGTAGACTTTCTTGGGTTACAGACGGTAGATTGCTTAAATTATTATTTTCTGTGCCATCGGGTATGGATTTTAAATATTCGTTGCCGTCTCTTTCAGAGATGCCTACACCCTTTATGCCGCCTTGCCTGGCAAGTGCTACGGCATCGTCTTTGCTAAGGGTTTGGCCGCTTGAAAGCTGATATCCTGTTATTTTGCCGCTGTCTTTTACAAGCCCGGTAATATGGGCGGCATTGCTGCTGGCCTCGGGAATTTCCTTCATGGCCATCAACGGCAAAGCAGATGCGATGTTGTTTTTATTTTCCAAAAGTCATCATCTCCTAGAAATAATTTTGCCGTTATTTTTCCCGAAATTTCAGTATTTATGCGATACTTAGCTGTCATTTTGCTCGGACTGTGCTGCGGCTTTCCTAATTTCGTAATATTCCACAATGCTGTCAAAAATGTCTTTTAGCACCGCGACGATGGGGATGGCCACAAGCATACCCATTATGCCTGCCATGGCCCCGCCCACGGTGATGCTTATTATAACCAAAAGCGGGCTGAGAGAGAAAGAGCCGCTCATTAACCTGGGCTGTACGATGTTGGCATCAATTTGTTGTATGATAAACAGGGCTATGGCTGCTATGGCGCCCATTCCGATGCCTTGGGTAAAGGCCACCACGATAACGGCCACAAGGGTGCCGAAAATAGAGCCGAAATATGGGATATAGTTTACGATGCCAAGCATAATGCCAAGTATTATGGCAAAAGGAGAGCCTATTATCCATAAAAAGATTGTCGCCATGGTACCCAGGATGATGCCGTCTATGGTTTGGGTGCGGATATACTGCCTGAAGTTGTGGTTTAGCCTTGTGACAATTACCATTGTTGTGGTGTAAAAGCCCTCGGTAGAAAATGCTTTGAGGGTTTTGTGCATAAACGCCTTAAATTTGTCTTTTTCAATTAGCACATAAATTGTTGAAATGAATGCGATAACCCCATTAAACAATGCAGTGCCAACGCCCATTAGGGCAGTTAGGGGTTGTATTAGGTCTTCCAAATTAAAATCCGCAAACATATCTCCGAGGAAGACAAAAATTGTCTCGGCGTTGACATACCAGCCGAAAAGCTCCATTTCATTGAAGCTTTCAACAAAATACACAATGTTTGCCCAATATGTGGGGGTTTGCGCTATGAAAAACGTAACGCTGTCAACGATGGCGGGTATGATAAAGTTTAGGGCCAGGGCTATGAGGCCAAGAAAAAGTATGGCGACGATGATGACGCTAAGCATCCTCTGCTTCTTGAGGATAAATTTGTTGCTAGACTTTGCCAGCAGCCTTTGTACGCCGCCCATTGGCATGTTAACGATGTACGCCAAAATAAAGCCATAGATAAATGGCAGCACTATCTCCCATGCGCGCTGTATGGTACTGAAGAAAAACTCCATTTCGCCGGAAACACGGTACATGACGATGATGCCAAAGGCCAATATGAAAAATGGCAGCAGTTCTTTTAGTTTTCTGGAGAGATATTTATTTGTCATTGCAAATCCCCTTTCATTAGTAAAAATTTATTGCCAGATGTTTACTCCTATATTTGCAATCTCTACGCATAGGCGCGACATGGGCAAGCCCATCACCGTGTAAAAATCGCCTTCGATGCGCGACACCAACACGGCCCCGCGGCCTTGTATGCCGTAGGCTCCCGCTTTATCAAAAGGCTCGCCTGTGGCGATATAGCCTTTAATTTCGTCGCTAGAAAGGGGCCGAAAATACACATCGGCGGCGTCAACGAAGCTGCAAATTACGTCATCCTTGCCGCCGGTTTTAATAATTGCAACCCCTGTGTAAACCGTATGCTTTCGGCCTTGCAAGGCCTTTAGCATGGCGAAGGCTTCCGCCTCGTCAGCGGGCTTGCTTAAAACTTGTCCATCTATGGACACTAAGGTGTCGGCAGCGATGATAATTGCCTCAGCCTCAATGTTGTCCCGTACAGCGGCTGCCTTGCGCAGTGCCAATTGCTCTACCTGCTTAGGGGCCGGGCCGTCAATGTTGCTCTCATCAACATCACTTACGATAATTTCGCAAGATATGTCTGCTTGTGCCATCAATTGCCGCCGCCTGGGCGAGCTTGACGCCAAAATTATCCTCATATATTTTCACCGCTTATTTCATATTGAAATTATTTTCTATATATTCCCTTAAATATTTGTAGTAGATTGCTCCCCACATAGGAGTGTCTCTATAGTAAAATATTTCCATGGTTGATAAATTATAAATTACGGGCATGGGAAATGCTGCGAAACGCTTTTTTGGCCTGGAAACAGCAAACGCTGCCGCTGTTGCATCAACTTTTTCTGACGCCATCACATTAAAGCTTGCGACGCCGTTTTGAAAACCTCGTGGCAAACCCTTGTAGGCATTTAAAGCATGGGCGGTGCAAGCATCGGAAAAAAGAGAGATATCTTGCGCTGCGATATGAGAAGCGTGTGTCACAAAAGAAAAAACCTTTAATTTTGTGGCAAGCCATTTCAATTCAAGCTTCTCTTCATATAACATTTTTGCATTTTGCTGGCCGATCACAACATCATCAGCTACAGCAAACTTGGCTTGGATATGGGACAAATATTCATTGTAATTCATGTAGCACCTCCGATAATACTGCTCCGATACTTTCGTTGATAACCAGATTTGCCCTGTCATCATAGGGGGTTGCGCCCTTGTTTATCAGCACAAGGTTTTTGCCTGTAAAATATTGTATCAACCCGGCGGCTGGGTAAACCACAAGAGAAGTGCCGCCTATGATAAGGCAGTGTGCCGCGGAAATTGCGCTTATTGCGGCGCGTATAACGCTGTCATCAAGGGGTTCTTCATATAGCACCACATCAGGGCGTACCGTGCCGCCGCAATTTGCACATTTTGGGATGAAGCCATCGCAGTTTTCGGGTGTCAAGGCATATTGCAAATCATAGGACTTGTTGCAGCCGATGCAGTAATGGCGGGCGTTAGATCCATGCAGTTCTATCACATTCTTGCTGCCTGCCCCTTGATGCAGCCCGTCTATATTTTGTGTGACAATAGCTGACAAAAGCCCCATCTCTTCCATTTTTGCCAAGGCGACGTGGGCCGCGTTGGGCTTTGCGTCCGCGTATATCAAATTTTCTTTATAGTATTGAAAAAACAGCGAGGGGTTTGTGTCATAGCAGGTGCGGCTTATAAGCTTCTCCGGGGATGCGCCGTATTTTTGCTGTGCGTTGTACAAACCTTTTTCAGAGCGAAAATCGGGGATATTGCTTTCTGTGGACACCCCTGCGCCGCCGAAAAATACGATGCTTTTGCTGGTTTTGATTATGTCAGCAAGCTTGTTAAGATCAGGATTTTCCATTTTGCACCTCCTACGCTGTGTCGACTAAAGTCGACTAAAGATTCCGACTAAACTCGGGGAAGTTTAATGCCGCAATAAACTTATAGTGAAACAAGTCCCGTGCCCCTCATAATCAGGCAGGCATGGAAGCCTGGGGAATAACGGGCGACCACAGGTCGCCCCTACTGCGAGGGTGCGTTTGCGAGTTATAGTTATTGCGGTTATCAAATAGCTCGCTTTCTCATTTCCATCAACTTTTTCACGCAATTCAAAGCCTCATCATCAGGATTGTTAAAGGCCATAGTGGCTCCACAGACATTGTCAAAATCCTTGCCAAAAACGGTTTTGCGTGTCCCTGGGCTGCAAGCCTCGCCGCAGCTTCCGCAAATATTGACATGTGCCAAAGCAAGCTGCTTTGTATGCTCGTCAATTGCGAAGCCTTCGGGCTCGCTGGCATAGCTGCCATCGGGCCAGATAGTCCAAGGGCCGGGGTTTTGTGCAGCACCATCAATGTGTATGTAGCAGACACAATTGTCATTGTAGCCAGCCATCCACAAGTCTCCATGGACGCAATTCGGGGGCATATCATTTAATTCCAGATATGTCACAAAATCCAAAGCCCTCTTTTGTGCATCACCGCTTAAAACATTACCAATAACATCTTTGATATTTTTCTCTGTCATAGCTATACCTCCTGGCCGTAAATTTCCCATAAATACAGCGACGCTACAGAGCCATAGGGGGCGTATCGCTTGGCATAGCGCGCAAATTTGTCTTTAGGCAGATCTGTTAGCCCATAGAGGCGCATCATGCCGCGGCGTATGGCTAAATCCCCATAACTTACCACATTTGGGCGCGAAAGGGAAAAGATAAGCAGCATCTCTGCCGTCCAAAGTCCCACGCCGCTTAGGACGGTAAGGGTTTTGATGATTTCTTGGTCGGTCATTTTATGCAGGGCGGCAAAGTCTATTGCTCCGCTTGCGGCGGCTTCAGCGATGCCCTTGATATAGCCCGCCTTGCGCGTGGACATGCCGCAGGCTTGTATTTCTTGTACTGCAAGCCCATGCAGCCCTGCAAAATCCGCGCCGCATAGTGCTGTCAGACGGCTGTTAACGGTAGCTGCCGCCTTGGTGGAAATTTGCTGGGCTACTATGCTTTCAACAAGAGCCGCAAACACATCGGGATTTACCCTGCGTTGTATAATGCCGATGCGGTCTATGGCTGCGCCCAGTTTTTTGTCTTTTTTGCGCAGATGGTTTATCTCCTGCTGGCCGTATTCAAAGTAAGCATTAATCATGGTATCAATATGTCATCCAAAATGTGTATGGGGGTGCGGTGCGTTTGGGTGGTGCCATCGCCCAGTTGGCCCGCCCAATTGCCACCTAGGCCCCAGAGGCTGCCGTCAGCCTTGATAATGAGGGTATTTCCCTCTCCGGCGAAGACGCCAACCACATCGTCCATAATATGGGCAGGACGCAATGGGGTGGAAAGAAGGCTTTCGCCAAGGCCGCCGGCAACGGTGCTGCCCCAGCCCCAAAGGCTGCCATCGGCTCTTATGGCAAGGGTGTGGTTGTGGCCTGCCGATAGGGCCACCGCATCGCCAAAGTCCCTTACCCTTCGGGGTCTTAACTGATTTCTGTGGTTGCCATGGCCAAGCTGGCCGGAAACATTGTCGCCCCATGTCCACAGCGTGCCATCGGCTGTAATGGCCGTGGTGAAGGCAAAGCCCGCCGAGGCATCAATTACATTGTCCATTATCCAGGTGGGCGTAAGCAAATGCGACCATTGGGTTGTTGTGGGATGGCCGAAGGTTCTGCCCCAGGCCCAAAGGCTGCCGTCTGTGCGGATGGCAAGGGCGTGAAAGCGGGCGGCGGTGACATGAACTACATCATCCATAATATGGATGGGTACGGGGCTGCCTACGTCTACACCTCGGCCGCTGGCAAGCTGACCCGCAAAACCGGTACCCCAGCCCCAAAGGCTGCCGTCGGCCTTAATGGCCAAAGTGTAGGCATAGCCGGCGGATACGGCGATGATGTCGTCAAGGAGCTTTATGGGCGTTGGATGGGCCGTCATATCGTCCCAGCCTGTGGCGTAGCCATTTCCAAGCTGCCCCTGCATATTTCCGCCCCAAACCCACAGGGTGCCGTCATTTTTGATGGCCACGGAATGATAACGCCCGGCGGACACGGCAAAAACATCTTCCATAATAGGCACGGGGCTTAGCCTGTCCTCTGTTGTGCCATCGCCCAGCTGGCCAAAGTAATTTGAGCCCCATGTCCACAACGTGCCGTCGGATGTTATGGCCATAGAATGGCTTATGCCCGCGGCGACGGTGTGGCGGGCGACGGTGGTTGCGGTATGGTCAAAGTCGTCGCCCGCGGCGGCGAAGCCAAAAGCATTGCTGACATAAAACGCGGAAAACACAGCCATGCCTACCACTAGCATGGTCACTAACCACAAAGTTTTATGCATTTTCTTCATGTCAATCTCCTTTCAATTTACAAAGGATAGTGGCTTAGCTGTAGGGGCGATTTGTAATCGCCCGCATTTGCGATGATGCGAAGCATCGAACATAGTGTATGCCGCGATATAACGGGCGAACGCAGTTCGCCCCTACAAATGGTGGTGGGTCAATCTAAATGCCCTTAAACTCCTAAAATGCGGCTTTCCGCCTCTTTTTTAAACTGGTTGGTGTAAAGGTTGTAATAATGCCCGCGGTTGCGGAGAAGTTGCTTGTGGGTGCCTTGCTCTAAAATTTTGCCTTCGTCTATGACGAGGATACGGTCACAAAAGCGGATGGTAGATAGGCGATGGGCCACGATGAAGCTGGTACGGCCTTCCAAAATCTTGAAAATGGCAGACTGTATCTTTTGCTCTGTTTGTGTGTCTATGCTACTTGTGGCCTCGTCCAGCACGAAGATGGCGGGATTTTTTATGATGGCCCGCGCAAAGGACACAAGCTGCTTTTCCCCTGTGGACAGGCGGTTGCCGCCTTCGCCCACGTCGCTGTCAAAGCCTTTTTCCATATTCATAATGAAATTGTAAGCATCAACGGCCTTTGCGGCGTCAATAATTTCCTCTTCTGTGGCGTCCAGCTTGCCATAGCGGATATTGTCGCGCACCGTGCCAGAAAACAGGTGAGGGGACTGCAACACATAGCCCAAATTGCTTTGCAGCCAAATTTGAGGCCGTTCTTTGTAATTCATGCCGTCTATAAGGATTGTGCCTTCCGTAGGCTCGTAAAAACGGCATAGCAGGTTGACGATAGTGGACTTTCCACTGCCTGTCTCGCCTACAAGGGCAATTTTCTCGCCGGGGCGCACGTCAAGGTCAAAATGGGAAAGCACCTGCTCGCCTGTCTTATAATGGAAGGACACGTCTTTAAAGGTGATGCGGCCGTTTATGGCGTTCCATGTTTCAGGCTTGGGATTTTCAAAGTCGCCATATTTCGCGATAACATCCTCGCTGTCCACAACATCAGGCTCGGCTTCCAGCAGGGATACTGTACGTTCTGCGCTGGCCTGCGCCGCCTGCATTTCGCTAAGCACGCGGGCAATTTGTATTATAGGTTCGGACATTTGTGTGACATAGGATACAAAAATTGTCAATGTACCCAAGGATATCACGCTGCCAATGACGGCAGAACCGCCTTCGCCAATAATAAGGGCAACACCAATGCCTGTAAGGGATATCACGATGGGGAAATATATTGCGGTAACGGTGGCGGCCTTAATGCTGGCGCGCCTCATGCCGCCCGAAAGGTCTTGAAATTCTTCAAAATTCTTTTGCTCGCGTATCAGCGTCTTGGTGGTTTTTGCGCCCGTAATGCCTTCGTTATACGCGCCTGTTATCTTAGAATTAAGCTTGCGGCTTTCTCTATGGGCCTTTAGCATCTTCCTTTGGAAGTAAATAGAAACAACGATCAAAACAGGCATAATGGCAAGCATTATAAGGGCAAGCCAAGCATTTGTAAAAAACATGAAGACGAAACACAGCGTCAAGAAGAAAACGCCCCATGTAAGGTCCAAAAAGCCCCAAGATACAATCTCTCCAAGGCGGAAGGTGTCTGACGTCAGACGCGCCATAATCCAGCCTACGGGTGTGTTGTCAAAATACGAAAACGACAGGTCTTGCAATTTATGAAAGGCGGTTTCGCGCACATCCGCGCTGATGTCGGTGTCTATGCGCCCTGCAAAATATATAAATGCAAAGACATTAACGGATTGGAAAACAATAAGGCCGATATAAATTGCGACAAAGGCGGGCAAATTGGTTAAATCTCCCGTTTGCACAAAATTGTCAATGGCATAGCCTGTCAGCTGTGGGAAAACTGCCCCTACAGCGGCCAGTAATACCGCAAAAACAAATAATAATATAAAGTTTTTTGGATATCTTAGGCAAAACTGCAAAATCCGCTTCCATAATTTAGGGTCAAATGACTTTGTATAGTCCTGCTCTTCAAAATAATTAGACATTAAGCATCACCTTCCTTTTCAAAGTCCTGCTCTAGCATGGACTGTATATCCCAAATGCGCTTGTAAAGGCCGTCGCGGCTTAAAAGCTCGTCATGGCTACCTTGGTCCGTCAGCTTGCCGCCTTCGATGACGAAGATGCGGTCTGCATCCATAAGGGTGGTGATGCGCTGGGATATTATGAAAGTGGTGACATCGCCTGCACGCTCGGAAAGGGCCGCGCGTATTTGCGCGTCCGTTTCGGTATCCACGGCGGAAAGGGAGTCGTCAAAAATAAGCATTTCGCTGTTTTTTATCAGGGTGCGGGCAATGGCCACGCGCTGTTTTTGACCGCCGGAAAGGGTTACGCCGCGCTCGCCAACCATGGTATCGTATCCATCTTCAAATTCTTCGATAAATTCGTGGGCACTGGCGGTTTTGGTGGCCTCAACAATTTCGTCTTTGGACACCTCGTCCTTTGCCATCTCCAGGTTATTTTGGATGGTTTTGGAATACAAGAAAGGCTCTTGCAGCACGATGCCTATCTTTTCGCGCAGATGATTTTTCGAGATTGTGCTTAGCTCCTTGCCATTTACGGTGATATTGCCGTCGCCATAGTCATACAGGCGCAGCAAAACATGCATCAAAGTAGACTTTCCGGCCCCTGTTGCGCCCAAAACCGCGATGGTTTCGCCCTTTTTAATCTCAAAAGAGATGCTGTCAAAAATTTTGCGGCCTTCGCTGCTTTCGTATTCAAAATCAACATTTTTAAAGACTATATCGCCGCGCAGGTCGTGGGGCTGTGCGCCCGGTGTGTCCTTTTCGGCGGGCGTATCCAAAATTTCATACACGCGGCCAAGGGCAACCTGCATACGTCCAAGGTCTGAAATAACGCGGCCCAGCTGGCGCATAGGCCACACCATCATCCCTGTGTTGATATTGAAAACCAGAAGCTCGCCCGCTGTAAGCTGGTCATTGTATGTAAAAATAATGCCAACGATAAACACAATCAAAACCTGTCCCCAGCACAAAATATCTGATGAGGACCAATACCAGGACAAAAACTTCATTTGCCTAAATTGAAGGCTGCGAAATTCGTTATTTTTGTTGATAAATTTGTCAACCTCAAAGCGCGCGCGGCCAAAGGCGCGCACAACACGCACGCCGGTAAGGCTTTCTTGCAGCACAGTTGTAAGCTCTGCCTCGGCCTCATCCGCCATCTTAAAGACACGGCGCACATTTTTGAAAAATATGTACGAAAAAATGAAAATGATGGGCAAAAACGCCATTGCCACCAGCGTTAATGTTACATTTATTGTAAACATAATGCCGAGGGCAAAGCAGGTGAAAAACACCGCCCGTGCAATTTCTACTGTTTGCTGCTGCAAAAAGCGGCGGGTGGTTTCCACGTCCGATGTGCAGCGCTGTATCAAATCTCCTGTCTTAGCATGTACATGATAGTTATATGGCAATTTTTGTATATGGTCATACAAAAGGTCTTTCAGCCGCTTTGCGGTATTTTCGCCGCCTAATGCCAGCACACGCTGGCGGCCAAAAACAAAAACAGCGATGAAAAGCTGGAAAATAACAAAGGCGATGGCCGCAAGCCAAATATTTTCTTGCCAGGCCTCAATGCCGCCCAAAAGGTTAACAAGCCACATCACCAAAAGATTTGGCGAAAGGGGTTGGTCGCCCAGTACATTATCAATCGCAATACGTGTTACGAGAGGTGCTGCCATGTTGGCCAAGGCACTTCCGGCCTGAAAGCTGATGCCCAGCACAAACAGCCACAAATTTCCTCGTAAAAGCTTGCGCAAACGCTTAAATGTTAAAATAAAAATTACCTCCAATGTGCTACCACGGGTTACGGTTTGTGCCTCACGCGGCGCACCTCAAAATAAGTGATGAATCGTCTAAAATGATGTTAATTCTCATGTTACAATCTCCTTTCTTCCAAAAATTATTTTGACGGTACAACACTACATTTTACCACATTCCGTAGAAAACGTCAAGCGCGGCTTGATGGCATCCCACAACAAACGCATGAATAAATTCCCAAATCATGATATAATCAGTCAAGGGGCTGATTATTATGATGGAAGTATTGAATTTCCTTGAGATGGCGATAGATTGTCGTCAGGAAAAGAAGGTTCATCACCGGATGAGTGATATACTAATATCCCACCAAAACAGTAACAAAAACTTGTCTTTTTGCACCAAGGACATCGTCAGCTTCTCCTTGCCTTGATGCAAAAATCCTGTGTTTTTCTGTTACTGTTTTGGTGGGATATTAGATGGATTAACAACCAAGATTCATCTTATATCATCAAATGCTAAAACTGCTATTGATTTCACTTTGAAAGGAACTGTACAAAAGACGAAACGAAATTGAGAGATTCTTTCGTCTCATCAAAGGGTTTCGGCGTATATTCACACG
>Ga0123355_10008760_pt1 | contig 15307 bp, 13 predicted proteins | sample TergutEmb28metaG_3_FD_89872 | JGI IMG/M metagenome (GOLD analysis project Ga0123355, IMG submission 89872) | Embiratermes neotenicus P1 segment gut microbial communities from Petit-Saut dam, French Guiana - Emb289 P1 | ecosystem: Host-associated > Arthropoda: Insects > Digestive system > Gut ... | reverse complement strand
GAGGACAGAGGACAGAGAGAACGGGGATCTGGGGGCGGTAGCCCCCTAGTCAGGGGTTCTGGAGGCAGCTGTAATTTGGTACAAGAAATTTCATTTCATATAGTAAAATTTTCTTAATTTTTGTTACTTTAAAAGTATTTACGACGACAACCAATTTATTTGTCATTGCTAATGTAAAACAGTTGCGAACCGACGGTAGTTTTAGAATTTTACTACCTTTTTACCGAACATCTTGGGGTGTTGGTGTCCTAAATTCAGAAATTTTTACTGCACGCCACTGGCGAAATTAAACTTAAGCCGCGTTCCGTCTTCACTCACATTTCATACGTAGTTACAACCAAACAGGCGTTCTACATTCAAAATGGATTCCCATGCCAGTTATTCACGTGTTCGCTGTTGGAGCACTCTGTGGTGTGCTGCTCTTGACCTGCAATGGCATGACCATTGTGCCCTGACTGTAACGGGACAAGCAGGAAGTGCGACCCCCCACATCGCCCGTGGGCTGCTGTAGTGCTGCTAGCTCAAGATGGGGAACGTGACGTCACAACACATTGTAGCCGCCACATTTGGTAACAGTGCGTGCAGCAAAATGTTGCTGGTAAAAACAGAATTCATAACTGACATAATACGGAGAGACTGCGATGCACGACACACGCGCGCCACTTTCACTGTCGGTGAAACATTGCGCGCGCTCATTCCCGGTATTGCGTCACGATGGCCTTCGTATCGCGGAACACCATGGCGTCAAGTGGCAGTCAGCCTTAGACACCGTAATGGGGCCCTTAAACGTGCGCGCGAGACGTAGTGTTCGTGACCCCTTTAAAGGCTGAGCACCCAACCAACCACCCAAATCAGCCGAAGAGCTGAGGGCTTCCGCGCAAGTCGCCGCCCCTCGGTCTGTTTGTTTAGTCATACCTGCGTTTACCGCATCGCTGGGCTCATTGACAGACTGTAAATGGGGTTGCGTTTACGCTAACGAGTTTACCGTCGTGGTTGAAGACCTCGACGTGGGCAAACTGAGGACCATTCGTCAGGATGCAGTAGGCCTTTTGAGGAGGCATATTATTTGTCATGTCTAAGGTTAGGCCCCGTCTTTGCGGGTTGTACCCTGGCATTCGCCTTACAACTGATGGACAAAGCACGGAAAGAACCTCAGTCAGGGTAATCAAGAAGTGCCAATTGGGCACGACTCAGTATATCGACATGGCCCCCTTTTGACAGGTTTGTCGACCGCGGCCTCCCTTGGGAGACCGGGGTCGACGGTCAGTGCAGTATGCTGACCAAATGTTGACCTTGATCTCCCAAGGGAGGCCGGGGTCGACAGACTTGTAACTGTTCAACAACCAGTCCGTACCGCGCAGTAAACACTGTCCGTCTCGGTTGTAAAAACCACCCAGTGAATGCTGTATAGGGAAATGATTGCTGTTCTCAGATCAACACACAACACATAAACGCATTCTGTGTGGGCAGAACGTAGAATTGCTGAATGTTGAACTGGCGGTACATTTAAAATGGACCAATAAAACCCTCACTAACATCGAAGTCAGTCTTTAATGGAAGACACTTATTTGGTTTCGCGCACTGACTGCCGTGTCAGTAATGTAGATATAAAATAACCTCACACAGTAGCGTGAAGTTTAATTTACTGAAACACAAACACTTTCTGAAAGCGCTGAATGCAATAAATGACAGCAGTCCATGAAGTATGAAAGCAATCAACGTCACTTAATAAAGATTGAGCTGGGAGTGATCCGTGCAATAGCAGGAGAGTGGAAGATGACAAGATGCCAGTCATGTGGTCTCATCACGATTCGTAGGAACCACTCACGAAAATTCGAAACAGTGTTTTAAAATGGGTGGTGTAAACTACCTTCTAATGGGCCTCTTTCATCACCAGGGAATAGCGGGGGTGGAGACAACGGGTAAGACAGGTCCAGTCAAAATTGGTGAAACAGCCTCTTTATTGAAGTCGAGTCGCTGCATGTCGCTCCACTGCCTGCACCCTCCTGCTGCTTAGACACTTCAAATGATTCCTGTGGATAAAATTTTCTTGCTTTTAACCACGCATTGCCAAAATTCTCAGTCAGGCCGGCATCGCCTGACTGAGTCGAAGCTGCTTGGCTAACGAAGCGCCGCGCCACAAACGACAGCTGATAGTCCAGCCACTGTGTCACATGATCCCTGTACCCGTCTTCCTCGCATCACCTGTCTAAACAAGGGTCTCAAAGCTGGGGGCCCCTAACGGGAAAATGCAGTGTGAGCAGAATGGGTGTTGCTTTGCCAATGAAAAGTTTTGGAAAAATTTCTGTATAAGTTTCTTACATCTCAGGGAAACCAGTTCCCGTGGTCGAACCTGGAATGGGCAGGTCTAACGGTCACGGATAGTCTGAATCCCGAACATCGAGTTCACAAACTGTACATTTGTATTTTACTGCATACACGCACACACGACCAGCCAGGAGATGAACTGGATATCCAGTTAATCACAAATGAACACTAAGCTGTAACGATGTATTGAGGCGGAGGTAAAGCTCCACGCTTTCTAACCCTTGGTACTAGATGCCGGAGAGTGGTCAGCTCCATGGGCCGGCATTGGCAGTGCAGTGTGAGACGGAGTGTAGTCATTCTAGCAGTAGAACACGGACACTGCATCACAGGTTTTCGTGATTTTTTCAGGCCCTGCAGGAGATTTCTGGGCCAGTGTGTGTGGCCAAATAACTTGCCAGCTGAGCTCCCTTACATTGTAAATAGCTGCAGTCAGCTCGGCGTGTCTGCTGCTAGGCTCACCTCAGAACAGCCAGTCAGCGTTATATTGCTTTCAGAAACATTTGCTGTGTTGGAAGTACATTTCTAGCGGCAGTCAGTGAGGAGTTTTTGAAATGGATACACAACAGTTTTTGGTGCTGGCACTGTGCTTCGTCTGTTACTTGGTTGCCACTTCACCTGCACACCACCAGCTGGCAAGTCATGTGGTCACTGCTGTACACACAACTCGGTAATAACAAGTCTTTCCAAATCCGGTCCATCACATGACTCGCCTGACCTGCTGCAGTCCACTGACATACAGTCCGCACAGCAGATAAATTCACAGTGTCTTGCCTTGCATAGCCACAAATGAAATGTTGCGGCTCTGAAATACATATGTGTACGGTGGCGTGACGGTCATACCTTGTTGCAGAGGTGGAGGAAATGGAGGTGGCGGCAGCAGGTGCAGAGGATGGCGCCAGCACCACTGAGAACTTCACCCGCAACAGTACAGAGAGGCTTATAGAGTTGGAGAGCTTGCTGGAACAGGACCTGGACCAGTGCTGCCACCTCAACTTGGGATTCGAAGACAACTGGTGCCAGCTGGAACCACTGTCGTCTGCAGAACTCAGCCCTGCAGACGTATCACACTCCCTTGTAGAACTGAATTGTGCACACATACCGTTGTCTTTAGAACTGATTCAAGGAGACAGACTAGGTTCCTCTGCAGAACTGATTCCCACTGACAAGCCATTCTCAACAGAATTCAGTAATGCAGAACTCAATCACAGTGGTGAGCCAATCAGCTCTGCAGAATTAGGTCATGCAGACAGCCCAGTTTCTGCAGAACTGAGTTGTGCTCACAGCCCATTCTCATCTACAGAACTGAAACACACAGACAGACCAATCTCATTTGCAGAATCGGGCCATGCAGAGAGACAAAGTTGCTCTGTAGAACTCCTCTGTACCGAAGGGCAAGTCTCCTTTGTAGAATTGGGTCATGTGGATGGGCCAATCTTCTCTGCAGAACTGGGTCTTGAAGATGTGTCAGTCACATCTGCAGAACAGAGTTGCATTGACATAGCAATCTGTCCTGCAGAACGGAACCATGAAAATGGTTCAACTGCATCTGCAGAACTGACCCAGTCAGACAGACCGCCCTCTCCTGCAGACCCGAGTCATGCAGACAGGTCCATCTCACCTGCAGAATTGAGTCACAGAGATATGCCAATCTCATCTACAGAACCAATTTATGTGGACAGGCCTGGCTGTTCTGTAGAACTGAGTCATGGAGAGAGACCACATCCTGTTGTAGAACTTGATCATTCTGGCACTGTTGCTCCAGAACTGCTGTGTACAGAAAGCAGCAGTGGGTCAAGGTGAGTTACAGTTACCAGCATGATGCAGCTCTGAGCTAATAGTGAGTTAACCTGTAGATTGCTGGACAATGTATTGCTGTAAAACTTGAAGGGATGGAGCCTCGGTGAAGACCTGGGAGTAGCTGGAGGATAATATTAATATGGATCTTAAGGAAATAGCATGAGGAGGAGATTCTGTGGGTTTTGTAATGTGTGAGTGAGTGAGGACTCTGCTCCTTGGAGTAAGAAAATGTGGGCATAGTGTAGTTATAAGCACTGGGCCTTTCACAGTTACTAGAAGTGTTTTTGCAGAATTTCACTGCAGGTAGTGAACGTTGTAACGTGTGGTTAAAGTCTTGCAAATTAACAAAACTATCTTTGGTTCTTGAAAGGAGATAGTGTGCTTTGTCTCACCCTACCCTCATGACAAAATCTGAGAATAGCCCCCTTTCGAACCTGTGCCAGCCTGAGGCAGCTACTCATGACCTGTCACCGCGGAGTCCCAGGTTCGATCCCAGGTCATCCCATGTTTGATACATGTGCAAAGTGGCACTGTGACAGGTTTTTTCCCAGAGTACTTTGGGTTTCCCCTGTCATAATTCCACTGAACGCTATGTAACATTAGTAATTGGCAGCATCGTCCAATAACACACCTCAAAATGTGCATGCCAAGATATTTACACCGAACTGCATGCCAGCAGGCGACGGAGCCACAAAGAGCTACAGCGAGTGAAATTCCTATGGACGTGAGCCCTTCTTGTGCTTGCCTCATGGCACATTTCCTTCACAGTGTGGTGCGCGTGGCCCGTGAGCCGTGAAGTGCTGGTGCACAGTTTTAGCTTTAGTCAGTGACACAGGCATCACCCCACTGTCTGTGTACTTGCATGAGATGGACTGTGCTTCTCAGTAGTGTCTGATTTTAAATTAAACTGTGCATTGTTACTGACTAGCACAGTTCAATACATGTGGACTGAACTCCTGTCATTATGTGTGATTGTTGTAGAGATAATCATAATATTGACTGGAGCTGGTTGGCAGCATTGGAAGCGCACTCCAGTGAGCCGCACATGAGCCATGATGATTCACCACGGCCGCCCAGCGCTTGGTTGCGCTCGTCCATGCGTCGAGTGCGTCCGTTCCACCTGTCTGAGCCTCCTGGGGATGCTCACCCCACTCTCAGCACCCATCTGGAACCCCTCGCAACCCCAGATACAGTGCTGGACATTTTAGCTGACAACAACCGTCGCCCAAACTCTGCTCCTGGTGGTGGCGGGACGCGTGTAAGGCGAGACTTCCCCCGTCGCTACAGCAGCTACAGTGCTACCATCCTGAACAGCAGTGTAACCAACTTGGTGCAAGCTGCAGAGCCAATGGCCCAAGACTCCAGCAGCTCAGAAGAGGACCTGTCAAGTGCCAGTGAGGGCACACAGACGTCTGGGGCCGAACAGGCCAGCAGCAGTGATGCGAGCACCAGGTGAGCTGAATGAGACAGGTGAGACGGGCTGCAGTGCAACTGGCTGTTGTAAATTACTGTGTGGAGCAGGGCATGGTCCATTGTGAGAAGCCACTAGTCCCCAGCAAGTCAAATTACCCACTCTGGAATGTTCAGACTTGCTCTGGGGCCCCATGGAGCCTCCTGTTCAGTAGATACCCTGGAGTAAAGTGGCTGTGACCTGACCTCCATCTAGTGCCAAGGCTTAAAAATGAGAGGCACTATACTTCTCCCCCTCCCCACCCTTTATTGTCTTCATGATGTGGACACTGATAGCTTTACCAATTTCACAACGGCCTGCCACTTGTCTGTATTCTCTGCCAAACATATTCATTTCATGCCCCCCACCCTGATTCTTTAACACCATTTTAATATTACCTTCCCATCTATACCTTAAGTCTTCTGAGTGGTCTCTCTCTAGAGATCTCCCCACCAAGACTAAGACTTGTCTTGCCATACATGCCACATTCACAGCCAGCCCATTGCATCCTCCTCCATTCCATCATCTCACTAATATTAGGTGAGGAGTGCAAACCTTCTAGCCATTCATTACTTCCTCTTCCTTAGGCCCAAATATCTTCCTCAGCACCACATTTGATGCAGTACACAAATTTTAATAATCATTGCTAGTCTACAATCTGCTCATTGTCACATGGTCATGTTGTCATTGGAACTTAAGTACATTTTTGTTTCCTCTTTTCCATCCTATTCCATTACCCCTGCCTCTCATTCATGCTTCTTCTTTATATATTTCATTACATTACATTATATTACATTGCAGTATATTAATTATAACATATTATTTATCATATTCTATTAAAACTGTTCAGTTTAGTATCACCCAGAACTAGGTAACAGACACTAGCACCTTTTCAAGAAAGGCTGTGCTGTATGGAGGCAGTTAGGCAGGCAGGCAGTCAGTCAGTCAGTCAGTCAGTCAGTCAGTCAGGCTGGCAGGCAGGTAATATGTAGAACAAGCTGTGCAAAACGCCAGTCATGCAGCTCTTTTGAGAGAGTCCACATGGGGACTTGCAAGCACCGGGGTAATCCCCCCCAAGTAAACATCAGTTGTGCTGTTCTAGTCTTGTAGTGTATGTCGGAACTGGGGCTGGACCTCCACCAATTATTCTCTCGACAAATACTATGGGAGAAGGGTTATATAGCGTATCTCAGGGTAGTATTAAGCTGCCACCAATCAGATCACTAATCTGATAAAAAAAGACTCCAAGACGATCTACTAAGATCATCTAACTATATATTCTAAACAACTACGTTCACAATATATGTACATACACAAGGGATAAGGAAATGTGCTCGTAAATAATTTCAAAGTGCTAAAAGTTAGCTTGCCTGAACATAAACCTGTTTACGTGAATTTAGAATAATTAAATCCGAATTCGATCCAAATGTACGCAACTCAATTTAGTCGAAATTTCCAAACAATCAGCATGGCTTACCTTGTAAAATTAGCCGCCTGAAGATCATAGCACTTTCACAATCAAACTGTGGGTTGCTTTCACTTTACAAATCTTCTGCACCAACTCAGGATACGTGGCTCAGTAACAGTGTAAATGAACGTTGCGTATTAGTTGCGTAATTGAGAGCGCGTTTACCGTGCTGATGGGTTTATATAAAGGCGAAGCGTAACGTCAGCTATTCCAGAAAGTTAGACGAACTGTCACGTCACTTTCAGTCGCACGATGCTTCTAAGACCAATGAGTGGCATCGGTATTTGCTGAACCATGAAAATGAGTGGCAGTCGTTTCCTGTCTAAAGGTACAAATAAAATTTCCATTCCCAGTTACAGCTTACAAATTACAAGTTGCAAGCTAAATGTAAATTAAATATACATTACACCCTGTATGCCAGTCCCCAGACATAAGATTCAAGGTTTTCACACCCTTCAGGGTCAAGCAACTCCTTGAGGCACTGTGATCATTTCAAATATCAGGACCAACATACCCAGCAACACAGTGTAACATCCAAAAAGACTTCATTCTTCATGTGATCATGAATTAGGTGGGAGGATAATATTAAATTGTATGTTGGAGGAATGAGGAACAGTGATGAGCATTGCTGGCTGATGAAGCTGCTGGGTTCAGCTCCTCATACACCTTGTTATGGAAATGTGTGATCAATTATCCAGCAGCTGTCTTCATGTATGGGATAAGACACTTGGTTCATGATGCTCGTCAGCTGCTGGCCATATGTAATGTACAAATATTGTTCTCTTGAACAGAATCAGGATAACCATGAGCAATGTGTTGCAGGCAGGAGTGTGAACCTGACTTACACAGTAGCCCACTGGGTGTCTGGCCTCATGGTTTGAGCTCCTTGCTGGCCAGCCTAGGCTGCACGTTGGGGCTGTTCAACATCAGCCGCTTTGCTATCCTCAGTGTTCACTTTGGAGGTAATTGTTCAGTGGTTCATTAAGCAACTGGATGCTTGTATTGGTGTGTGTTTGAACCAGGATGGGATGAGTGTACTGTTACTTTAGTGGTTTAACCATGGACAGGATGCCTGTATTACTGTGTTAGTGGTTGAATCAGAGAAAGGATATTGTGTGTATATGTTTGTGATTGAACTAGGGATTTTTTTTTTTTTATGTTTTGCTGACCATGCATCTCAGTATAATCTTAGTAACTGACCAACTTAATGCACAAATTCTTGTTTTATAATAAGTTTATTATATTCCTGTACACGTTTCAAGCACTATTGTGCTCATCATCAGGAGGTCAAAATTGTATTATATACCATCTGGTATCATCACACTCTGTATGTGGCTGTCTGGTGCACAGGTTGGGAGAGGACCTGTGCACTGGATGGCCACCTACAGAGTGTGATGATACCAGATGCTATATAATACAATTTTAACCTCCTGATGATGAGCACAACAGTGCTCAAAACATGTAGAGGAATATAATAATCTTATTATAAAACAAGAATTTGTGCATTAAGTTGGCCAATTACTAAGACTGAACTAGGTATATTGCACTGGTATTCAAATGCTAGTGACCGAAATGGATAGGATGGCTTGAGACTGGGATGGGGTGCTTGTGTTGATGTGTTAGTGGCTGAACCAGGGATATATTGATTGTATTGGTTTGTCTGTGATTAATCAGGGATTGTGCACTTGTGTTGGTATGCTAGTGACTGAACCCGGGACATGATGCACTGTTGCCATTGCAGTGACTGAACCAGGGAAAGGGTGCTGGTATTGGTGTTAGTAACATCCAGTGACAAGATGCTTGTACTGTTATGTTAGCAGTTGAACCAGTTCATATTGTTGCAGCGACATTCATTGTTCAGTTCCTGTTCCTCACACTTGTGGTTGGCATCCCAATGTTCACGCTTCATGCCTGCCTTGGTCAGTGTCTTGGTGCTGGTGTCATAGATATGTGGCACATATCTCCCATCTTCCATGTGAGTTGTATGTGTGTGAAACTTGGTCTTTTATTCTGAGTTGGTCATAACAAAGAATAGAAAAAGTGAAATGTTTATAAATTGCACAATTTGTTCTCAGGGGATAGGCATTGCATTGCTGGTGTCACAGGCCCTCATTGGTATCTACAGCATTGTGGGTGTGTCTTGGATGTTTATCTACTTCCGAGACTCCTTCATCACAAAACAAGACAGCTACCAGTGGGCTGAGCCCTATGATCCATACCGAGACGGTAAGGAAAATGTAATGGTGTCATGAGTGATCTTCAGTATGTCAGGTTTCCTAGGTCATAGAAATTATATGAGACATAATTGCAGTGTTAAAGTGTCATTACTATTCAACAGGGTATAGCATTTCAAATCATTCGCAACAGTCATTTCCTGTTCCTCATAGTTGTGGAATCATCAACGACCTAAATGTTGCTTCAGTGGCCCAAAAAGTGATGCTGCCCTCACTTTATTAATGTGAAGGTACTGGCTAGGAAATTTGGCATACTGAACGTCTCCCATACATCATCCAGTACAACCTCAACTTTGAACACTCAAATGTGCAGTTTAAGCTACAGTCCCAAACCATCCTTGAACAGCTAACAGTTATTATAGCCATACACTGCAGTTGGTCACAAGCTTCATATTTAACATTCCACATGAAAAACTGCAGAATATTTTCTGGATATTTGTACTGATGAAATGTGTTGCTGGACATGCTGACTTACACATGAGCTGAGTCCATTGCTGGACATGCTGACCTGCACACATGCTGCCACATGAGTCTATTGCTGGGTGTGCTGACCTGCACACATGCTGCCACATGAGTCTGTTGCTGGGTGTGCTGACCTGCACACCAAATTGTGTAGCCACCTCAGACATTTGTATAAAACTATTTTGCTGCTGTGGATGTTTTTGCATAGTCAGTTTGTTGCAGGGAGTCATGCTGCGAAGAACATGTCATGGAACCTGGAACAGACGGTTCCGGACTACTTCAATGGTGTTGTGCTCCAGCGCCATAATGTGGAGATGTCTGGCAGTTCATTTGGCCACCTTAAGTTTCAGGTGGCATTCAACCTGGCTGTTGTGTGGATGATTGTCTTTGTCTCCCTCAGTAAAGGTACATCTTTTCATATTATCTGAGGTCAGTTTTGTTCAGGAGTGTAACTCTGTATCTTGTCATGACAGGCAATGTACAGTTCATGACATGTACCCTCTGTCACTTCCTGTCATTGTGAGCGGGTGGATTAGTGGCCCCCATTAAGATGACAAGTTACCCAAAAGGAGTGACAAATAGTGTTCATCAGATACAATAAGGTTCCTGTACACACAACATAAATGATAGAATTTTTGGTAGGTTTGGTTTTTATTGTGGAATGTAGTTGTGATAAGCCATACAACTGTCTGCATTGTTGGAAGGCAACTTCCTCACAGCCTTCCCCTGACAGAAAGCATCCAGAATGACGGTAACCACACACCTTCGTACAGCATCATGTGTGTATATGGTGCTATACCTCCACTCCCCCATAACTCTACATGAAATGGTGCTTAACCCACTGGCATGTTACTGATGCAGAAACAACCTAACACATTCAGCCACCTGTCTGACATGTGCTTATGTTTGTACAGTGTTTTGTGAAGGCCAGTGCAGTCCAATTCAGGGCTCTGTAATCTGACAAGGCAGTACACTGTGAAGTTTAAATGTCCTAGTGCTTCTGAGGAATTTACTGCCTCCATCTTCAGGGTACAGAATTGGTTCATTTGATTGATTAACAGAATGGAAGAAAATGTCAGCTATGACATATGGTTTGATGGTGTTAGAGAAGGTGAAGGGAGGGGATAGGAGTTTTCTGAGCCAATGGTGGTTAGATTTCCAAGAACAGCCCCCTTTTCAAGCTTCCATTGGTTTGGAACAACCCTCACCCTTGCCTCACCACCTGTAGCAGTACTGGTCGAACCCCCTGAAGTCACCCAATGCAACCAACATATTTCTTCCTCTGTATCAGTTCTGCAGCTACTTACACCAATTCATTCACCCTGAATGTGGAAACAGTACATTCCTTGGAAACATCGGAGAAACTGTGTTCCATATGCAGTTCATAAACCCAAAAAGATGACCATCACTTGAGGAACAACCCCTCAAAACTGAATGTTGGCCATCATATGAGGAACTGCCACCATGAAAACCAAATTTTTACCATCATCTGAGAAAGTGACACCATGAAAACCAAATTTTTACCATAATTTGAGGAACCAGCCACCATGAAAACCAAAAGTTAACCATCATTTGAGGAAACACCACCATGAAAACCATAAAATTTCTATCTAGAACACTGATAGCAAAATGGGATTTCTGTTCCTCAACACTGCACAGAATCCAGTCTGTGTCATTGTTTTGTTTATTTACTGTTGAGACTGTCAAGTGCTGCTGTATCTTACCTGTCAGCATCTTCCTTTACAACTTTCCAGAAATTTGTGCTGCATTATTTCCTGGGTCACTTATCTGAAACATGCAGCCTGCAAGTTCATTTTATATAGCCTTCTCACTCTCCTAATTCTAATCATAGGATGATTTCTTGTCCTTCTTAAAGTATGTTACTTAATGATGCTGTCAGTTGCTGACATCATATATCAGTAACAGATGGGTGACTGTTGCGGCTCAGGAAGGCCTTCTTTCCCAGATGATAACATGCAGCATGTCAACCGAGACAGGAATATAGTAAAGTTTTTAATTTTAAGATTTGTAATATATTGTGTTTCCATCATTAAAAATTTGTAGGATTCTGAGTGGTGTGTTTAATGTTAACTAAAGTTCTTTGCCGTTTACATATGTAAAGCAATGACCCTCAGAGCCATCTTCTGGTTTAGCAGTAGAACCATTCTCTGTGTGTTCTGCTCAGTCACTGTGACCAGGAATTAGTCAGTAACTTGAAATAAACGTAATCTTTACTTATTGTTCTAAGTCTGGGCTAATCACAGGACTGCAGGCTGACTGTAATACGTTGTGGGATTTGTTTATGTGTATCGGTCATGACATTGGGTAGTGTGGCATTACACCAGAATACAGATCACACATCGTGCTAGCTGAGCACCCTAATGCCGTACATGACAGCAGTTGGCACATTGTGCTCACTGCTGGGCTTACCTGCAAATGGCCAGGCAGTGTTGTACCTCTCACAAACATTTACTATGTTGAGAGTACACTATATCTTTGGTAGTTGTGGATGATTTTGAAATGGGTATAAACATTGGTTGGTGCTAGGCTCTGCTTCACCTGTTACCAGTTTGCCTCTTCACCCATACACCAACAACTAGTAAGTATTGTGGTCACTGCTCTAGTGTGACACCAGTGGTACTGTGGTAGTGTGGCACAGATCTACTAGAATGGACAGTAATCTTGATTTATTTGGCAGTTTTGAGTTGTGTAATATTAGTTCTGCATTCATATACTGTTGCAGTTCTCTTCACTTTTAAGGTAGGTTTGTGAGAATTGGTGTTCTCATAGCTGTTTGCTGAGGATTCAAGTCTTGTATGATGTGACATGTGTCACTGAATGAGTGGTCACTGACATTCTGAAGGATTGTAATGCCTTTGAAATGCTGGTGTTCACCCAACAACACAGCATCACATCTGAAGGGAGGTGAATCCCCAAGATAGCTTTTATTGGCTTGAATGAAAGCCATATGGTACATTCAGGACATAGCTGGCACAAGAGTGGACTGACCAAGGAATTTTATCTTTGAGGCAAACACAAACAAACATTGTAGCTCCACTCATTCAGAGACTGCCCACAAAATGCAGGTGGGCAGCTCGGTTCATGCTACAGCCTTTTACTTAGGGCAGCTGTAGCAGTTGTGTTTTTTGTTGTCAGGCCTCAAGTCCTATGGAAAGGTGGTGTATGTGTTCTCTGTCTTGCCTGTGGTCGGAATGCTAGTACTGTGTGCAAAACTCTTGAGCCTCATGCCTGCAACCATGACACACCAAGTGTTCCCGGAGACCATGTGGGCTGAATTTTTCCTCAACACTAAAGTGAGTGCTAGCACCTGTAAACAGAACATTGATTGGTACTGTCATGTCAGAAATTATCATTCAGCTGTTTGCAAACTTACATTGAAATGACATGAACTACATACATGTTTATTCAGTCAATCAGTATTAAACTATCTTCACTGTACATGTGTTTGTGGCTGTAACTCATATGTGACTGTACACTTGGTGGTTTCATATTGACTAAATAATTTGCACATATATCTCAAAAGTCAAATGAAACTGGATTCATTGTTTAACATAGCTGTGTTAAAAGGAACCTTGAATCCAGTTCAGTCTGCATACTAGCAACACACAGCAGTATGCAACAAGTTAATGTTCAGTCTGCATACTGGCAACACACAGTGATATGCAACATGTTAATGTCTGTAATTTCAGTTGCAAGTTTTGAGATTTTCTCATTTCTCTTGATCAGGATTCAATTTCTTGTGGGATGTGGCACTGTCCCAAGGTTGGTTTTTTCTGAATCAAATGGTAGCAGTCATTCCTTGAATTTAATCTGCTGTTAACTTCTTTTATGCAGTTTTGATCTGTTAGTGATGGCAAGGGCAGACATTTTGCAAAACTTGGGAAAGAGCACTTAGACCACAGGAAAACTTATCATGGATGATGTGTATGACACTCTCAAGGGCTGGAGGTTCCACCCATCTGCCTGTTGCATTTCCCTCAGCCTTACTTCAACCAGCCCAAAGTGCCTGGCATTATTAAACATCATTTGCTCATAATTAGCAGTTACCATATGTACTGAATGGCTACATGACTGGAGGGGAATCATGATGGCTTGACAGAACTTGCTTCTCTTGCCTTAGTGGAGTATTTTCTTTCATGTCACAGGAAAGTAATTAACTGAAATTTAAGAGATTCGAAATTCACAGCATTGTTGTTGCAGATTCAAATCTTCAGGGGTGTTACAGCATGTCACTGACTATGTAGTTCCTACTGTGCCTTTATCTGTAGGGTCATACTTGACCTGAAGGGTGCTGTGATCCTTCAGAACATTGAGAACCACTCACCCAGTGACACAGCATCACATTCCAGAAGACTTGATATCTTCTTCAACTAACTTTTTTTTTTTAGTAGCATAATTGCATTCCTTAGTCACAAAACTCAATTTTAATTGTCATTATTTTTTAACAACCAAAGTGTATGGTTTAAGTTTCTGTACTTTATAGCAGTGATTGCGCTTGTATATTCGTTCAAATATACAAAGAATTAATTTTTGTAAATGATGATATCAGGTTTTGTCAGTAATTTCAAGAACATTGCTAGCTTTCCTGAAGACAAGCTGCTCACAAGCTAACACACATATGCGACTTGCATGTTTCAGTGCTGGGTGGCAGCTGCTGTGGAGGTGTTCCTCACGTGGGGACTGCTTGGAGCAGCAGTCATGCAGATCACCTCACACAACCAGCACAAGCACCTGTTGAACCGGGACACCAGCCTGGTTGTTGTGGTGACCATTGCTGTCCTGCTGCTCACAGCATTCCTTGCCAGTACATGTATCACCATACTGCACAGCCATGGCTTTGTGTATGTCCCGAGCTCCTTCGGTAAGTTCTGGACACTGATTGCAACAAGGTTCAATAATTCCTGAAATTCAGGTCTTACAGGATATGACACTGTGTGTTGTGCAAGAAGAATGTAGTGTCTTGGGGCATGCAGACTCTTTGTCCATTGATCCAGTGACAAGGTGCCACATCCCAGAATGTAGTGTCTTGGGGCATGCAGACTGTTTGTCCATTGATCCAGTGACAAGGTGCCACATCGAAGAATTCTGGTATCTTGAGCAACACTGCTGTGAGAACCTTACATTTTACCAGATCATTTATGTTGCTGAACACTACATCATGAGAAAGTGTATATGTGTCATGGAGGAAAATATCAACATAGGACTAATATCAGCACAAGAGAACCTGTAATGCTTGTGACTGGTATTTAGGAGGTGCATGGTTTCAATCTTGGCTAGTAGACAGTTACAAGTGCCATTTTTTGCAGTTTTCTTTGCTGGAACAGTGTGTCAGGTTAACCTTTATCCGACGTGTGCACCCGATCCTTTTAATTCCGCATCCTACGAACGCACCATATGGGTGCGCTGCGGCCATTTAAATGTTCTGCACAGTCATGCATAGGCTTAGAATTATAGCCCTACACGTTATCTCCACATTATATATTGTTTTGTGTTCAGATTCGCGCTCCGGCCACTTTATCCAATTATGTACACATGCACGTCATGAAT
>Ga0123355_10008759_pt1 | contig 15307 bp, 20 predicted proteins | sample TergutEmb28metaG_3_FD_89872 | JGI IMG/M metagenome (GOLD analysis project Ga0123355, IMG submission 89872) | Embiratermes neotenicus P1 segment gut microbial communities from Petit-Saut dam, French Guiana - Emb289 P1 | ecosystem: Host-associated > Arthropoda: Insects > Digestive system > Gut ... | reverse complement strand
TTTTCAGCGATTTAACCGAGGACAATCAAACCGCTGCGCCGCCTAACATGGAAGAGATTGACTTCTTTGACTTTGCAGGCAATAGCCACTTGGATGCTCACCGCATCAATGTTGTCCTAGGCGGCGAAATTGTTACGGGCACATCGCCTCCGGTTTTTATTGATAGCAGCCTGTACTTACCTGCCGATTTGCTGCGCCGTTATGTTGATAACCACATTTTTTGGGAGCAGACAGCACGCAGACTGACCATATCCTGCGTGGATGAAATACACCGCTTTGCGCCCGGTTTCAATGTGTACACAGTTAATTGGGAAGAACGCCCGCTGGCAACACCCATCCGAGAAATCGGCGGCATGGCCTATATTTCTGCCGAAATGATAATGCAACGTTATCCTATTACCATATTATACTATACTGAATACAGTTTTGTAATTATGGATTTTTCAAGTCACCAACAGTTGTTTTACGAAGTTGTGCCGCAGGATGATGGCAATAGTGATACGGACTGGATTGCAGCCCGCTTTGGCCCAAATAATCAATATCCTATCATGACGCGACTTCAACCCGGTGATAGTGTCCTGTTTATTGATGCTCATTTAGATTATAACATAGATTATGACTATTTTGACGCAATTCAAACTACAAGATATTTTCGTGTGCGTCTGGAAAACGGCCTTATCGCGTATGTTGATTCAACAAACCTGGCACATAGCCGTACAGTTGCCGCCATACCTGATGTGCCGCGCATCCGTCCGCAGACCCGTACTTTTGACCGACCTATCAACTTTTTGTATCACCAAGACGGCATTAATAACCCCGAGAGCTGGTATGCCCCACGCGGCGTTAACGTCATTTCGCCGTATTGGTTCAGCTTTTTTGATAGCGACCCAAATAATATCAACGGCGACATCCGCAGTCTGGCCCGCCACGATTACGTCCAATGGGCACATGCCAATGGCATGGAGGTCTGGCCGATTATCACGGACAATTTTTCCAATACAGTTGCACGTGCTGTTTTGCTAGACCCATACGTTCGTGACCACGTTATCGCCCAAATCATGCAGCTGATAACCACATTTAATCTTGATGGCATAAATATTGACTACGAGCGTGTTTTTGCCCCGGAATCAGAGCATTGGATACAATTTCTGCGTGAGCTTGCAGTTCCTATGCGCCAAGCGGGGGCAGTCTTGTCCGTTGCTGTTTTTCCGCCCATTCCGAATTATAACATGTTCTGGAATCGTTATGAAATCGGGCGTACATCGGATTTTGTCGTTATAATGGCGTATGACGAGCATTGGCGTACCAGCCCTGTAGCCGGCCCGGTGTCGAGTTATAATTATGTGCTGACGGCCGTGCGGCGTACCCTTGACGAAGTGCCGGCCTATCGCACCATTGTTGCCCTGCCGACGTATGTTAATATCTGGCGCGAAGAACTGATAGACGGCGAATGGCGTCTGCCGCCGGGCTTTTCTGCCCGCCAAGTCGGCATGGCATTTGCCCGCCAAATTGTAGCCGACCTGGGCGGCGAATTTATCTGGGAATACATCGTCAGACAATATCTGGCAGAGGTGATTGTGGAAGTAAGTGGCGAAGAAATCCGCTATCGCGTCTGGCTGGAGTGTCTGCGTTCTATGGATGAAAAGCTCTCTGTCTTTGGCAGATATAATCTTGCGGGCGTTGGTTTTTGGGTCAAGGGGCTGGAGCTTCCGGCCATGTGGGACTTGGTACACGAGCATTTGCATCCATAATGCTGTAGTACACCACTAACACTAAACTGCATGATAAGACGCGCAAGGAGCGTCCCGCGCGTTAGCGCGTGGGTATGGGCGAAGCCCATTTAAATCGCTCTACTATTCCATCAAGCGTTTTTGGCTTGATGGAATAGTAGAAATGTGTTAAATGGTGTAAAGTATATGGTACAATATGACGATATAAAGACGAGGTGAACTCTCCATGCTTTCTGAAGACATCGGAATCGACCTTGGCACAGCCAGCGTCTTGGTCTACATCAAGGGAAAAGGAATCGTATTGCAAGAGCCCTCTGTGGTGGCAGTTGACAAGGCAACCTCAAACATTTTAGCTATCGGAGCAGATGCCCGCCGCATGTTAGGACGTACTCCCGGCAACATCGTTGCTGTGCGTCCACTCAGGCAAGGCGTTATTTCTGACTATGAAATAACCGAACAAATGCTGAAATATTTTATCAAAAAAGCCAGCAGACGCCTTGGCGCAATGCGAAAGCCGCGCTTATCCGTCTGTGTTCCATCGAGTGTTACTGAGGTAGAAAAACGCGCCGTGGAAGATGCTGCAAGGTCTGTTGGCGCAAGGCAAGTTCACATAATCGAAGAATCCATTGCCGCCGCAATCGGCGCAGGTATTGACATTACAAAGCCACGCGGCTCTATGATTGTAGACATCGGCGGCGGCACTACTGACGTTGCTGTCATTTCCCTTGGCGGTCGTGTTGTTTCATCATCTATTAAGGTTGCGGGAGATGATTTTGACGAGGCTATCATAAAATATGTCCGCAAAAAGCATAATATCCTTATCGGAGAACGCTCTGCGGAAGAACTAAAAATTCACGTTGGCACTGCCTTTAAGCGTGAACGCGAAATGGTTATGGAAATTCGCGGTAGGGACTTGGTTTCAGGCTTGCCACATGCTGTAGACGTTACATCAAGTGACATGCTCGAATCCCTTAAAGATGCCGCCGCCGCTATTATTGAGGTAATCCGCGGCGTCCTTGAAAAAACGCCGCCAGAGCTTGCCAGCGACATTGTAGAACGGGGCTTGGTTATGACGGGCGGCGGCTCTCTGTTGCATGGCCTTGACAAACTTATCAAACACACGACAGGCATCAATGCCGTTATTGCCGACAACGCTACAAGCTGTGTCGCAATAGGCACAGGACGCTATGTGGAATATATGGCAGCTGTTGACAGAAAAAGACGTTGACTTTTGTCAAACAGTATGATATTGTTACTATACTTTGTTTCGGCGTGATACGCGCCACAGGAGGACGCCTATGATTAGAGGCTTATACACATCCGCAATAGGTATGGCGGCGCAAATGAAACGCCTTGATGCCACATCGCACAATCTGGCAAATGCTAACACCCCGGGTTTTAAGCGTGATGTCGTCATCACGCAGGCTTTTGATGACGTACTTATGCGCCGTGTGCGTGACTACGAGATGCGAGGCATCAATGCCATCAATCCATCATCTGACCCCAATATCGGCCCGGGTTCGCTTGGTCTTATAATTTCAACGCTGCATCGCGATTTTTCGCCTGGAAGTCTGCAACCAACGGACAGACCGCTGGATTTGGCTCTTGACCGCTCCGGTTTCTTCCAAGTATCCTTTACAAACACCGATGGCGAAACCATCATGAAATACACCAGAGGCGGCGCATTTACGCTAACAGACGGCGGTATGCTTGTCACACTTTCCGGTCATCCCGTTATGAATGCAAGCGGCAGCCCGATCATCATCCCACCTGGCAACATACACATCACGCCCCAGGGTGTCATCATTGTCAATGATGAAGTTGTGGACACTATCAATCTCGTTGCCTTTGAGGATATGACCACTCTGCGTCCCTTTGGCGACAATCTATTCACTACAACAGAAGAATCTGTGGCAACTGCATATGCAGGAATGTTGATGCAGGGCTACGTGGAAACATCTAATGTAAACATGGTTCGCGAAATGGCGGAAATGATTTCCTTGTCAAGAGCATATGAAGCAAACGCCCGCATGTTGGCAATTGCTGACCAAACCCTCGGACAGGCTGTATCTGAAATTGCAAGACGCTAGGCGTTTGACGTTTGACGCTAGACGATTAATATAAATGTTCCACGTGGAACAATTTGAGTTCCGATACTGAATTCCGAAACACGAAAGGGGAAATTTATTATGATGCGTTCCTTGTGGACAGCAGCTTCGGGCATGACAGCCCAGCAAACCAATGTTGATTTAATTGCCAATAACCTTGCAAATGTCAACACAGCAGGCTTTAAAAAAGAACGGATGGAGTTTAAAAGCCTTTTGTATCAAACAATGAGTCGCGCCACCATAGACCCGACAACAGGATTTGTCGGCCCGTCTAATTTGCAGGTTGGCTTGGGCGTTCGCCCGATTGCAACGACGCGTATATTTGAAATGGGAAATCTGGAGCGTACTGAGAATAACCTCGATTTTGCAATCAATGGCCCTGCCTTCTTTGCGATACAGCGCAATCTGGATACAGTTACTTATACACGTGACGGCAACTTCCGTTTAAGTGTAGGGGACGACGGCCTGATGCTTGTCACCGCAGAGGGGTTTCCTGTTCTTGGCATTGATGACGAGCCTATTATCATCCCATTTGACATCAATGTGGCAACAATGAGTGTGCAGGATGACGGCACTTTACTGTTCAGAACACCTGAAGGCGAAATCGAAGATTTGGGCTTTCAACTTGCTTTAGTGCAGTTTCCTAATGTGCAAGGACTTGAAGCTATTGGTTCTAATCTCTTTATTGCTACAGCGGCATCGGGTGAACCAATGCTGGAATCTGATGGCGAAACAACACAAGTTAGCACAGTTTTACAAGGCTTCATCGAAATGTCCAATGTGCAGTTGGCTGAAGAAATGGTACGTTTGATTATCGCGCAAAGAGCATACGAAATCAATTCTCGCGCCATCCAGGCATCTGACGAAATGCTGCAACAGGCAAACAACCTGAGAAGATAAACTCGCTATAAGAAGGCACCGTAGTGGCGTGTTGTGGGGACGCCTGCAATGCGTCACTACGATGTCATATATTGTTATTTGGAGGTAGAACCAATGGACATTTCCGGAATCAGCAATGCAAATGTAATGAGTCAAGCTGCATTTCATGTAAGCGGTCGTAATGCTCCGCAATACTTAGACTGGAATAGCTTACGCGGCGATGATGCGGCTATGCTTGCTGCCGCCAAGGAGTTTGAGGCATATTTCATTCACATGATGTTCCGCGCCATGCGTACTACAGTTGATTCGTCCCGCGGTATTCTGCCACAAACCCAAACTGAAGAAATCTTTCGTGATATGATTGACGAAGAGACTGCCAGAAACATGGCACAAAGCGGCGGCGTTGGCTTGGCGCAACAAATATTCAGACAAATGACAGCCGGTCGCAATTTTGTGCAAGAGGCATTAATAACAGCCGGCTATTACGGCACAAGTGAAGTAGAAGCCGAGACAGAGGCTGAGATTGTAGCTGAGTTGGAATAAGGATGAGTTGGAATAAGAACAACTATGAAATGTTCCACGTGGAACAAGTCAGAATATGTTAATTAACACAATAAAAAGCCATCTTCCCCGTGTTGAGAAGATGGCTTTTGCTAAAACATAAAACACAAACAGCACCATTACTCTTGATTTGCATTGCGTCTACGCTTGCCCCTATACCAATTTGCCATCTTAATCGCACTTAGTGAAGTAGATTTAGGCGGTTTGCCTTTCAGCACGCACTTTGTGCTGAAAGGCGTAAAAAATCGTGCTGAGCTTAGTGCGAGTTAGATTGCAAGTTGGTATTAATTTGCAACGCTTACGTTTGCATTCGCTCCCGCTCCATGTCCTGCTTTTTCCTTTTTCACAAACTTATAAAAAGTGTTGCGCTTCAGACCCAGGCGGTTCATGGCTTCGGTACCTGTGATGGCACGGCTTTTGTACAGGTGGTAAATCTCACTCCAATGGCCGGGTTTTGCAATCTCTTTGCGGCCTTTAAACTTGCCTTGACTTTTTGCGATGGCAATGCCTTCGCGCTGGCGTTCTAAAGTGTTTTCACGTTCAAATTCATAAATCGCGCCAATCAACGTAAGCATCAGCTTTCCTGTTGTTGTTTCAGTATCAAGGTTTTCTTTAAGGCTGATAATCTTGACGCCCTTGCGAGCAAGTTCCTCGGTAATATCCAGCAAATCTTTGGTAGAGCGTGCAAGCCTGGAGAAGTCCTTAATGAATACGGTGTCGCCGGTTCTTATGTATTCCATAAGCTGGCGGAGCATGGGTCGGCTTGATTCTCTTGTGGATATTTTCTCTACAAATACTTTGTAGAGATTAAGGTCTTTGAATGCCTCCAGCTGGCGGCCTTCATTTTGTTCTATAGTACTTACTCTGACATAGCCCACTCTGGTTTTGTCAGGCTGGCTTTCGTCAGTGATGATGCGGCTTATGCCTTCGTTTAAGTTGTACGTCATACATATTCCCCCCACTGATTTGTCGTTTGCTTTGTTTATACCAGTCTGCCATCGTATTACGAGCTTGATTGCAAATTGGTATTGGTCACGCCCAATTAAATTATATGGCAGGACGTGTCCGCATTGTGTAGTGTTCTGCATGTTTGCGCTGTTGTGTTTGTAATATTATAACATTTAATTTATCAAAAGTCAACAGGTTTTAAATATTTGTTTGTTCATGCGTTTGGCATGGGATTTTACAATTTTTGATTGACACAGGTAACATGCAATGCTATAATCGCAATATGCAGCCAACGTAGTTGCGTCCTGTGCCGTGTAGCCATGTTTTAAGCGGTCTTAGGGGGCGTACTGGTTTCGACGGGGGTTTTGAAAACGGAGATAGCCATCCGCGGTGCCCACCGCGTCATCAAGGCAAAACCTAAAAACAAACGACAATAACGAATTAGCTTTTGCTGCTTAGTTAAAGCAGCTGTCGGTCTCGCTTCACCCATCGGGCGAGAATCCGGCATCGACAGATGGGGCACTTCGGCCATAGTCGCCCTACTATAGCCAAAAGACCTTAAGGGCTACCCGCACCGGGCTTTGCTGCCTTTTCCCGGCGGCGGGGAATTTTGAAAGGTAGCTGTGATGGGAGAAGGCTTCGTCAACAGATTCTCGGACAGGGGTTCGACTCCCCTCGCCTCCATTTGCTCTTTAAATTAAACTGGGGAGCTCTATGGGAATTTTTATGTATGTAGGAAAATTTTATAGGATGGCTCAATGAACAATTCGATAAAGTACGTCAATGAAAAGATTGCCTTTGCAGAAGAGTTTTCTGAATTTGCAAAACGCTTGAACAGTTTATTGTGCGTGAAGGTGAATGGACTGTAAAGGGTTTTGTTGATGTGTTTAAGAATATCTATACGATTTCGTCAGATACGAAAGTTATATCTAAAATTCTTGAATTGCACTTATTTCCCCATTTTGTAGAGTTTGCAGGCACTATAGGTTATGAAATTGAATTAGCCACACACCAAAATTGGTATCCCGATTTGACTTTTGTTAATAAGTCCAACAGGGATATTATGTTTTTGAAGAGTATATTTCTTATCGTGGACTAACGCAAGATTTACTTAACAAATGGGGATGGGGCTGAGATTATGTTCGTATCAGAAAATACTAAGGTGCCGCCGTTTAAAACGCAGGGCATAAAAACAAAATTAATTCCTTTAATTAAAGCCAATGCTATTTTTAATGATAATTGCATTTGGGTAGAGCCATTTATGGGTTCTGGTGTCGTTGGGCTTAATATTGCACCAAGAAATGCCATTTTTGCAGACATAAACCCGCATATAATAAATTTTTACAATCAACTCAAAGATAAGTCAGTAACTGCGAGCCGAGTTAGGACTTTTTTAACAGAGCAAGGCAAATTGCTTTTAGAAAAAGGAGACGAACACTACTATAACGTTAGAGACAGATTTAACGAAACCCACGACCCATTAGACTTTCTTTTCCTAAATCGTGCATGTTTTAATGGAATGATCAGATTTAACAAAAAAAATGGGTTTAACGTGCCTTTTTGTCGTAAACCTAACCGCTTTGCAAAAGCCTATATTACCAAAATAGTTAATCAAGTCAGTCATTTTGAGTGTATGATTGAGCAAAATGATTGGATTTTTTTGTGCCAGTCTTTTGAAGCAACCATATCAATGGCTGACGACAACTCGTTTATCTACTGCGACCCGCCTTATATTGGCCGTCATGTTGATTATTTTGACAGCTGGAACGAAGAATCAGAATTTAGGCTAAAAAAATGCCTTATACAAAGCCGAGCAAATTTTATGGTGTCAAGTTGGAATCACAATGACTATCGCGTTAATCCTTACATAGATACAGTTTGGGGCGATTGCACAAAAATCACAAAAGAGCATTTTTATTTTGTCGGAGCAAGTGAACGCAATCGAAATTCTGTTGTAGAGGCATTGCTAACAAACTATCCTGGGCCCAAGGTTACTCTTGAAGAAAGACAGTAATCACTTAATGGTCATCATAATGCCCCTTGCACGACAAGATGAATAGTGCTTGACCATCTGAAAAGTAGACCAGCCTATCGCCCTTATTTATCTCTCGTGAAAATCGCACAGGATTTTTGTAGTGCCTTAGTTTCTCCGGATTTCCCTTGCCCTCGCTTAGACCGTTTTCTAAAATGTCCTCAATAAGTTCATCTATCTTCGTAACAGTCTTTGGACTGGACTTCTCCCAAATCTGATACTCTTTCAAGGCTGATTTAGCAAATATTACCTTCATAGGCTTGCCTTGACAGGCGTGTCGCCAAATTTAGCTGAGCCATCCTTGTTTTTACCCAAGTATTCAAAGCCGCCATTGCTTGTCAAATCTTCAAACGCATTGTCTATCTTAGATTGATATTGCTCGTTTACACGTTGTTTTGTGGTTAGCTCAAACGGCACGCCCTGCTCTCGGACGAGTGCTTTTAGACTGGAAATCACATAAGTTGTCATGTTCAGACCGAGTTCGTCAAGCGTTAATTCTGCCTGTCGCTTTAGTTCATCATCAATTCGTATTGCTATAGACTTTGGCATGAAATTATCCCCATTCTTCATTGTATATCTATCTGATGATATTGTATCATAATATGTGTATTTTAGCAATACAAAATTTTCTGTCATTATTATTTTGGCATTTTGTAATTATAAACGCCTCATGCGTTTGCCCGGACGCTCTAAAAAAATATTTGCAAACCTGCCGGGATGTGTTAAAATGGTAGAATAGAGTTTGAACTCGTACTGATTCTTATCCATATTTTGAAATGAAATCAGTATAACTAAGGAGGTATGATATGAAGGTTTACGCATCAGATGCCATCAGAAACGTCGCTATTTTAGGCCACACCGGTGCCGGAAAAACCACAATTGCCGAGTCTGCCCTCAACATTTGCGGCGTTACCAGCCGCTTTGGCAAGGTGGATGAAGGTAATACTGTGAGCGACTATGACCCCGAAGAGATTAGACGTAAGATTTCCATAAGCTCGTCGATGATTCCTATCGAATGGAAAGACAGCAAAATCAATTTCATTGACACGCCCGGATTTTTTGATTTTAACGGCGAAGTGCATCAGGCTCTTGCTGTGGCCGACCTTGCGCTGATTGTTGTCAATGCTAAAGGCGGCGTGGAAGTTGGCACAGAAAAGGCATGGGAATACGCCACCGCCGCAGGTCTGCCCAAAATGATTTTTATCAACAACATGGACGACGAAAATGTGGATTTTGACAAACTTATTGCCGATTTGACAGAAAAATTCGGCAAAAGCATTGCACCTATGCAGGTACCAATTCGTGATGGCAGCAAATTTGTTGGCTATGTTAATGCGATTAAGCGCGAAGGCCGCAAATATGGTGCAAAGGCTGTAGAAGAGTGTCCAATTCCGGCAGAGCTGTCTGATATGGTCGAGCATTTTCACCACTTGATTGAAGAGGCCGTGGCAGAAACCAGCGAAGAATTAATGGAAAAGTTTTTTGCGGAAGAGCCGCTTACACGCGACGAAATCTATACAGGTCTTGAAATTGGCATTGCTGATGCCAGTGTTACGCCTGTTGTTATCGGTGCTGCTGTCCATTCGATGGGCGTTGGTGTACTTATGGACAGCATTAACGACTTTACAAAACCAGCATCGCGCCACGCCGCAACAGTTGTCAAGGATGCAAAAACAGGCGATGATATTGAGCTTGAATGCGATGAAAACGGCCCGTTTGTGGCGTATGTTTTCAAAACCATCGCTGATAGCTTTGGCAGACAATCCGTGTTTAAGGTGATTTCCGGCACAATTAAAAAAGAAACGCCGCTATATAACGCCAATAAAGATTCCGGCGAGAAAATTGGTCAGCTGTTTGTTCTGCGCGGCAAGGAGCAAATTGCTGTTAATGAACTTAAAGCGGGCGACATAGGCACGTTACCAAAACTTGCCAATACTGCCACCATGGACACTCTGTGCACCAAGGAAAAGGCGTACATCATGCCGGAAATCGGCTTTCCGCAGCCGTTGTATTCGATGGGCATTGTGCCAAAGAACAAAGGCGACGAGGACAAGATTTCTCAGGCTATTGCCAAATTCTTGGAAGAGGACAAAACCCTTAAATTCAAAGTTGACCCCGAAACCAAGCAAAGTGTTATATCCGGCCTTGGTGACAGTCATCTGGACGTGCTTGTCAACAAAATGAAACTGCGCAATAAAATCGAAGTTGACCTTATCCCACTTATCGTGCCGTATCGCGAAATGATTAAGGGCAAATCTGATGTGCAGGGCCGCCACAAAAAGCAATCCGGCGGTTCAGGGCAATTTGGCGACGTTAAAATGAAATTCGAGCCATCCGGCGATTTGACGCAGGCCTATGTGTTTGAGCAACAAATTTTTGGCGGCAGCGTTCCGCGCAATTATTGGCCCGCTGTTGAAAAAGGTGTCCGCGAATCCTGCAAGGCAGGGCCTTTGGCGGGTTATCCCGTTGTTGGTCTTAAGGCCATCCTATACGATGGTTCTTATCATGCCGTGGACTCTAACGAGCTATCTTTCAGCCTTGCCGCACAAATTGCTTTCAAAGACGGCTTTATGAAGGCAAAACCCGTGATTTTAGAGCCTATTGTGAAACTCGAAATCTCTGTGCCGGACGAATATACAGGCGACATCATGGGCGACATTTCCAAGCGCGGCGGCAGAGTGCTTGGTATGACAAAAACAGGCAACAAACAACAGATTTCTGCCCAAGCACCATTTTCTAAAATGACGCAGTATTCTATCGAATTGCGTGCTATTACACAAGGGCGCGGCGAATATACAATGGAATTTGATGCGTACGAAGAAGCACCCGCCGATGAAGCTGCAAGGGTGATTGAGGCGCGCAAGAAGGAAAAAGAGCAAAACTGACAATTAAGTATTTGATGTAAAAGGGACACTATTTTTGGTGTCCTTTTTGTCGTATAGAGACATATCATGCACATTTTTGTTAAAAATTTGCCCGAATGTGTGCATGATATGTCTCTTGTTTTTCTGGCGCGGATGTTGTATGATGTATTTGTAAGGACGATGCGCATTGTCTGAGGCAATAAAACAACTAAACTAATTTTTAGGAGGAACTTAAAATGACAAGACAGAAGAAAGTCGTCACCATTAAAAAGTGTGCTTCCATGCTCCTAGCGGTTGTGTTGCTGTTTGGCTTTGCAATGCCTACGTTTGCAACGATAGTGCTTGATGAAGAGCTAACAGTACATAATTCATTTTCAATAATCCTACAGGATGAAGCAGAGTTAACTCAGGGCGTGAATGCGTCTACTAATTGGGCCGATCCTTCTATTCCTGACTATCCAGTATTCGGTGGGGCTCCTACACCAACACCGCCACCGATACAAACTCCTACTCCAACGCCAACTCCAACGCCAACCCCCACACCTACGCCGACACCACCACGTTGCCCTTGTGGGCCTGGAAATCCTGGAATCCCTGGGAGTCCATGGTGTGATAGTTGGTGGTGTGGCTTCAGAATGACGTGGACAACAAGGCCTTGCAATTGCCGTCCATAAGGACTTCTGAACGACACTTGCACTACGGGAGGACTTCACGATGAACACAAAAATTAACAAGAAAAAGTTGGGCTGGCTGATACCGTCTATTGCTATCATTGCCGTGATTACGTTTGTTGTTGTGCAGTACACCATGGCTGATGTTGCACTAGACCATGACCATGCACTCACAACAAGGCAAATCGACCCCATGGATATGATGCGCGAGATTTGGGCGATAGAAGTAGGAACTGACTGTGGTATGCAATGCGAGGACTGCATTGAGGATTTTGCCATGATGCAGGAGTTGTTTCAAGAACAGCATCTTCCGCATCACGCGTATATTGCGGACTTCGATTACTTAGTCGCTGCATTAACCGCATATTTGCCTGCGTTTTATGATGCAATGCCGTATGCCAATGCTGCTAGGGGAGAACTGGAATCATTCACGCACATCAATAATGTGATTTTCCTCACTTTCCTGTGGCGTGAATTTGGGATTGGTTTCATGCAAGACCTTGGTCTCCCTGCTTTGCCTTTGCACATTCCGCAAACCGAAGTGATGTACGGAGACTTTACAGATTTTCTGGCAAAAAATCGCATTGATGCAAACTTCTTTGTACTGCCAAACAGTAATACAGCTGTATTTCTCCCTGATACACCTTGAATACAAATGAAACTACTAACAATCTCCAGAGGCAGACTTCCGCTTGCCTCTGGATTTGGCGTATAATTCGTATAATTCAAACGGAGGTGTGATTTATGGGTATGTCGCTCGGTTCGATGGGAAATGGCAATGGAATTCCTGCAATACAGATACTTCCAGGGAAGTACAACCCAGCAGTAATGAGGCATACAATAGAGCGTTACAACAGGCTTTATGGTTATCCGATTGCTGTGGTTGTACTCGATAATGTTAAAAAGACTTTTGGCATTGGCACAATTGGGCTGTTTGTACAGGCTTTGGCGCTTGCGATGCTTGTAGCAATGCCCATATGGATGTATAATGTCGGTCTTGACAACCTAGCAATTTTTTGAAATCCAATCAATCATAATATTCTATTGCTTGTTGTGTTAATAGCAACTTTTGTGATATTGTTCACAGGCTTTTTGCTGTCGCGCAAATACACACGTGTGCATTACGGCGCAATGCTGTCATGCGGTATTTTCACACATATTATTCCGATACACGCCGCGCTGGGTTTTATTTTTGGATTTCTTTGGGCGGCGGGACTGATTTGATGTAAACTAAATGTGAAATCATATTATTGCACGTTTAATGCAGGTTGCCATAATGCCGTCAAAGGAGGATAATAATGGTTATTGATAATTTGCAACAAGACCACGCCGCCGCAATTATTGCCAAAGAATATATAGAATCCAGCAATGCTTGGCGATTAAAGCTGGCGGAGGTTCATCCACATATTCATTTTGGGGAGCTTGCTCGGCAAATGTTGATGGATAAGGACATGGCAGATGCCGTGATGCAGGAATATCTTGCATTTCTTGAAAAAATCAACGAGGAAGAGCGAAAACCCGACAGAGCCGATATGTACAAGGATGTATCCGTGCCTGTGGCAACTGTGCTAGATGGCATCAAGGGTTCTGCGGAAGCAAAGCAGGTAGGTGTTCAAACTGCTTTAAGCCGCACGATTGCAGGTACGTATGTTGTTCAAAGCGGCACGTAGGTGCAGCACAAAACCACCAATGCATTGCATAAACAAAAATCTGGAGGGGTTTTATGCGAAAAATATTAGTGGGTCTTATTGTCATTTTTTCAGTAACACTTGTAATATTGACGAGATGAAACATATGTTTGAAAACAGCACAAACCCAAATGATCTGACTATTATTGAGTTTGTTGAGGTTTTTCTTGAATCAACCGGGGAAGATTTCAGCATAGAGCGTATTAAAAGTATGCTTGATTGCACCTCTGTCAAGTGGCTTGCGAAATAATTATTTTGAGTGTGGTTATTCCATGCTATAATCACTATAGCGGCAAGTGGTTAATCGAACATATCATTTATTCTAGGAGGATATAACAATGTCAGAACATAATATTGAACACATTATAAAGGAAGCTCTCGCTGGCGACGCACAGCGGAATGCATTAGCATTAGCGGAGTTTTTTCAAGCGAATGCTATATCATGTGAACGTTCAACAACGGGCTATTGGGCAGATAAAATTTACTTCGTTTGCAACTATAACGGCCAAAGTGTGTGTTATATTTCAATCAATGAGTATGAAAATAACTCGTGGTATATAACGGGAGATGATAGCGGGGATACTTGGTATGAGAATGCTGTTTTGGGCGAACGTATAAAAGAAATTGCATGGCAAAATATAGACATTTGTACAGATTACAATTCTTGCCGTTCGTGTGGCAATCCAGGAAGAATGTCGCGTAAAAAAATATTTGGAAAAGAATTTGATAATGTCTGTCCCGTTACTATAAAATTTACAAATCCTAATGCGGAAGCTGTGGAGTGCATGAAAAAAATTTTCGAGGCAAGGAAAAACTATATTCTCAATAACGCAGTATAAGCAGAACGATAATGGCAGGTGTATATCGCCTTTATTTTCGTGTCGACAGGCAGGAACGCTCCGGCAGGACGCACTGCACCGGCATTGCCGGTATATAAGTGCGCTCCTTCGGTGAAAAAATTATATTACCACAGTAGGAGGTTTACCAAATGCACACGGAAGCAGACAGAGCAATTTGGTTGGTGCATGTAATCCAGTACACGGCTGACGAATTGCAAAAAACCGTGACAGAAACCGCACGGTTGTTGGAACAGTACGGCTTTGTGGAGAAGGTGTTAGCGGGATATGATTCATTCCATACACAAGGTTTTGAATATATGGCAGAATTGCTAACCGCCGAATTAGCAAACGTACAAGTGGCATAGCATGGAACTTTATCATGGTACAACACAAATCATATACAAAATAGACCTATTCAAAGGTCGGCATCGCACGGACTTTGGGCAAGGTTTTTATTTGGGTAGCAATCTTGATGTGGCACAGCGTTGGGCGAAAAGCCGTGCGGCATTTTCGGGCAAGCCCATTGTGATGAAATACACGTTGGACGATGGAATATTTTTTGATGAGAAAGCGAATCCGCTCGTCTTTGACGAACCAACATTGGAATGGTTAAACTTTGTACGAGACAACAGGCGCAAAGGTGCGCCCGACAACCAGTTGCGTCATGCACATGGTATCGTTCGAGGTTCTATTGCAAACGACAAGGTTAATTTCGTCGTGGAGGATTATGTCAATGGGAAAATTACTGCCGAAGCAGCTATTGCACGAGTGAAAACCTTGCCCAATGTACAGCAAGTGAGCCTGCATACCTCTCACGCTTTAACCTATCTGGATGCTACCGCTGTTTGGTATCAAGAACAACTTCTGGATGGTAAATGGTCGGAGTGGGTTTGCTTATCTGAATAAGGTAAAAGGGATGCTTGTCGAGCATCCCCTGTTTACGGTAAATATTTCTCCTTTCCCTATGGCTAAAACGCCTTATTTATG
>Ga0123355_10008758_pt1 | contig 15308 bp, 17 predicted proteins | sample TergutEmb28metaG_3_FD_89872 | JGI IMG/M metagenome (GOLD analysis project Ga0123355, IMG submission 89872) | Embiratermes neotenicus P1 segment gut microbial communities from Petit-Saut dam, French Guiana - Emb289 P1 | ecosystem: Host-associated > Arthropoda: Insects > Digestive system > Gut ... | reverse complement strand
CGAGAACTATCGGCCTGATACGCCTTATTGCGCCGTCAACCGTATGTATTGCGATCGGTCCGCCGACACAGATACTATGTGTAATCTTTTCAGCCATTTAAACTACCTCCACAAGAGATTTCGCCAAATCAGACTCCGGGTGAATCTTTACCATCGGGCCGACCATTTTGCCGTCTTTGATCTCAAAGCACCTAAGGTTCCACACCTCGGAGACCACGATTTTATACACTGTGCCGTCCGGCGTTTTGTAAAAACCGTCTTTTTTGAACAAGTGCTGAATCATCGTTTTGTTTGCCACAGTTCGTAAATCTCCTTTCAGTTAAGTTCGCTTATAACTTTTCTGTACGCCGAATTTTTCATACCGTACATTGCCCACGTCGCCCCAGCCGGGTACTGCGGCAATCGCGTCCCCAATCGCCGTCATCTGAGCCGCGTTAGGCACGCCCTGGCCGCCTAGGCCTTCGTACCAAAGCTGCAACGCGCAGATGAGTTCGCCAGGGAAATTGCCTAGATACTCCTCAACCGCGGTCTTTAACGCTTTCGGGTTTAATACGTCAATTCTCGCCAATCTTTTCGCCTCCTCTTACTTATTAAAATTTAATCTACAAATCATACGTAGTTTATTATACCTTACGCCGCCGCTTCATTGCAAGTCTTAGTTTTTGTATTTTATACGGGTTCTGTAGGGGCGTCTGACCTGCGTGCCTCTACGCGTTTTGTGGCATATTATGCGGCGCGCCGGGGGGCGTCGCGCCCTACGTTTGCCTGTGGTACATGCGGCGCAGCACCCTGTAGGGGCGGCATTTTGCCGCCCGTAACACAAATGCCCGTTAAACAACGGGCGGCAGGATGCCGCCCCTACACCAAAACACCCGCCGGGTTTCGATCCCGCCGGGTGTTGTAATATAGTATTTTTCGCCTACGTCTTCTTCTCGAACCTCTCGCCGCATTTTGGGCAGGTTATCTGAAGTTTGCCCTTGCCTTTCGGCACGCGCAGGGTGTTGCGGCAGCTTGGGCATTTGAAGAATTTGTGGGTCTTTGCGCTTTTTATTTTCGCGACCCGTCTTTTCATTTTTGTTTTAACCGGCCACCAGTGTTTTATAAATTTATCGTTCTCGGCCCGGCGGCGGGTAATGTTCCGCGAGAGCATCCGAAACAGCGCCAGCGCAAGCAACACGTATGACATAAATATCAAAACGTTCAGGCGGATTATAAGCCCGTGAACCACGTAAAGCGCAAGCGAAAGCACGACCATCGCGATGCCCAGGTGATCCGGCCCGTATCTGCCCATCATGAAATTGCGTAGAAAATTCCTTATCACACGAAAGCCCCCGTGCCAATTGTTTGCCTGTACTTACAGCCACAAGCTCTTTGAGCAGTATATCACCAATTTTGGGCAAAAACACGTTCGTAACATTTATTTTACAATATGCAGATGACGATGCTTCGCGGGCGGCAAAATGCCCCCATGCGTGGTCCATTGCACTTTGTAGGGCGCGACGCCCTCGGTGCGCCGGGGGCGTCGCGCCCTACAGGTTATATAACTTCGCCAGCGCTAATACTTATACACCCCGCCGCCGATAAATTCGCGCAGGATCGAATTTTTGGGGACAAACTCCGGCTCAATTTCCTCAAACTCATGCAGCGCGGGTACAAGTTTCGCCAATATGCCCGTTGGGTCATCCGAGACCCGCTCAAACGCTTTTAGCGCAATGTGTTTTATCACCGGGACCTCGTAAGCAAGTGACGAATCTATCACAATGCCCGCCTTGTGCTTAAACGGCGCGATATACGCTTTCTGCCCCGCCCGTACGCTCGGCCACATTTTTAGAGTTTTAGACACATCTGTACCCCTGAATGCCTCGTCACGCACAACGCGGCGCATAAGTCTCAGCCACGCCTTTTCAACCAAAACCTCGCCGCCTTTTTCGATGCCCGACTGCGTGCTTATATATATCTTCACCGCATGAGGGTCACTCTCGGTTAATATATCATTGAGCGCATGAATACCCTCGAAAATAACAATCTCGCCGCTTTGGACTTTTATCGGCACGGCCTTGCTCATGTCGCGCGACTGTGTTTTAAAGTCGAAATACGGCTTTAGTATCTCTTCGCCGCGCTCAATCATTTTTGTGTGTTCGCCCAGCAGTGCAAGGTCGAGGCAGTCCGGCGACTCACGGTCAAGCTCGCCGTCCGGCGTGCGCGGGGCCATTTTGGGGTCAAACGTGACGAAATAGTTGTCCATAGATATCGTAAACGCGCGAATCCCGCGCCGATCTAGCTCTGTGCAGATCCTATTGGCCGTTGTGGTCTTGCCTGAGCCGGACGGACCCGATAAAAACACAACGCGGTTCGTCCCCCGCTCGATTGCAGTGGCCGCTTCTGACACTTTTTGGCTGTACGTCTCCTCACATTCCCGCGCGAACCCGGCTGGGTCTTCCTTCGCCCGTTTGTTTATTGTTTCTATATTAAATGACATGGCTCTTCTCCCGTCAATATTTTTCTTACTTTATCTATGCCGCTGGGCCCCTGCTCCTGCTCTTGCCGCATTATATACTCTCGCGGGTATTTTGGGTTAAAAACCCGCTCTATCCTGCCGTTTGGCAGTACGAGCTTTGTGACCCCGCCGCCGCCCAGCGCGAGGACGCTGCACAGCTCCTGCATCATGCAGATGTTGTAAATCCCCTCGTGGCCGGGAATGCTCCAGCCCGTGTTCTCGAACCCGCCGGATGTGAATTTTTGCCTGTACATATAATACGGACCGCACCCGCACTGCCGCAGGCGGCCATACGCGTACCGCAGCATGTCGCTCACCGCTTCACCACTTGGTATTCTCATATCCTCAAGCATGATTTTCGACCCTTTTTTGAGTGACAGCGTGTGTACCGTGACGTTCTCGGGCCGCAGGCTCAGTACGGTGTCTAGCGTTTGCCTAAACCCCTCCGGCGTGTCGCCCGGCAGTCCGGCGATTACGTCCATGTTCAGTGATAACGCACCTGCGCCGACGCGCTGTACCAGCTCTACCGCTTCAAGCGCGTCCTCCGGCATATGTTCCCGTCCGATTGCCGCTAAAACTTTTGGCGAGAACGATTGTGGGTTGACGCTTGTGCGGGTCACACCGTGGCGGAGCATGGTTTCTAGCTTTTGCTCCGTGATCGTGTCCGGTCGGCCGGCTTCGACGGTGTACTCGCACACCGCGGACAAGTCAAACGCCTCGCGGAGCGCACCGAGGACTTTGTCTAATGCGTCCGGCGGCAGAGCGGTCGGCGTCCCCCCGCCTATATACACGGCGATGACGCGCAGTTCCTGCTCTCTCACAAGCTCTGCCATTTCCGCGATTTCGCACAGCAGAGCTTTTACAAACGGCTCAATCAGCCCAAACGACTTCTCGACGCTGTTACTCACAAAACTGCAGTACGCGCACCGCGTCGGGCAGAACGGGATGCCCACGTACAGCGCGATGTCGCGCTCGGTGAGCGTCCGCTGTACCGCGAGGCTCGCCTTTGCTGTTTCAACGCACAGCTTTGCCCGCTCTGGCGATACGAAGTATTCCCGCGTGAGATACGACCGCGTCGCTTTTTCGGATTTTTGCGCGAGCAGACCTTCCGCGATTTTCGCCGGGCGTATCCCCGTGAGACTGCCCCACTCCGGCGGGGTTTCGATAAACCCCGCGGCCGCTTTGTAAAACGACTGCTTTACCGCTCTTTGAAGTAACCGGTCGGTCTCAAGCGGCTCTGTAAGTCGATCGCGCCGCACTCTCGCGATGCCTCGTCCGATTGGCAGACCGGGTTTTTGTATGACCGTCGCCGCCTGTGCGTAAACGCGGCCGAGCGTGAGCTTTGACTGGGCCGTCAGGCCGCCGGGGTCGTCCGAATACTCCGGCCGCTCGTCCGGGAACAGCGTGAGCATTATCTGCTCGACGGCGTATTTATAGTCATGCCCTTGCAGACTTAGTTTCATTTCGGCGCAAGCTCGCCGTCGGCGTACCTCATGTAGTAGTTATGGCTCCGCTCACGGCTGAGCGTTGTCGCCTCCGCGTGACCGGGGTAGACCTCGAAGTCGCCTTCGAGTTCCGATAACCGGCGCAGCGACTCAAGCAGCACTTCCATGCTGCCGCCCAGGTCCGTGCGGCCACAGCTGTCGCGGAACAGTGTATCGCCGGTAAACAGCGCGTTCTCACACCGGAGCGTCACGCAGCCGTGCGAGTGGCCCGGCGTTTCCATTACGGTGAACTCAAGCTCTCCGACATGGATAACGTCGCCCTCGGAATAGTAGCTTAACCTGCCGTTATCCTCCATTTTATGCGGGTCGCAGTCTTTTGTAACGTCTTTGGCGTTTATATACGCCGTCGCGCCGGTTTCGTCGAGGATCGCGTCCAGCGCCATGTAATGGTCGAAGTGGCCGTGGGTGATGAAGACCACCTCCGGCGTGAGTTTGTTCGATTCGATATAGTCGAGGATCGTGTTCGCGTCCGCGCCGGGGTCGATTATCGCGCACCGGCGCGTGACCTCATCGGTGACGATGTAGCAGTTTGTCTCAAGATGCCCAACAGGCAGAGTTTTAATTAACATTACATATTCCTCCTCTTGTTTTTTATGTATGGCTCATGCGGCGCGCCGGGGTCGTCGCGCCCTACAATCACTCAATTGCCCCTACCCTCTTTAGTAAAGAGGGTGGCTCCGCAGAGCCGGGTGTTTTATTTTTAGCATTAATTTTCGCTCATTATATAGTAAAAAGCTCTATTTTTCAACCAAACTTTCTCGGATCGCAGCGATTTCCCGGTCGGTTACGCCGCAGTTTTTTACGTAAGGCTCGATACCGCCGTATTTGGCGTTTAAATAGTCTAATAGCGCGGACATGCTCTCGGGTTTGGTTCTGAAGAACGGGTTGTTTAAATCCGCCGGCGCGCCGGGGCGGCGATATTCTGATAAAAGCTTCTCATACACATCTTTGAGATACAGTTCCGACACGGTGTAGTCCGCGATGATATCCGGCTCGGCGACGCCGGCAAGCCCCAAGAGCAAGGCAGAGATCACGCCTGACCGATCTTTGCCGGTCGTGCAGTTGTAGATCACCGCGCCCTGCGCGCCCGCCATGATCCGTAGCGTGTCGCTGACCCAGTTTTTTGCACCCTCCAGCAGCTCGATATATTTTTCGCCCCAGTCGATAGTCTCGCCCAGCTTTCCGCCGCCGGACGCGAATGCAAGCTTTTTGTCAAATGTCGGGCAGCGATGGTAGACAAAACCCCCGGAGTTTTCAAACACGCTTGGATTGCGCGAAACCTCCTGGTCGCCTCTGAAGTCTATTGAGGCGGCAACGCCGTAAGCTTTGAGAAACTCAAGGTCGCCCGGAGTTAAGTCCTTCGGGGCCTCGCAACGTATTAGGCGGCGATATCTCGTGACGACGCCGCCGGGTACAGGATGTCCGCCCAAGTCCCGCGCGTTTTGAAGCCCCTCAAGCGGCAATCTTCTATACGTCATGTCTTCATTCCTCTTCATGTGTTGATTTGAATATTATATCACGCCCGGGTAGCGCTCATCAAAATTTTCTTTTTGAGAAAAAGTTACCATCATAAGTGTCTCCACCGCCTCGTAAACTATATGATATTGGCGGTGAAATACATTGCAAAACAGAAAAAATTTGATTATATCGCTTGCTGTGATATTTATCCTCAATATCGCGATAATTTTACTTGTAACAAGGAGCATTGCATGAGCAAAGCAGGAATGAGGCGTCCTAATCCCAAGGAGCCGCACGGTACTGAATCAAACCGCAAAACGCGTGACCCGAAAAACGACGAAAAGCCTGTGCCGGAACTGTCCGGCAAGGCAAAGCACTCAAAAGAAAAAGCGCAACCTATCCTTTATGATTAACCAAAGTTGGCTATATTAAGTTGTATAAGGCTCGCTGGTCGATAGATACTAAGAAGTGTCCACATGAAAAAAAATAACGCGGGGTAATTATGGTTTGGGATAGTGATTATGATATAAAAGAGTACCATCCGAAAAAGAGAAATAAGGTTTTTGTGCCGTTTCCCAAAAACGCGGCCTCGGCCGAGGCTAAGGCGAAGCTCCAGCACGACGGAGTTCTCGACGGCGGGGCCATGATGACAACATCGGAAATACTCGATTTTTCGCAAGGCGCGGACTCATATCCGTGATATGTGCGGTAACGCAGGCAGGGACAAGCCGTGTGCGGTCCCTGCTTGCGTTTATCTAAAGTGGAACTAGAGTTGATATTCTTGACTTTTATGGCTTTTTTTAGTATAATTGTGTTGAATTGCGGTTGTATTGTCTATAATAAAAGGTATAAAACCCCAGGGCTTTAGCCCTGGACACCACGCTATCGCGCGCTTGCGCGGCAGAGACCGCGCGGGGTTTAACCTTTTGAAATCTTCGCTCGTTCGGTCATGACCGAGAATACTCGTTCGTGACGCTCTCTTCGCTCGATTATAACCAACAACAATTGACACAACCGCGGCTTGCGCTGTATTTTAAAGGAGGTCTTGCGATTTTGCGCTATCGGCATGACGTCTGTTTACTGACTAATATAAAGTCCGTTCTGCTTGCTATGGCGATTTTCTCGCTTGCGCTTTTTTTGGCGGCTTGCACAGAAGATGGCGGCATGGAGTCAACTTTGCCTGTGCCTCCTGTACCTCCAATGCCGCCTGTACCTCTTGCGTCCGAACCAGTTGACCTGCGGGTACCGATTGCGCCGTCACAGGTACTCGTTCCCACTACTGGCAATGAATACCTGTCTCAAAGAGGCGCGACGATAGACACGTCTAACAAGGCGGATGGTTACGTCATGGTGCGCTACACCGGCGGCACAGCGCGCGGCGTCATCGTTCTGGTGGAACGGGAAGTTCGTTATGTCTATGATCTGGATATATCAGGTAACTGGGAGGTTTTCCCTCTGACGATGGGCAGCGGGGAGTATAGGATCAGTGTTCTGGAAAACGTGGGCGGACGAAATTTTGCCATGCTCGCAAGTGTTACGACAAATGTGACGCTGCGCGATGAACGGCTTCCTTTTTTGCACCCAAACCAGTTGGTAAACTTCAATTCCGAGAGCAAAGTGGTAGAACTTGCCGAGTCTTTGGCGCAAGGCGCGAGAAACGATCACGATGTGATCACAAGTATCTTTGAATTTGTCATAGACAACATAGAATATGACTTTGATTTTGCAAGAGCGGTCAGTGAAGGCATCATCACTTCTCATATCCCCGATGTGGACGCAACGCTCGCCTCCGGCCGGGGCATATGTTTCGACTATGCCTCTCTGATGGCCGCGATGCTCCGCGCACAAAAGATCCCTACCAGACTCGAGATCGGGTACGTCTCCGGCACTGTCTACCATGCATGGGTAAGCGTGTACATCTGCGACGTGGGCTGGATTCTGGCCATAAGTTACGACGGCACTAAATGGACAAGGTATGATCCGACGTTTTCGGCAGGGTCGAACGGAGCCGCCGCCGCTTTCATCGGTGACGGCACGAATTACAACACAATGTTTAAGCACTAGCTTAGTGATGACAAACTTCGTTTGTCATCAAAACCGGGGGTAAGAACGCCGCGCGGCGGCGCGGCGCAGAGTAACACCCATCGGGAATAAATCCCGCCGTGCGTTGGAATCCAATCTTTTTCGCCTACTGTCGCACGGGGCGCACTCTTCCGGCGAAAAAGCTTTTCGCGAAGCGAAAAGGACGTGGAATTTGCTGGTGTGAACCACCTATTTTATACCGCGGAGGCTGTTTATATGAACAAGAAACGCAACAGAGACGTTCTGCGCCCTAGGGAGATCGCTTCCTTTTGCGCGTCGATGGCAATGATAATCAAGTCCGGCATCCCAATAAACGAGGGGCTTGCCATCATGTGCGAGGACGCTGCGAACACGGCCGGCAGAGATATCCTTGAGGAGATTCTCAGACATGTCGAAACAGGCGGCGCACTGCACACGGCGCTGGCAAGCACTGGCAATTTCCCCGACTACGTGGTAAACATGGTCGAAATCGGCGAGACCACAGGATCGCTCGACCGCGTCATGGAGTCGATGACCGCGTTTTACGAACGAGAGGAAGAGGTTCGTCGCATTGTGCGCAACGCCGTTACATATCCGCTTGTTATGATCGCGATGATGCTGGCCGTTATCATCATCCTTGTCGTCAGGGTAATGCCTATATTCAACGAAGTTTTCCAGGGTCTGGGCGCGCAGATGACCGGGTTCTCGCTCGCTGTTATGAACTTCGGCCAGGCGCTTAGCCGGTACAGCCTTGTGATTGTGATAATCGCCGCGGCCGTTGCTCTTGTGCTTTGGATTTTCTTTTCCACTAAAGCGGGTCGGCGCGCGCTTGAGCGGTTTCGCGCCCGGTTTTTCCTTACGCGCAGGCTGTATGCAAAGATTTCCTCCGGCCGGTTTGCTTCCGCGATGGCGCTTATGCTCTCAAGCGGGATGGACACGGATCAAAGCCTTGAGATGGTACATAAACTCCTCAAAAACCAGTCCGCGCGCGATAAGGTCGCAAAATGTCAAAAGCTTCTCGCCGAAGGCATGAGCTTTTCAGACGCGCTTAGCAAAGTCGGAATGTTTACCGGCGTATACGCGCGCATGGTAAATGTGGCGTACAAAACCGGGTCGTTAGACGCGATTATGGAAAAACTCGCCGAGCGGTATGAAGAAGAAACGAGTACGCAGATAGGCAACATCATCTCGATTTTAGAGCCGTCACTGGTGGCGGTTCTGTCGGTGATTGTCGGTATGATCCTCTTGTCGGTTATGCTGCCGCTTATGGGGATTATGGCCACGATCGGCTAGAGGAGGCAAAAGGCGCGATGGCAAACAGATTTGGGACAAGGACGCGGCGCGGACGCGGAAAATTACTCGGCAGACTTTTGTCTGTTGCGGTTTTCTGCGCGATAATCGTTATGTTTAACTTCGGGATAACTAACCTCACACAGGTAAGCGAAGAGGAAGCGCTAAGCGCAGCGCGTTACGCCGTGACCCGCGCGACGGTTAAGTTCTACGCAATAGAGGGGCATTTCCCGCCGAACATCGACGTGCTTATAGAACACTATGGCCTGCACGTGGACCTGGATCAATTTATCGTCCACTTCGACCCGATCGGCGCGAACATCATGCCGCAAATAGCAGTATTCCCGCGTTGAAACATTACATAAAAGAGGTGTCCCGGATGAACGTAGAAGCTAAAAGAGGTAACAGGCGCGTTGTTGACGTGCTGTTTGCTTTGGCGCTTTTTTGTGTGTTCGCGGCGGCGTCGCTGATTGTGGTGCTGATCGGCGCAAACGTATACCGGTCTACTGTTGACCGGATGGAGATCGGTTTTGAAATCAACACCTCGCTTACATTTGTGTCAACGAGAATCCGCCAACACGATCAGGCCGGCGGCGTGCGTATCGACCAGCTAGGGCAGGGGCAGGGGCAGAACGCAATTGTATTCCGGCAAGAAATCGGCGAGAGGGCTTTTGACACATGGTTGTACTACCACGACGGCGCGCTCAGAGAAATCACGATAAGCGCGGACGGGCCGGTGGAGTTTCGACCGGAGTCTGGCCAGGAGCTTGCGAGGATTCACGCGTTTGAGATCGAAATGGCGTACGACCGGCTTATTGCAATCACCGCGCACAGTTCTTACGACGTTTACTCCAGGATACTCGTGGGTCTGCGGGCAGAGGCAGGGCATTAATTAACAAAACACTCGTCGGCCACGGCCGGCATCCTCTTGACGACGTGGGCGTCGTTTACCCAACGCAAAGCCCAATCGCAGATGGGTTTGCGTTGGAGAGGAGGAGCGACGAAGTGAAGCGGATGCCCACCGACAAGTGGGCGCAGCGTAGCGCAGTCCGCGACGACGAAAAGGAGAGGGCATATGGGGCGTTCTAAATCCGGGTTGTTCCTGATGGAACTCATTATTGCTATAACGTTCTTCGCGGTTGCAAGCGCCATATGCATTCAGCTTTTTGCGGCGGCGCATACGATGAGTTCCAGAAGCATCGGTATACAGATGGCGGTCGCAAACGCGCAAAGCGCGGCGGAGAGTTTTAAAATGACCGACGGCGATATGGACACAATGGCCGGCTTGCTCGGCGCGACCTTGGCTGAGGGTAGATTGGTAGTCGAGTTTGACGAGAATTGGGCGCCCACTGCTTCAGGGCGGTATCGCATGGTCGTCGAGGCGGACTTTACGATCATACCCGCCGCCGCGACTATTGTGGTGACCGATGAAGCGCTGGAGCGAGAGCTTTACAGTATCACCGTCAGAAGGTACTTGCGTTTTATGCCAGAGTTAAGGAGTTGAGTTAATGCGAAGAAAATCCGGGATGGGCGGCGCAAACATCGGCATCTCGTCCATTCTTGTAATATTTGTACTGCTGTGCCTTACCACGTTTGCGACGCTTGCGATGGTCTCGGCCGGCGCGTCTTACCGGCTTGCTCAGCGTGTAGCGCAGGCATCGTCCGACTATTATGAAGCCGACTCGCGCGCCGAAGAGGTCTTTGCAGTCGTTAGCCGCTTTGTTCGCACGGGCAGTACTGACGCATCAGAGCTGCGCGAGTATGTTGAAACCGCGCTGGGCAGTGATTATGATATCGACTATTCCTCCGGCATAATAAGCTACGTCGTGCCGATTGACAACACGCGGTCACTAGTGGTGTCGCTGGAGCGTTCCGGCGGCGTGGACCTGCGGGTTATCGCTTGGAGAGTTGATGTGCAGTTCGACCCGGGCGACTTCTACAGCGGGCTTGACGTTTGGGTACCATAGGAGGGCAGGGGCAAAATCATGGATGTAAATGTTTTATTGACGGAAGCGGTTTCAAAACGCGCTTCGGACATATTTATCATCACGGGGCGGCCCGTGATATACAAGATCAACGGCAATTTTGTTCCGGTCAGTGACGAGATGTTGTCTCCCGCGGATACCGACATGATTGTCACGCGTCTGTATGAGCTCGCCGCCGGGCATGATATCGAAAGTTTAAAAAAAACGGGTGACGACGATTTTTCGCTCGCGATCCCTGGATTGTCGCGCTTTAGGATAAACGTTTATAAACAGCGCGGGTCGTTTGCCGCGGTGATCCGCGTTATACGTTTTGAACTCCCAAACCCGGAAAAGCTCGGCATCCCCCCTGTCGTAATCGACTTGGCGGAGCGTAAGCGCGGCCTGATCCTAGTCACCGGCACGGCCGGCAGCGGCAAATCCACGACGCTCTCATGCCTGATCGATCGGATAAACAAAACGCGGGCCAATCATATAGTCACGCTGGAAGACCCGCTGGAGTTTTTGCACCGGCACGGTAAAAGCATCATCAGCCAGCGCGAGATTATGTCCGACACGCAAAGCTATGTCAAGGCGCTCCGCGCGTCTTTGCGGCAAGCGCCGGACGTTGTGCTGCTCGGCGAAATGCGCGACCATGAGACGATCTCCGTCGCGATGACCGCCGCCGAAACGGGTCACCTCGTTTTGTCCACGCTGCACACGGTCGGCGCGGCCAACACGATCGACAGAGTGATCGACGCGTTCCCGCCGAACCAGCAGAACCAAATACGCATACAGCTTTCGATGGTCTTGCAGGCCGTAGTCTCGCAGCAGCTGATCCCGACGTTGGATGGCAGGGTCGTACCGGCGTTTGAGGTTATGATCGTCAACAACGCGGTGCGTAATATGATCCGCGAGGCGAAGATTCACCAGATTGATTCTGTGATCCACTCTTCGGCCGCGGAGGGCATGGTCACAATGGACACAAGCTTGCTGAAGCTTGTTAATCAGGGCGTCATCTCCGATAAAAACGCCTTGATCTACTGCGTGAACCCGGAGATGATGGCGAAGAAGTTATAAGCACACAGCAAAAGCCCGGAATTGTCTTATCGACAATTCCGGGCTTTTTTACTTATTCAGAGGAGCTGTATTGAACCACTGTGTTCTTTTGCCCTGTTTTGGCCTCGTACAGCGCCGCGTCGGCATTGTTTATTATCTGCTTTAGGTCTTTTGCGTCCTCACTTTTTGACGCCACGCCAATGCTCACCGTCACGGGAACCTCAACGTCTCCCACCTTGAATTTTGAGCTGTCGATATTCTGCCGTATCCTCTCGGCAATCATTTTCGCGCTTTCCGGGCTTGTGTCGTTCATCATCAAGATAAACTCCTCGCCGCCATACCGCGCCACAACTGCGGAATCTTTTCGCATTATGTGCCGTATGCGGGAGACTAATATTTTTAAAATCTCGTCACCGACCGAGTGTCCGAACGTGTCGTTGACCAGTTTGAAGTCGTCAATATCAATCATTATCAGCGAGAACATTTTGTCTTCTTCAATCGCTTTTTTTAGTTCGCTCTTCGCTGTGTCCATAAAGTACCGGCGATTATGCGCGCCGGTCAGTGAATCGGTGTACGCGAGTTTTTGCAGCTGCTCGGCCGCTTTGACCGCTTTCATTATCTGGCGCAGATCGTGGATATAAGCAATAACCAACTCTCTGCCGTCAAGCTCGATCGGGCGCAACGTGACCTCGCCTGGGATCTTTTTCCCATTTATTGTATGAAACATCCATTCATAATGCACGCTCTGCTTCGTGCTAAACACGGCGTCGTACTTCTCGCGCGCTTTTTCGACTGAACTCCTGCCGTCCGGTTGATACTTCGGGTTGAGTGCAGGGAATTTTTCCATATATTCTTGCTTGTCTCTGACCTCAAACAAGTCCACAACAGACTGATTACAGGCGAGCAAATTAAACCCTTCATCACTGATGAAGCAGGCCATCGGCGATGAGTCCAGCATGGCCAGCATCCGCTCACGGCTGACGCGCTGTTCTTCAGAATACTTGTAATTATCCCGCATATCCCGTGCAAATGCGATTACCATCGGCGCGCCCTGCCACTTTACGCTAAACGCGGTAACCTCGATTGGGATCAACTCCCCGTCCGACTTATGATGCGACCAGTCGAATTTGGCCGTACCCGTCTCAATCGCGGTCTTAAGATACTGCTTTAGCAGTTCAGTGGACAGATTCCCACAGGACTGCCGCTCTGGTGCAAGATCATAGAATCTGTCGATGAACTCCTGTTTGTCGCTCATCCCAAAAACTTCTAAGGCAAATTCGTTGCAATCGATCAGGTTCATATTTCCGTCCCAGTACGTGGTTATCATTGGGATGTTCTCTATCGCAAGACGCTGCCGCTCCTGATACGCTTTGTTGGACAAAAGGCGCTCAATGTCTTGCCCCTCGTCGCTCTGTCTGCCGGTAAAGCGTTCTCTTATCCGGCATGTCACATGCTTTTCATTTCCGGTCATACGAACATTGGCCTGAAGCAGTCTGCCGTCCGAAAGGGTAAACACCCAATCGAACACTAGCCCCTCACCTTGCCGCGCTTTGTCTATATACGCACCAAAAACCTCCTGGGATAACTGCCCGTCAGGTTGATACTCGGGCATAATCGCAGAAAGGTCTTTCTTTTGTGAAAATCTGAAAAGTCTGTTCTGGTCACTGTCAACTGGGCGATCTTCAAATATGATCTCACAGTCAAAGCCGCCGCTTTTCTCTTCAATTTTCCGGTCCATACGCACCTCTTTGATACTCGCGCCGGCGACATAAAATGCCGCCTTTCACGCATATCGTAATTTCATAGCGGAGACTGTCTCTAAAGACAGTCTCCGCTACTTTGTTCATTCTCGCAGTGATGGAGTTTACTTATTTGTCGTTGTTCTTATCTTTCAAGAATGACTGAATGTTATCCGAAGATTGCGTCATCTTGGCATACAGATCCAGATCTTTGCGGACCTTCTCTGAGAAGTCCCACTTGTTGTTGGCCTGGAATTTGCCGTTGAGATACCAGTCTTCAATCAGGGGTCCAACCTCGCCGAACGTCTCCGGTGCAGGTCTGTCAACCTTCTTGCAGCGCCTCATCTTCACTACATGCGGATCTTCATTTTCTTTGCCAGAGTGGAACGTTACTTCCACGCGACGCAGGAAGAACAGCAGGAAGAGTAGTGGCAGTAACAGCAGGAGGAGTAACCATCTCCACGGTGACCGTCCGCCACCGTCGCCGTCCCACGGGCCTACCGGAACATCATCATAAGGAATGTGCTCGTACCCGTCGTACTCGTCGTCCTCGTTGCCTCTTTCATCAGCGTCACGTCTCGGACAACACGGTACGCAGTAGGGACATTCGCATTCGTCGTTTATGCATCCGCCGCAATATCCGCACAACTCGCAATCACATTGGCCTCTTTCATCAGCGTCACGTCTCGGACAACACGGTACACAGTGAGGACATTCGCATTCGTTGTCTATGCATCCGCCGCAGTATTCGCACAGCACACAATCACAGCCGTCATAATCTGTCGGTAGTTCTGGTGCCAGAGGTATCGTCGGAGGTAGAACCGTTATCGTCGGAGGCGTTACCACCGGAGGTGCCGTCGGAACTGTCGGGGGTGCTGTCGGAACCGTCGGAGGTGCCGTCGGTTGCGTTGGATCCGTCGGACCAGTCGGACCTGTTGGGCCAGTCGGACCTGTTGGACCAGTCGGACCTGTTGGGCCGGTCGGGCCGGTCGGGCCTGTTGGACCAGTCGGGCCTGTTGGACCAGTCGGACCTGTTGGGCCGGTCGGACCTGTTGGGCCGGTCGGGCCTGTATCATACGTTCCCGTTTCTACCCATGTCCACCGTGCATAGAAGTTTGTGTTCGCAGTGATCGTTGTAGCGTTCACATTAACTAACGGACCACTCGGAGTCAGTGACCAGCCCTGGAACGTCCAGCCAGTTCTCGTCGGGTTGCCCGGAACTGCCGCAGTGCCGCCGTGGTTGACTGTCTGCGTGCTGATAAGATTCGGGTTCGCGCCTGTGTAGTTGCGGAAGAATCTTACCGTGTAGGTCACCGGCGCCCACCGTGCGAAGAAGTCTGTGTTTGCCGTGATCGCTACAGTGCTCATATCAACTATCGGTCCACCCGGAGTCAGTGACCAGCCTATGAGCTGCCAGCCAGATCTTGATACGCCCGGCGCAGTCGCGGTACTTCCGTTGTTCACTATCTGTGTGCTGACAAGATTCGGATTCGCGCCTGGGTAGTTGCGGAAGAATCTTACAGTGAACGGGCCAGGTGTTACGGTGCACTCGCAGCAGTCTTCTTCGCAGTCGCAGTCGTCATCGTCGCACTCGCAGCAGATCGGACAACAGTCACAGCAGTCGCAAGGTACGCAGTCTTCGCAGCAGCAATCGTCGTCTATACAGCCACCGCAATCGTCGCACTTGTCACAGTCGCACTCGTCGCAGCACGGGCAGTCACAAGGTACACAGTCTTCG
>Ga0123355_10008757_pt1 | contig 15308 bp, 8 predicted proteins | sample TergutEmb28metaG_3_FD_89872 | JGI IMG/M metagenome (GOLD analysis project Ga0123355, IMG submission 89872) | Embiratermes neotenicus P1 segment gut microbial communities from Petit-Saut dam, French Guiana - Emb289 P1 | ecosystem: Host-associated > Arthropoda: Insects > Digestive system > Gut ... | reverse complement strand
TTCGCCGGCTGGACCGCTTCGCCAAGTGTAGAGTTTGCTGATGCAAGTAATGTAACCACGACTTTTATAATGCCTGGTTATGCCGTAACAGTTACGGCAAACTGGACGCCCGTTCCGGTTCCCGTTCCGCTTCCGGCCCCTGTCGGCCTAAGCATTACCGGCACAACCTTGAACTGGGATGCAGTGGCTAATGCAAGCGGATACAGAGTTTATGTGGACGGGCAAGGGGTGGGTGCAGTTGTTACCGCTGTGTCATTTGACCTTGCTGATTTAGAACTTGCAGCAGGAACGCATTCTGTTCAAGTACGCGCAATTGGTGATGTAACAAACTTCACAGATTCCGCACTCAGCGCACCAGTGGATTTTATAGTTGTAGACATAGAATGCCGGGAGGACTTACGCGCGGCGCTAACCCATGTGCGGGAACTAAATCACGGCGATTTTACCAGGTTGAGTTGGATGCTGCTGCACCAAGTCTATGTGCCGGCAGCAGCACTGTATAACAACCAACATGCCACAGCTCAGCAACTGGAAGCTATGACAACCAGGCTATGGGATGCAATAGATAATCTTATATTAATAGCCCCGCCGCCACCACCAGAGGTAGACAAGGCCCCACTAATTGCAGCAATTGAAATTGCCGAGACTTTCGTGGTAAGCGAATTTACCAGGTTGAATTGGGTGCTGCTACAAGATGCGCTAAACCATGCAAGGGCGGTAGCAAATAACGAAAATGCCACCCAAGTACAGGTTGACGCAGCATTAAACCGGCTAGATACGGCAAAATCCAACCGTCTTACGTAAGCGGCAAACCACTGTCACATAGGATTGTGCCGCAAGCAATATCCAATAACCCACCCCTTGCCTACACGTTTTTGTTCCCGCCGGCTTCTCGGATACCGGCGGAATAGGGGGGCGTTACACTGAAAAACACCTGCTTACAAGAATTCAGAACTCTTGTATGCAGGTGTTTTTACTTTGATGCGGGGGAGGTGATCTTTGTGACAAGTCACAAAAACCATCATCATTTTTTATAATATGTGCCAATTGTAATGGAAATGAACCCCTGATACAGTATTTGGAGTATAATCTATTGGCAACCAACGGGAGGTATTTATCTTGAAGAGGAAAGCTACAGTAAGACTAACGGCAGCACTATTATTATTTATGATGTTATTGGGGACATTTAATGTTTTTGCAGCTGTTCCGGACATAATTGCCGGACAAGACGCAATAGCAGGTTATGGCCATGGGTATTTAGGTGAACTCCGGATTGACAGCGAACCACCTATAAGCCAGGTTCGCCAAAAATACTATACCCTGCTGGGAGGCAGCTACAGGAGCATCGAACTACTTACAGGTTCAGCTACTTACTTAGGGACTACCCAAACCCCGGTAATAACTTTTGGAACTCTTTCCGGGGCTGGAACAGCACAAACAGTGCCCGTTCATATTAGCGGATCCATCCCGGAAAACTCTTATCTTGTTGTTTTTCGGACATCGCAAGGTATATGGGGTCCATTCTGGGTTAATGAGAGTCCGGCAGCAGCAAATGATGTAGTGATCTGTGAACGAGTCTCATTACTGGAAGCTTTCCTCGTAAGCTGTTTGAGTAGCTTTATGACGGGCGACCTTAGCGTTGTATATGTTCATGCCTCTTGGAGCCGCCGCTCTCCAACTCCCACCCCAGCCCCAGTAATAACCTTTGGAACTCTTTCCGGGACCGGAACAGCACAACAAGTGCCCGTCCAAATTAGCGGATCCATCCCAAGCGGCGCTTATCTTGTTGTCATACGGATGTCGCCAGGTGTATGGGGTATGTTCTGGGGTCATGAGAGTCCGGCAATAGCATCAAGTGAAGTAATGATTTGTGATGGTGTCACAAGACTGGATGCTTTCCTCGTAAGTTGTTGGAGTAGCTTTATGATGGGTGACTTTAGCACAGTATATGCTCAAGCCTTTTGGATTCGCCCAGTTTCAACACCAACACCAACATCAACTCCCACCCCACCCCCTGAAATAACCTTTGGAACTCTTTCCGGGACGGGAACAGAACAAACAGTGCCCGTTTATATTAGCGAGCCTATCCCAGAAGGCTCTTATCTTGTCGTCGTTCGGTCATCGCCAGGTATATGGGGTCCATTCTGGGGTCTTGATATTCCGGCAACAGCATCAAGCGAAGTAGTGATTTGTAGTCGTGTCAGTAGTCTGACTGCTTTCCTCGTAAGCTGTGTGAGTAGCTTTATGATGGGCGACATTAACACTGTATATGTTCAAGCTGTTTGGTTCCGCCCCACCCCAACTCCCACACCACCACCTGAAATAACTTTTGGAACTCTTTCTGGGGATGGAATAGGACAAAGAGTGCCCGTCTATATTAGCGGGTCTATCCCAGAAGGCTCTTATCTTGTTGTTTTTCGGTCATCACCAGGTACATGGGGCCCGTTCTGGGGTATTGATATTCCGGCAACAGCATCAAGCCATGTAATGATTTGTGATCGAGTTTCAAGATTGGATGCTTTCCTCGTAAGCTGCTGGAGCAGCTTTATGGCGGGTGATACTGACGTTGTATATGTTCAAGCCGTCTGGGCTCGTCCAACTCCCACCTAACCTCACCACCGCCAGAACATCTCCATGTTACACATATGGGGCTGTTTGCAAAACTGCCAACTCGTCATTTCGCTTATGATGCGTAATCCCCTTAGCCTTGCAGGTTTAAGGGATTCCGGGTCAAGCCCCCAAATGACGGAGGAGGTTTTGCAGCAGCCCTGTTTTTATTATAGCATTGATACAATGCACGAAGTGCATCAAAATTATAGTTAAATGCCGTTTTATTTGCGACAAATTACAAATTTTCCGTGTTTATTCAATTGACACTTTTACAACAAAATATGTAGAATCGGCACATAATCATGGCTCAAATAGAGGCCATTTTTCTTATATCTCACAAAGAAGGAGGAGTGTACTACTAATTTGTGTTAAACATATTAACTAAAACCAAAGGAGGTTGGCAGGCACAAACAAACAGTATGCATTATCATTTAAAGGAGGCATTTATGCAAATTTTTAAGAAACGAACCGCAATTTTTCTTGCGATTGTTATGACTCTTGCATTGGTTTCCCCGGTGGCCATAGCTTCTGCCAGGGGATATGTGGAAAACCAGACTGCCGTTGCTGACTCAAACGCAGTTGCCACACCGGCAGCCCTTGCAACACCTGCGGCCATTGCTGTATATCACCCCGTACCTATGTCTACAGGGGATGTTTATTCCCTGGCAAACGATGCCCATATTCAAGGGCTTGCCCTTGGCACAACCGGTGCCGCCGCAATTTTAAACGGGACACCATACTTGCAGCAATCCGGCAGCCCTACTTACACAATTGTAGCCCACCCAACAAGCGGAAATTCCATACAAATTTCCGGCCGTGGTGCCAGCCACTATGCCCTAGACCTTTTGCATGGCCCAATGGATATGGACCCAACCGTTAACGAGTATACAATTACAATCCGTGGGCGTGTAGTTGACGCACCGGGTGGTACACAAGTGATACTTGGCGGCGCAGGAAACCCGTGGAACTGGCTGGGCAATACTGCCCCAGCACCAGACGGAAGCTTTGAATTTACCGTTACCGCAAGCCCGGACGCTTTTGAAGCTACGGCAGGGGGCGCGGCTCAGTTTGCAAGCGCATTCCGCATCCAAACCAACAATACCGCAACATTTATTATTGATGATATCGACATAGAACTTGTCGCCCTTGGCAGCACCGGTATGATTTACTCCCTGGCAGACGATGCCCATATACAAGGGCTTGCGCTTGGTACTGCCGGCGCCGCAGCAATTTTAAACGGAACCCCCTACCTGCAGCAATCCGGCAGCCCTACATTCACAATAGTAGCCCACCCAACAAGCGGAAATTCCATACAGGTTTCCAACCGTGGGGCAAGCCACTATGCCCTGGACCTTTTGCATGGCCCAATGGACATGGACCCAAATGTTAACGAATATGCGATTACACTTCGCGGAAGCGTAGCCGACGCAGCCGGTACCCAAGTAATACTTGGCGGCGCAGGAAGCCCGTGGAACTGGCTTGGCAATACTGCCCCTGCGTCCGACGGCAGCTTTGAATTTACCGTTACCGCAAGCCCGACCGCTTTTGACGCTACAGCAGGGGGCGCGGCTCAGTTTGCAAGCGCATTCCGCATCCAAACCAACAATAACACCACATTTACTGTTGACGATATCGAAATAGTGCTTGTAGCGCTTGGCCAACCCGATGAGCCTGGCGATAATGGAGATGAAACCGAGTTGTGGCTCCTGTCTGCAGACGCGGATATTCAAGCACTTGCGCTAAACTCAACCTTCACAAATCAACAGTTTGATAATTTGTCTCCGCACCTTTTATCTTCCGACAGCCCCACTTTTACAATAGTGGAAAGCCCGGACAACACAAGGGCGATTCAAGTTACCGGAAGGCCGGACGATGCCGGCGAATGGTTCGGCCTTGATATTGCCTTCGCGCCCCTTAACATGGTGCCCGGCACCACCTACGAGTTTAGAGCAAACGGGCGCATATTAGGCCCGGTACCGGCCGGCGCGGCCATGCAATTCGCTCAGCCCCAAGCCCCGTGGGGCGGCTATGCCGGGCATGTTGCAACCCTTACCGGCAGCGAGTGGACACTTACCCTTAACTTATCCGGCAGCCAGCTTGACTTGGCCCTTCTTAACCAAACCGGCGTAAGAATCGCCACCAACATTGCCGGACGCGGGATGAATTTCGTAGTAGACGAAATTGAAGTTGTGCGCATTGGCGAGGAGCCGGTTGTGTTTGTACCCCGCCACCACATCACTTTCGACAATGCCAGCATGGCGCTGTACGAAGATTACTTGACCGTAGGCGCACAAATGGACGGCACAAGAGTAACGAACCACGGGCAGGATGATAATTTCGCGTTCCGCTTGGAAAATGTAACAGGCAACTACACCAGCGGAGACGGCAATTACCTGCGTTTCGACTTGCCCGAGCCATTGCCCCTGGGCACGATAGTGCAAATTTCCTGGTATGTATATGTGCCAACAGCTGAAAACCCGGGCACAAGAAATCTCGTAGGCCCCGGGCTTAATATCAACGGCCAGTTTGGCAGCGCCGTTCACCAGCCCACTAATACCCAGCCTATCCCGGATTTAAACAGAACAACCCCAATGGACGAGTGGTTTAACACAACCGTGGAGTTTATGGTTGACCTTGCCATGACCAACGGAGCCGGGGTTCCTTCTGTGGACTTTTTGATATTCCGCTTTAGGGTAAACGACAATGTCCAGCAGCCGTCTGTGCTGTATATAGACGATATCAAGATTTCTGTGGGCGGCGCCGCGGAAGTTGTAATACCCGAGTGGGATTTAGACCTGCCTTCACTTGCAGAAGCATTTGCACCTTGGTTCTTGTTTGGAAATATCTATCCAGGCACCACTTCTGCCCAAATGAACCAGTTTAACACCAGGGAGGCGTACCTCCATCACTTCAACGCAATAACGGCGGAAAACCACCATAAGCCGGATAGCATTGCAGGCCCGTCGGCCAGGATTACCCGCCCAACCCCAGACGAATTCAACTTTGCCCAAACAGACGCAATTGTGGACTGGGCAATAGCCAACGACATTACCCTTGTAGGCCATGCGTTTGTGTGGCATTCCCAGTCACCTAACTGGATGTTCCGCACCCTTAATGATGCAGGGCAGATTGTACCACTTACCCGGGCAGAAGCCAGAGACAATATGGAGTTCTATATCCGTACACTGTCGGAGCATTTTGCGGCCCAAGGAACACTTGGCGCCTTCTATTCATGGGATGTTGCAAATGAAGTAATCGCTTCCGGCGGCGGCTCATGGGGAGGCCCCTTAGACGACTGGAACGCCGGAGACTGGCGTACACAGCTTAGGACAAACTCGCCCTGGTATGAGGCATACGCCAACAACCTAAACCCCCAACCGGGGGACCATCCTTCGGATTTTATCTATGACGCATTTGTATTTGCCCGCAGATACTTCCCATACTCCATACTCTACTATAACGACTACAACGAGGAAGTCCCCGCAAAGCGCAACGCCATCGGCCAAATGGTAGAGCAGCTTAACGAGCGCTGGGCACACGACACGGTAAATAACCCCGAAGCGGTGCCCGTAGGCACGGCTTACAACGGCCGTTTACTGGTGGAGGGCATTGGGATGCAAAGCCATTACCACTTAGGCGGCTGGACAACAGGCTTCAATAATATCCGCCCGGCCATCGAACGCTTTGCTGCGGCCACCGGGCGCGTAAGTATTACCGAACTTGACCTTACAGTATTCTTCCAAGGGGGCGGTACACCTCCCCGGAACCCAGGCGATATCCCGGCATACTTTGCTACCCAAGCAGAGATGTACGCCAGGTTGTTTGGCTACTATATAGAGTTTGCCAATTACATCCCACGGGTTTCTATCTGGGGCCTTGCAGACCATCAAAGCTGGCGTGCCGTTGGGCTTCCGCTATTGTTTGACGGTAATTTTAATGCAAAACCGGCATTTGATGCGGTATTGGAAGTAGCTGAAAACGCAACTCCGCCAACTGTTTCGGCACCTGTAATTACCACAACTGCCACACCACGGGGGGATATAGGCCAGCGCTACACTACCCGGCTTATGGCAACCCGCAATAATCACTCCCCAATGCTGTGGAACGTATTTAGCGGCAGCTTGCCGCCTGGCCTAAGCCTTCACACCACAACAGGCGTAATAGAAGGCGTGCCAACCCAAAACGGTACATTTACGTTTACAATAGCCGCCGAAAATATGGGCGGAAGCAGCACGCGGGTATTTACCATTGTAATAGGCCCTGCGGCAACTCCGGCCCCAACGCCAATACCAACGCCGCCCCCTCACACAGGAGGAGCCGGAACCCCGGCAGGCACCAGGCCCAGGCCGGTGGCAACACCCACACCTGCACCAGGCGCCGGCGTAGATACAGACGAAGAAACCGAGCGTTTCGTAATCACCTGTGCAAACACCGGCGTGGCCGTAGAACTGCCCCCGGCCGATGTGGAATTGCCAGAGGATTTTGCATGGGATATCCTGCTTGATGAAATGTTCGAACTTAGCGCAAGCGATGCCCCTGTCATAGTTAGGGTGCATGTAGGCGACCTAAACCTAAGTGACGAACAGCTGCTGACACTTGTGGGCTTTATATTTAACCCAGAAACTGGGCTTTACGAAGCAGTTCGCGGCACCTTCTCAGCGGACCGCAGCTTCCTGTATGTAGAGTTTGAGATTGCGGGTGTTATTGGCTTTATGTTCTACGAACTGCCAATGCCGCTTCTGCGTTTAACCATTGGCCAAGGGGTATACTACCGCAATGGCGTGCAGCAGGTAAGCGATGTAGCCCCCTTTATCAGCGCAAACCGTACTATGGTACCCCTGCGCCTTATCGCGGAGGCCCTTGGCGCAACCCCGCGCTGGAATAACGCAACCCGCACCGCCTATATTTACTTGGGCGATGAAGTTCTTAGCCTGCCAATGGGCGTACCGCTTCCGGGCGGTTTAGGCACGCCGGAAATAGTAAACGGCCGTATGCTGGTACCGGCAAGGTTTATTTCAGAGAATTTTGGCGCCGTTGCGCTTTGGAATGCGGAACTTCAAGAAGTTACTATATTTACTTGGTAACGGTGGGAAGGCTATAATAGTTTCCCAGCCGTTATGTACAGCAATTCACCTTTAAATCGGTTGGGGTTGTGTTGTCAAGGACTGTTTTTCAAATCGTAAAAGCCCGCAGGAATAGAGAAATCCCTATTTATGCGGGCTTTGTTTGGAATCTGTAACATTTTACTAATTATAGGGGTTATATAGACGCACTTCTCCACCTTTTTATATCGCTTACATCTTCTTCAAAATCATTTTTAACAACAATTCCTACGCTAAAAAATGCTCGTGTAAGAGCAACATATAATTGCGCTTTCGTTTTATCTTTAAGGCTATTGTTTTTACCGCATAACCATTTCAGCATATCTGCGGTTGGATATATTAGTACATGAGCATATTCAAGTCCCTTTGATTCACCAAAATTCATTCGAGGTATTTCTTCGCACACTTCTACTGATTTGTTCAAGCATAATTGCATAGGCTTGAATTGTGCTTGATACGCCATAATTTGATTTTCGGGAACAAAGAAAATCCCCATATGTGAATGACTTTCTTTTAGGCACGACAAACACTCTTGCATATCATGATATAAACGTGATGACAAACTACAAATACTTGCAGAATTTCTATGTGAGTTGGCAAGTGCCGTTTCATCAATCGTACAGGATATTCTTTTGCACTCATTATTTATAAAGTCTTTAATTTTGCCGTAACTGTATTTTGCATATTTTCTATCATGATGCGTTAAATATACCGTTTGACGTGGGTCGCCTACCATAGTTAAGCTCATAGAACTTTTCAAAAACAGCCTTATAAATTCCAAATCCCACCCTGCCATATCCTGCACTTCATCAATGTAAATATGGTCGTAAATTTGTTCAAGCCGTTTTATGACATAGCCTTTCGATTTTTTATCACAACAACAAGCCAACTTAGCGAGTTTATCTGAATAAACATGCATCGCAGAATTAAAATAATGCTTTTCAAAATTCTCTGTTTCTCCCCAAGCTACAGGGATAGATTTCCCATTCTTTTTATAACTGTATTTGATACCAGAAGCTGTTGACACTAACTCCATACCAGTTACACGTTCATTCCAAAAACGATATGGACGAATGCCATGTTCAATCAGAAACGAAAACCACGTCTGTATATTGACATTTGGCGGAATACAGCCGCCATTTGCCTTAATCAATTTATCACGAATTGATTTTTCGTTAGCTAATGTAAAGGTTGTTATCAGCGTTTTTGCACTTTTATTTTTTATAACTTCGTCAATAATTAGTCTTGTTTTCCCAGAGCCTGCGGCAGCAATAAAAAGTCTATTGGTTGACATGGTTTATTGCCCCCTTGATGTAGGCGGGAAAGCAAATATCTCCTTGATGCTCGAAAACTGCTAATGCACAATCGGTCTTGTTGTTTTTCATATATGTACGGAGAGCATCCTCTGTTTCACATTTTTTCCCAAGTATAGAGTTCATATTATCAAGTCTATTTATATTTAGCAAAAGGTTTTCAAGAGTATTATAGTTGTACTTTGGCAAGGGGTTTTCAGATGGTTCATGATTGTTTTCGTCGAAAGAAATTAAAATATTATCCTTCTTATTATCATCTAAATAATCAGCATACTTTTTTTGAGTGCAGAAATATCACCATCGTTATCGGTAACTACTGCCACACGTTTATTGAGCCGAGAAGCAATTTCCAAAAATCGTAAAAATGATGTGCCTACGCTAATTACGTCAACACCATCATATATAGGCAATTTGTCGCTATGCGTTTTCATGTAGGCTTTTTGGACAACAAGTTCATCCGAAGCACCCTCTACAAGAATAGCACTTTTTGAAAGTACCAAGCGTAATGTATCGTATCCTGAAAGTTTCTTAAAAAAATCAGGTGTCCTTTTGTCGTCTGCTAAGTCGGAAAATCGAGTTTGCATTCCGTCATTGCTCAACAAAATTAAGTTGTTTAATCCAAGTTTATTTGCTACAAAACTACTGTGTGTCGAAACAATTACCTGCCGTCCTTCACATTCCGATGCGATAACATCAAGCAATTGATTTAACCTTGCAAAAGTAAGGTGGTTTTCTGGTTCTTCTATCAGAATTACAGAAGCATTTTTTGCTTTTTTATCCGTTAATGCTAATTGAGTTTTAATAACACATTGTTCACCTTTTCCAATATAGTGAAACGGCACTTTATCAACATAGGTCATCAAGCTACTTTCCCAAGCATTTTTGGAGAGTAACTCAACTGACAGCGACACTTCTTTATCGCTAATTAACGCATTTTCTTGAATCCTTTGATTTATTGCTTTAATTGCCGGGTCATCTGCAAAGTTTCCGCTTATACTCCTGTGGGCTTGCGCTACCTTAGCCCTATCTGAATCCTCCAAGCCCTGCTTAACAATCCGTGAAATATAAATGTCTGAGCCATTCTGATAACGTGCAAGCGATGAATCCACCATAGCTGACTTTATAGGAATACTTCTTATAGATAGATTTTCTTTATCAGCAAATGTAGACCACTTGGGGTCATAATATTCGATTGCTAATGTTTTGATATTTCCGCTCTTGAGCATTTCTTCATATTCGGCTCTTGTATTGACATCATCACTCATTGAGATTTCAAATGTTAGTCCATAGGCATCATTATCTCGGTCAGTATTGATACCGCCCATCCATTTAAGGATTTCATCGAATTTGTCAAAGTATAGTTCAATTTTAATTGATGGCGGTTCTTCGGGCGAATCGGTTTGCAGGCTTGCGAGATAGCGTTCAACAACTGCATTGTTAAATAGATACTGCGTAAGTTCAGTGTTTAGGTATTTGCCATTTATTAACCCTGTCAAAGCTAAATGGATAGCCTCTAACACGGTAGACTTACCCACTTCATTATTGCCAACAATAATGTTGATTCCGGCACTAAATTCCAATTCAAAATCCTCAAAGATTTTGAAGTTCTTGATTTTTATTTTCTTTAGTGCCATTTGAAATTCGCCTCTCTCGAAATATAGTCTTTACTCAATTAAATAAACTCGCTGATGGTTTCCAATCTTTCGCTATTGCATCAGCCTTTTCAAGCCAACGTGATATACGCTTATCAGGGGCAACGCTTTCGCCCCAATATTCAACAAACAAAGCATCATCCATTCTCAACGCGGCTTCAAGCATCTCTTTTTCTATTAGTTTCAATGCTCTTTCAATATAAATGCCACCCTCGTCATCGTTCTTTGGATTGGCTACGCTCCCAGCAGAAAATAAATCTCTTGCTTGATGACAAATGATGCCGTGGTAAGTCAGTAGATAAAGCACCATATCATCGTATTTGTTTCGAGAACGTCCAGAATCAACTATTTTAGGACAAAGCAGGGCGGCTTCAGCGCGTAGCCGAGTTTTTTCATCTGTAGAAAGATTAGTGTATAGTCGCGCTTGCAGGGGTACAGTATGCTCGTCCGATTCCTTTTCCTCTATCCACCACAACCGTCCATCTGGATGGATTTTTCGTGCATAGGTACGGATATATTTCATTTTATCCTGCATTGGAAGTTTGCGAAAATCGTCATATTTGATGCCCATATCATCAAAAAGTGATTGTTTAATTGCGACTCTCTCTGTTGGGATTTCAACTTCAAACCTCGGAACATGAGAAGTACGAACATGAATTACACTTTGCTCATAATTAGCCCATCGCACTTCGGGAGTGCCACCCATTTTTCCGAAAACAATGTAAATATATTTTACTGCTTCTATTCTTTGAGTTTCTAATACGCTATTGGCGACACTACGCCAAGTGTCGTTTGTTGTAAATTTTACATCTACTCCATATTCACCCATCGCGATGTCCGGGAATGCCTGTGGATGAGGAGTGAAATCAATATCAAATGCCTTATTATTTCGAGTTAATTCGTGTAAAACTTCACGGACCCTACTCTCGAATTGTGCCGACGACTTGAAACTTATTTTACGGGCTTCGGTAGTTAATACCTCACAGCAATTATCTAAAAGTGCCTCAAATTCATTCTTCGTCATATAGTTTTCCCCTCGATAATAATAGATTCAACAGCTTTTGCTACGTACCAAGCCAGAACTGGGGGTACCGCATTACCAATTTGACGTTCGGTTTCGCGTAACTTTGTTGGAAAACGAAAATTATCTGGAAACGATTGAATCCGTGCGGCTTCGCGCATAGAAATTCGCCTTGGTAATGAATAGTGAAATTGAATATTTCCGTGACATTCAGCACGAATTGTATAGCCCGGTCTATCAGCAATTAAGCGGCGATTTCCTTGTTCACCACTTACCTTTGCTAAACTCCATATGTGAGAAAATTCCTTATCTTCATCCAAAGTTTCCAAATCACCGATAGCTTGTTGCGCTGTTATTGGTTTTTCGTCTTTCGGTATGGGTGGATTGAACTTTGGCAAATCACTTCTCGTTCCAACAATAAATACACGCTCGCGTGTTTGTGGAACTCCATAATTTGAAGCAAGGTATGATTGATGATGAATATTATATCCCAAGCTACTAAAATCTTCTAAAATTTTATTTAAGGATGCTTCATTTTGCTTTAGTAATAATCCACCTACATTTTCCGCAACAAATACTTTTGGTTGAATGCGCTGTACAGCTGCAACTATTGCAGTATATAAACTGCTCCGTGTACCCTTAATGCCAAGCATTTTTCCGTTGATAGAAATATCTTGGCATGGAAAACCACCAATGACAACATCTGCTTTTTCAGGCAAATCATTTATCACATCATTTATATCTCCCTCAATTATATGATTTCCAATATTCATTTTGTATGTAGCGCAAGCAGCAGCGTTAATTTCATTTGCCCAAATGATATTGAAAGGTGTCCTGTCATAACTTTCACCTAAAAAATTAAATCCGCCAAGAAAGCCCAAGTCCATTCCGCCACACCCAGAAAACAAAGAAACAACGGATATTTCTTTCTTTACATTTCTCTTTTTGACTGGATAAGCTTCTGCGCTGTCTACAACCCAATTACGTCCAATTTTATGAGCGGTAGATAATGTGCCGCGTTCAGCCATTCGGCGAATAGTATCACTACTCTTGCCGTGAAGTTTTGCGTATTCCGAAAGTGAAATCAACATATTGCGCCTCCCCACATGGGTTATTTTTCAATTTCATTATACACGATAACGTGTGTAAATACAAGTCAAAATTGAAATGTATTTGTGTTTGAAAAACCGCCAAAGCATACGTATATTATGTCACGCTAATCTTTAGCGGTTTTGCAAAATCCCACGTTATCGCTCATAATCTTGCGACCGCTTTTTCATAGGTTGCGTTTTCTGTTTCTCCTTCCGTAGCACATCATAAACCCGCACACGGAATCTATTGGCATGGGCTACTTTGGTTTTAAGGATTTGGTATCTGCCGTCCAGTTCTTCTATCTTTTTGGAAAGTTCGGAATGTTCCTTTTGCCATGTGGCAAGCGGGATTTTACCGTTGGCGTTTCTTACACCGTCAATATACTGCTTTGCTTCGTTGTAACGCTCAACAATCCAACTGTTATCGGCGGCAAAGGATTTTTTCTTCCACGGCATTTGTTTAGCCAAGTCTTTTTCATATTGGTTGTAGGCTGACTTACGTTTTGTGTAGTTCTCGTTTTGGCTGATGTGTTGAGAAAGTTCTGCCATTCGACTGCGTAGTGGGTTGTATTCATGCCCCAAGTTTCGTTGTTGCTCCATGAAGTTTGTCATATGCTTTTCAAGCCCCTCGTAATCGCTAATGTTGTTGTATGCAAGGAAAGAAAACAGTTTTTTATCGTCCTCGGATATTGGTCTGCCCTGTGCTTGTCGTGTAACATAATCTGAAATTATATTGGCAAATGTGGGTGGTTTCGGCTCGGTGGATTGTGGTATTGGTTGCTGTGTTGTAGGCGATGGTGTAATCGGATGCGTTCCGTCCTTTTTAGCTTGTTGTTTTGCCAAAATGGCGGCAAAGCCAGTTAGAGGTTTTGGCTCGTCTGTTTTGGCTTGTTGCCCCTGCGGTGTTGGGGTGGCAGGTTGCGTAGGCAGTGGTGGTGTAGTCGTATGCGTTCCGCTCTCTTTGGCTTGGCGTTTTGCTAAAATGGCGGCATAGCCTGTTAGCGGTTCAGGTTGTGGTGTTGGTGATATTGGCGGTGTTATAACTGGTTCTGGTCTTTCCTTTTCTTCCGCAAGCCAACCTTGCAATTCGTTTATCTGGTCGGCAAGTTGGCGTAATTTGCGATTACTTATTTCTATAACCCTGTTTATGTTTCCACGTTCTGTCTGTATTCCTCTTTTCTCCATCTGATGGGCGGCAACGCCAAGATGTATGGTCGGGATTTTCGATATGCCTTGTGGTACATTTTATGACCGCAATCTGCACAAAATAAAATGCCTGTAAGTGGATTCGGTGCGCCGCCTATGCGTTCGGGCAGTCTACGTGTTTCTCGCAATCGCTGTACAACTTCCCATTCTTCCTCGGTAACAATAGCAGGGTGGGAATTTTTGAAAGTTAGCTTGTCGGGATTGTATTCACGCTTTTTCGTTTTGTTAAGCACTTTCCAACCCATATATTCCTCTTTTTTGAGTATGGCAATGATAGTGCTTGCCGCCCATCGTGTGGGGTTTGCATTGGGCTTATTCTTCATTCCTGCACCAATTTTAGTCCAATGGGTGGCAGGGGTCGGTAGACTTTCGGCGGTAAATTCCTCGGCTAATTGTGAAACGGTTTTACCATCAATTATGCCACGAAACATACGCTTTACTATGGGTGCGGCTACTTCGTCCAAAACCCATATTTGGCGGTCTTGTGGGTCGTGTAGATAGCCATATGTGATTGCTCCGCTTACTCGTTTTCCTTCTTTGGTTCGGGATTCATTTATGGCACGAATTTTGCGACTTGTATCTCGTGCGTGCCACTCTGCAAACAGATTGCGAAACGGCATAAAATCGTCCTCGCCTTTGGCTGTGTCGATATTTTCTGCTACGGCTACAAGCCTTATGCCGTTGTTATCTCGTAACTGTTCCAAGAAAAGCCCAACACGCCAATGGTCACGCCCTAAACGGCTCATGTCTTTTATGCAGATTTGGACTACCTTGCCACTTTCGATTAGTTCCATCATTTTCAAAAAATCGGGTCTATCCCAACGAGTACCGCTCCAACCGTCATCTGCTAAGTGGATTATGTTAGTTATTCCGTTTGCGTGGGCATAATCCCCTAAATAGCTTTTTTGGTTTTCGATTGATAGGGATTCATTTTCTCGCTCGTCCTCTTTTGATAAGCGACTGTAAAGAATGGTTAATTTTGCAGTATTCATATCTGCCCCTCTCTGGCAGGGGTTGGGGTTTGCGGTGTTAGCAAGGTTGGTGTTAGGCACTGTTTAGCACCTCGTTTTCAATTATCCGCATGAGTTTATCCTCTGCGGTTTCCTTGCTTGTTTCGCTATGAAATACAGACACGGTGTAGGTTGTGCCGCCAATGCGTTTTATGAATAGCGGCGGTGTGGTTTGGGGATTTTCGCCTTGCGTGTTGCTCGTTTTTTCTACGCAACTTTGCATGACATTCCCCCTTTTGTTCTTGAATTTTCGGATAGGCTGATGTAAGATATTCTTACCTCCTTCATGGGGATTTATGGGCT
>Ga0123355_10008756_pt1 | contig 15308 bp, 15 predicted proteins | sample TergutEmb28metaG_3_FD_89872 | JGI IMG/M metagenome (GOLD analysis project Ga0123355, IMG submission 89872) | Embiratermes neotenicus P1 segment gut microbial communities from Petit-Saut dam, French Guiana - Emb289 P1 | ecosystem: Host-associated > Arthropoda: Insects > Digestive system > Gut ... | reverse complement strand
CCAAAGGCCATGCCAAGGCCTTTACGCTGGCCGATGGTGTAATGGCCTATGCCCTTATGGCGTCCCATAATTTTGCCGGCTTCGTCCACAAAATCCCCCATGGGCAGCTCTTGGCCAAAGTATTCTGCCAAAAACCTGGGATGGTTATTGTCGGGTATAAAGCAAATCTCCTGGCTGTCAGGCTTATGGGCCACCCGCAGGCCTATTTTTTCCGCGGCAATGCGGCGCACCTCGTCCTTTGGCATGTCGCCAATAGGGAAAAGGGTGCGGGCGAGCTGCTCCTGGCTAAGGTTGTATAGGGCATAGCTTTGGTCTTTTGTAGAATCTGATGACATTATGGTAAGGCGGCCTGTATCCGGATGTGTGACGATTTTTGCGTAATGGCCGGTGGCGATATAATCTGCCCCAAGGCGCAGGGCGGCATCCAGCAGGGACTGCCATTTTACATAGCGGTTGCAGGCGATGCAAGGGTTGGGGGTTAGGCCTGTCTGATATTCCCGGGCAAAATAATCTATCACAGTGCGGCGGAAAATATCGCGAAAATTAAGGACATAATGAGGAAAACCCAGGGCGTGACACACAAAACGGGAGTCCTCCGCGGCGGTAAGGCCACAGCAACCTCCTTTGGCCTCTATGGCCTCGGCGTTTTCGTTTTGCCATATTTGCATGGTGATACCTATGGCGTCGTATCCGGCCTCTTTTAGCAAATATGCGGCGACGGAGCTGTCTACGCCGCCAGACATGGCCACAACTACTTTTTTCATTAATCAGACCTCCTGGGTATGCTTGCATCATTATACCACTCGCCAACCCAAAAGAAAAGTTAAAAAATATGTATAAAATTTCAAACACTTGAAAATAATAGTTGCTGTAGGGGTGTCAATAACCGGCGGCCCTTGATGAGAAATAACTTTCGAAAGGAGGTTGAACGAGGTGGAAAATAAAAATAATAACAATAAAGGCACTGGTCAAACCCATGGCCAACCAGGTCAAGAGCATAACAACGACCACAACAGAAACGACGGCAAAAGCGGTTCTGGCAACAGATAAGTATAAAACGCATAAAAAATCCGCAGGTTTTGATGGCCTGCGGATTTTTTGCATTGTAGGGGCGGATTTCATATCCATCTGTGCGAATTGCGGACTATGCCGATGCCTTGCTAAAGCCAACGTTAACAAGAGACAACACAACGGCTGCGATAATGGCTGTCGGGAAAAATTCGATGGTAAAGCCCGGCACAATAAGGCCAGCCAGCCACAATGCTGCGGCATCAATAACCAGCGAAACCAACAAGAGCAGCAAAGATGTGCTTTTTTTGAAAAGGTTTTTTGCGGCGGGCACGATGAGGGCATTTATAAGGCCCAGTGCCATTGCCACAATAAGGATTGTCACCCAACGATTAAAACTGATGGCCATAAAGGGGATAAAGGACATCAACCACAAAAGCAGCGCGCCTATAACCCAATTGATAAGTGTTTTCATCATACAAAATCCTCCTTGGGGTTGCTTTTATTTTATAATATGTCAAGCCTGGGGCAAAAATGCCGGGCTGCGTATCGGAATATTATGGACTATACGGCAAAGGCGGCAAGGTTGAAGAGTTTATCCATAGCGCAAAAAAGCCCCGTAAGGGTGCGCCATGAATTTCTTCGGCCAGGTCTATCAGTCCATCTGCTGTGGCGATGGAAAAAGCGTGATGTTGGTAATAGCTCCGAACAAACTCGTCAAAGGCATTGGGCCCCATTTTTTGCCACAGGGCGTAGAAAAGCAGTGTGCCACGCTGGTGGTGTACGCGGTGAAAGTCTTGCCAGGTATGCTGATAACTAAGGCCGCGGGAAAGCTGGGGATGGTCAAGGTATGCCATATTTTCCAGCAAACTGGCGTGCATCATATGGGCGTGTATGCTTATATCATTGGGGTTGGCAAAACCCATTTGCAAGAAACCAACCAAACCATGGGCTAGCCAGGGTTGGGTTATGGGGTTATGGCCGACCACATCATAAAACCATTGGTGGCCTATATCTCTGGTGATAAGGCGGTGGACGTCGCCGGTGTTAATAATGCGGGAATCCACAAAGGTTATGCCGGGAAATTTAATAGAATCTCGGCGGAAGAGCTCGGTTTCTATGATGTTGAAGCTTTGGTATGGCAGGGCACCTACGCGGGCTGTATAATAATCAAAAGCGGCACGGGCTGTGGCCAGTAATGCGTCAATATCTGTCGCGGCACTTTGTTCGCTATGGTAATATACGGCAATGTCCATGCCATTGTCTGTGGTAATGCGGCGATAGTTATAAGCATCGGACAGAACCGCAAAAGCAAAGTCTCGCGCCAGCCGTATATCAGACCCCGGTGTAACAACGGAAAAATTATCAGGGGTGGTTATTGTCACCTGGTAATTAGCAACAGCACTAAAGAAGGGGTGGCCGACGGGGTAATGTGAGTGATGGTGCCAGCCTTGGTCATCCAACACCACCAAAGTTGGCAAAAAACTGCCAAACCACAGGGCATAGTCGTTGCTACCGGTGCGATGCCCGGCGTGGGGGATATAGGCCTCGAAAATAATGCCGATGGTAGACTGTTGGCCCGGGGCGAGGTCTTCTTCGAGATAGATGGTAAGCAGTGGGCCTTCGACAGAAAAATCAGCGGGGTTTAGGTTGATGGTGGCCCGTTGTATGTCCATCGGCGGGCTGTGCGGTAAGTCGTGAGCAAAGGCATTAAAAGGCAAACTAAAAAGCACCCTGTCGAGAACATGTGCTGAGGTATTTTTAAAATAAACACGCATTGCCCCGTTTACTGTATTTACGTAAGGTTCAATATCCAAATTAACGACATAATCGGGAAAAAATTGAGGCTCCGGAGAGGTTTCGGTGGTGATTGGGTTTGGATCTTCTGTGTAATAGTGAGGGATTTCTACAACAGTAACACGGGTTGTAACATTTGTTGTGACATCCGTGGTATGATGGTTGTCCGCGGCCCGGTCGCAGGCAGCAAAGAACAGAACCAGAGCAATTGTAATAATATGCCGCAATTTCAAGGTATCATCCTCTTTTCGCATTTGGCTGCAATACACACTTGCATACTTTCCCAAATTATTGTATCATAATATGGAATAAAAATCAAGGTGGAGAATCGTATTATGAAAATCATATTAACGGGTGGCGGCACGGCGGGCCATGTTGTGCCTAATATTGCGCTGTTGCCGCGTCTTAGGGTGGATGGGTTTGAAATTAGCTACATCGGCAGCAAAAACGGCATGGAAAAAGAGCTTGTGGAAAAAGCGGGGGTGCCGTATTATGGTATTTCTTCCGGCAAGCTACGTCGCTATATCAGCCTTAAAAACCTTACCGATGCTTTTCGCGTGATAAAAGGAGTGGGCAACGCTCGCAGGCTTATTAAAAAGCTTAAGCCCGATGTTGTTTTTTCTAAGGGTGGCTTTGTTGCCGTGCCGGTGGTACTGGCGGCCCGTATGGCCGGTGTACCGGTGGTTATTCACGAATCCGACATAACGGTGGGTCTGGCTAATCGCTTGTGCATACCTCATGCCACCAAGGTTTGCTGTGTTTTTCCGGAGACCTTGGGGCAAGTCCCTGTCGCCAAAGGGGTTTTGACGGGCACGCCTATAAGGGACGAGGTTTTTGCCGGTAGCCGCATAAAAGGGGCGGCGCTGTGCAATTTTCCTCAAGAAAAACCGGTAATTCTGGTTATGGGTGGTTCTTTGGGCTCGCAAATTATAAACAACTGCCTGCGTGATGCCCTTGATGACCTGCTTGCGCATTTTAACATAATTCACAGTTGCGGCAAGGGTAATATGGACACTGCCATAAACCGCCCGGGTTATATGCAATTTGAGTACATCGGCCAAAATATGGGGGATTTTTATGCCCTGGCGGATATGGTGGTGTCTCGAGCCGGGGCAAATTCTATCGGCGAATTTTTGGCCCTAGCTAAGCCCAATGTGTTAATACCTCTTTCGAAAAAAGCCAGCCGGGGTGACCAAATTTTAAATGCCGCCAGTTTTGCCCGCCAGGGTTTTTCTGTGGTTATTAATGAAGAAGAGCTTACGCACCAACTTTTGGTGGATAAAATACGCCAAACCTTTGCGGACCGCGGCAAATACATGGCCGCCATGAAAAAAAGCGGAACCCAGGATGCCATTGGGCAAATTGTGCAGATTATACAGGAGACAGCAAGAAAATGAGGGCATTATATGAAAAACACCGCCAGGTAGTGTTGTACATAATCTTTGGCGGGGCCACCACAGCTGTTAATTTTATCTTCTATGTGGCCGCCAGCTTTGGGCTGGGCCTTGATGCCTGGCTCTCCACGGCAGTGGCCTGGGTTTTTGCTGTTATTTTTGCTTTTGCCACCAACAAAATATATGTTTTTGAAAGCAAGGTGCGCAGCAAAGGTGGTGTGGCCAAGGAATTTAGCCTTTTCATCGGTGCGCGCATAGCCTCGGGGGTAATAAATGCCGTCTTAATGTACGTCTTTGTGGATCGGCTGAGCTTTAACGAACTTCTGCTCTTTGCTTTGTGTCAAATTTTTGTTATTGTGTTTAATTATGTGGCCAGCAAGTGGTTTATTTTTAAGTAAGAGCCTGTTGGCAATAAACCTTAATTGACTGTACAAAAAAAGAGCCTGCATTCAAGTGGATGCAGGCTCTTAAAGATGTTTTATGCTTTAATTCCTGTAAGGGTAATGCCCTCTATGAAATAGCGTTGGAAGACGAAGAACACAACGACCATAGGGAGCGTAACAATGGCGGAGGCCGCCATAAGGAAGTCCCATTGGGTTGCGAAAGGTCCTCTAAAGCGGGCAAGAGCAAGAGACAGCGTAAACAACCTTTGGTCAGTTAGGTAAATCAAAGGATTTATAAGGTCGTTCCAAGTGCCCATGAAGGTAAAGATGGCCAAAACCGCCAATACCGGTCTTAACAGAGGCATAAGGATAACCCAGAATATTTTCCATTGGCTGGCGCCGTCAATAAGTGCGGCTTCGTCCAGCTCTCTGGGGATGGTTAGGAAGAACTGACGTGATAAAAAGACGCTGAATGCAGTGCCGCCCAACCATGAAGGCACTATAAGAGGTATCCAAGTGTTGTGGGCACCCAAATTAGTCCAAATAAGGAAGGTTGGGATGAGGGTGATGAAGCCAGGTATCATCATTGTGCTTAGCAAGGCATAAAAGAGAAGCTTTTTTCCACGCCATGCGAGCCTTGAAAAAGCATACCCTGCCATGGATGATGTGATAACCACACCGGCGACGTTGGCAATTACAAGGATGAATGTATTGCGGAAGAACAACGCAAACGGCTGGCTTTGAAGGGCATTTGGTATGTTTTCCCACACGATGGGGTTAGGGAAAATCTGAATAGGATAGCGGAACAATTGAGCGGTATCCATCAGCGCGCTTCTTACCATCCAAAAGAATGGCACAAAGAAAAGAAAACTTAGGATTGCCACCAAGGTATAGCATATTGTAAGCTTTACCCTTCTTGCGGTAGTACGGCTCATCGTCATTTACTCTCGCCTCCTTCGTAATACACCCAATGCTTGCTTGTGGCAAAGACTATGGCCGTAATGGCAAGAATAACAAGGAACATAATCCAGCTTAGGGCAGCCGCGTAGCTCATGTTAAAGTTGATAAAAGCTGTGCGGTATATATGCCAACCATAGAAAAGGCTGGCGTTGTTGGGGCCGCCTTCCGTCACCAAAAGTGCCGGAATAAATGTCTGAAGGCCGCCGATTATACCCATAATGATTGTAAAGAATATGACAGGTGTCATCATGGGCAATGTGCAATAGCGGAACTTGGAAAAGATGCCGCCGCCGTCAACCTCAATGGCGTCGTAGTAAGAGCGTGGAACCCCTTGCAGGCCTGCAAGATAGATAACCATATTGCCGCCTATACCCCAAATTCCCATAAAAGCTATGGCCGGCAAAACCCAAAATTCGTCAAAGAACCAGTTTTGGCCGGGAATGCCTACGGATTCCAAAGCGGCATTCAGCAATCCGCGGGGATTCATTATCCATCTCCACAAGAACATGCTGGCAACGCCTGGTACAATTGAAGGCACATACGCTATAGTGCGCCAATATTTAAGGCCTTTTAGTCCTTCTGTATTTAAAAGCACCGCTATAAAAAAAGCGGTAATTATATGCATAGGTACTGCAATGGCCACAAATGTAAGTGTTACGCGAACCGATATCCATATAAAAGGTTCTGCTGTAAATATGCGCGCATAGTGGGCCATGCCTATCCAGTTACCATCAAAGCCTAATGAGGAGTCAGTCATACTTAAATATATACTGGCTATCATCGGACCCAAAGTAAATCCCAAGAAGCCTATAATAGCAGGACCAGCAAAAAGCCAGCCCCATATCTCGTTACGCTTAAAAAGCTTCCGGGATGGCGGTTTAAATGCCGCGGTTTTGGTGCTCATTAATAGTAAACCACCCTTCATAAAAAGTTTTAGAAAACCCCGGCAAAGAAAAGATGTATCTTTACCGGGGCGAAAATCTAATGCTTAATTCCCGTTAACTTATCTGCGTGGCAACACATTATCATAGTTAAAGATGCCGTGGAATGCAGCGTTGTCGGTAATTTGCTGCTGCACTGTTCTCATGGTTTCTGCAACTTGGTCAAATGTCATTGGGTTGCCCATTATTTCTTGGATCGCAGGAGTAACATATTGTTGATGTTCGCCGATTCTTACTAGGTAAGAAGCGGGAAGAGGAACGATTTGAGATGGACGCATTGCCATATCAAGTGCTGCATAACGGAAAGATGCTGGATGTGCATCGTTGTCTGTCCATACTGCAAGGGCAGCTGGGTCTGTGTACCAAGGATCGTGTTGGATTGGCTGCCACAGGCCGCCGGCATACAGCTCGGTAGCTCCGTTTTCAACGTCCATTTTGAACTCCCAGAATTCCCAAGCAAGCTCAGGATGTTCGGAACCGGCAAAAATGGAGGTTACGCCGGGAGGGCTCATTGTGAAAGCACCATGGCCAAGGTTAGGCATCACTGCACAACCGAGTTCGAAGTCAAGCTGAGCAAAAGCCATCATTTCCCATCTGCCGCCTATGGACATAGCAAACGCGCCATTCATAAGAGGGTTCTCTGGAAAACCTTCTGATTCGGCAGGAGTTGGCATAACACGATAGTGATGGATAAGTCTGTTCATTTTGTACATGGTGTCAATCCATTCAGGACTGTCAAAATCAGTGTTTGTAAGGTCTTCGTTTAACATACGTGCGCCGTTAGAATAAGCAAACAGAGCGATATTGTTAAGCCATGGGCCTGTGTTAAAGCCAAAAGTGTCTATTTGGTTGGGGTTAAAATCTGGATGAAGGGCATTGTTGCCGTTTCTGTCAACGGTAACGCGCTGTGCCAGATTTACAAATTGATCCCAGCTAAGAGCATCGTCAAATCTGTGAGGAGGACGCTCTACACCGTGGCGTGCAAAAATATCCGCATTATAATAAATCATTAAGTTAACTTGAGCGGTTGAAAAGCCCATAACTTGGCCATTGTATCTCCAGATAGCGTCATGAACAACTGTGTCCAAAAAGCCTGGTGGCAACAAGTGATCAACTGCAAGCAAATGGCCTTCGGAAGCCATTGTGTAGAAAGTGCCCGCCGCTGTATAAGCAATGTCGGGTGGGTTACCGGCTGCAAGTCTTGTGTTCATTACGGTGCCAAAGTCGGCGGCAATGTGTTCGCCAATTACACGAACCCTGCCTTCGTTTTGGGCGTTAAAATCTTCAATTATTGCTTCTACTGCATTTTGCTCGTCCAAGCCACCCCAGTACATAAACGTGAGTGTTGGATAATCCCCAGATGCTGCAGGGGAGCCTCCGCAGGCGGCTGCTAAGCCAAGCACTGCCAAGGCCATTGTTACAGTTAGTAATGTTGTTACCAACTTACGCATAATTATTGCCTCCTTATAAAAAAATTGAACAACGGCGCAACTTGGTATATAACCACAGCTTACACCACTGTTATCTATGTATCACGTACGATTATATCAAATGCGCTTGCCCTTGTCAAGAGAAAATAGATTAATTTTGTGTAAAGTTTATATTAACAACCCAGCCTAAACCACATCGTCGTGTGCAAATTGACTATTTTGTCCGCATTTCTTTGTCAATTTGACAATTGTGCAATATTTACACTTACGCGGCTAATATTCCTTTCGCTCAAAAATCAAACTGCCCGCCACAAAGAATACCGTGCCGTAACCAAGCAAAATGGTTATTATGTGGACGAGTCTTGCACCCTGGGGCAGTGCACCTATCCATAACCGGTGCCAGCCCAAATAAGATGTAAAAAGCAGCTGTGCAAGCACGGGGAATATTATGGGCAAAACGCTCATGGCCAGATATGCGGCAATAAGCAAAAGCATGGTAAGCGTGCCGCTGCGGCCCATTAAGGCCACCAATGCCGCAAAAGCCGCCAAAACAGCCAGAGGTGGTATGGTTAGCATATATGCCGCAAAGGCGGCAAAAAGTTCACCTGCGCCAAGAGGGCGGCCAAATACTTGGCTTAATATTGCGCTGACAACAAACACACATGCCAAATATATGGCTACATAGGTCATTATAGCCAGCAGCTTGCCTGTGTATAGCTTCCAACGCTCTGCTGGGCGGCATATCATGCCCTTCATGGTGCCCTCTGCGCCCTCCACGGTGATAAGGTCGGTTGCGCCCATAAAAATAAGCAGGGGGATCAGTAGCTGTAGAAAAAACGACAGCGCACCCATGGGTGTTGGCGTAAGGTTTATGGTAAGGTGGCCCATCCTGCCGATAAAACCGGACATAGCACCGCCCAGGGCCGCCCAGATAATACAAATTAGCACCCCGATAGCAAGAAATACAATATACTTTTTTCGCCGCAGCAATTTAATTAACTCGTTGCGATAAGATGCGCAAAATGCCGTCATATAGCTTGACCTCCAAACATGTGAGTGATTTTTGCAGCTATTGCGGATATGTCAAGATATTCAGTATCTACAATATGGTGGGCGGCTTGGTGATATAGCGGTTCGCGCTGAGCCAAAAGTACTGTCAAAGCGGCCGGTTTATCCTTGTTGGCCAAAAGGGGACGGGTGTTGTCGGCGCGGATATTTGTGGCAAGTTTGGCAGGAGAGGCTTTAAGGTAAAAAACCGTGGCAAATTTGCGCAAAGTGCATATATTCCGGCTGTCCAGCACAATGCCGCCGCCGGTGGATATTATTGTGTGGTGCAGGCCGGCTATTTTTTGGCACAATTCATGCTCCAGCCGGCGAAAATATTTCTCCCCATGGCAGGCAAAAATTTCAGCGGCAGTCATTTTTGTTGTTTTTTCGATTTCGGCGTCCATATCCAGCAGGGGCATGGAGGCAAGGGCGGCAATTTTTTGGGCTACAGAGGTTTTGCCAGCACCCATAAGGCCTATAAGGGCGATGTTGCCGTTTGTTTTTGACATATTGCGCCTCCGTGTGTGTTAAATCAGCGATGCTATAAGTTCATCCACTATATCTTGTGGCACGGTGGTGTCGTGGAAAATTTCATAGGCCGCCACGGCTTGATAAATCAGCATCAAAAGCCCGCTTTTGGTTTTTTGCGGGAAATAATTCATGTCAAAGATTATGTCGTATTGCCTGGGTTGATGGGCTATGTTTTGGGGCACGGATCTGATAAACACATCGCACTCTTTATGTTTAACCATTGAAATGTCGCATATTTCTGCTTCTGTACCATAGTCCCGTTTTAGCATATCTGCAAGTTTTTGGGCATTATCCCTGGTGCGGTTGGCTATTACAAGCTTTTTGCAGCCCATTTCGGCTACGGCTATGGTTGCGGCGCGTCCGGCACCACCGGCACCTACTAGGACAATGGTTTGTCCGGCCACGACTATATTTTGGTGGGCGAATGCCCGCTGTATGCCGATAATGTCGGTATTATAACCTAAATAACCATCCGGGGTGTATTTTAGCGTATTTACCGCATTGGCGCGGCGGGCGGATTCGTGTAGCCGAATAGCGAGAGCGGCTGCGGCGGTTTTATGAGGGTGGGTTACATTAAAACCGGCTACGCCAAGGGCATGTGCGCCTTGTATGGCTTTTTCCAGGTGTTGAGGGGCTACATCAAAAGCGGCATAAACGACATCATCGTTTAGTCGTTGGGCCAGCATATTGTGGATAAATGGCGAAAGAGAGTGTGCAACGGGGTGGCCCAGCAGACCCAAAACTCGGGTTTTGCCGCTAATTTCCATGTCTTTGCTCCCTTTTGGCATAGGCACGCAACACCGGTTTTTCCGGCCAGCGTTTAAGACGCACTGTCCATTCATCCCGCTTGGCAATGGGTTTGGTGAGTATGGTATATACGCCGAAGCGGTTGCCGCCAAGGCAGTCTGTAAAAATCTGATCGCCAATGAGAGCCACTTGGATTTTGTCAAGACCAAGCAGGTTCAAAGCTCGTGCAATACCCTTTGCGCCGGGTTTTCCTGCTTTCCATATATGGCTGTAAGTCAGCCCGTCACAAAAGCCTTTTACTCTGGCCTCGCTGTTATTGGACAGCATTACAATGCCAAAACCTTTTTCGGCCAAACCCGCCAGCAGACGAATGATATCTTCCGGCGGGGTGGGTATGTCAAAGGTGGCAAGGGTGTTGTCGATATCAAAAATAAGGCCGCGGATACCCATTTGCCATAGCTTTTCGTAGTCTATGAGATGGACAGAATCTGCTGCTTCCTTTGGGAAGAAATATTTGTTGAATAGTAGTGAAAGCATGATAACCCTCGTTTATGGTAGTTGTAGTTGTGTTCTGAGTAAAATTTCTGTACCGGCGGGCAATCTGGTTCCGCGGGCAGATTGATCAATTACTATTGAATCAACTTCGTCCGTGGATTCCGTATAGTCCGGCAGGGTGTCATAGACAATGCGCGGTGCAAAGCCCGCGGCACTTAAAATTTCCCGGGCAAAGGTCACGGGTTGACCGATGACATCAGGCACTTCGTGTAGTGTTGCGGTGCCGTCATTGGTTGTGTTAAGCATGATGGTGACGCTGCCGGTAGAGCGAGAGCCCGCCGTGGGGAATTGCGAAGAAATAATATTGCCGCCAGCCCCGACAAATTCGTGGTTTATGCCAAGTTGATTTAGGCGGGCAACGGCGGATTGTACAGTAAGGCCTACAAAGTCTTCGATAAAATCTGATGTATGAGCGGTGCCGGGGGCTTCTGTTGCTGTGGTAGGGGCAAGGCCCCGCAGACGGATAATTTCTTGGGCAATCTCCCTAAACATAGGCACTGCGGAACGATTGCCGGCGCGGGCCTGATACACCTCGTTGGGCACATCATGAATAACCGTCATTATAAGGTATTGCGGGTTTTCTAGGGGGAAAAATCCAATATACGACAAAGTCCAGCCGGTAAAGCCTGGGGTGCCTGGCACGCCTTGCTCTGCCGTGGCGGTTTTGCCGCCTTGGGAATAGCCTTCGATAACGGCATTTCTGGCCGTGCCCTCCGTCACTGTATATTCCATGGCGCGGCGCACCCAGTCGGAGGTTTCGCGGGAGATAACCTGACGCTCCACCTGCGGGCCGCCGTTATACAGGATATTACCGCGGTCGTCAATTATTTGTGACACAAAATATGGGCGCAACATATGGCCGCCGTTTATAAGGGCGGCAAAGCTGGTGATGGCTTGGAGAGACGTGGATGTAAAGCGTTGGCCGAAAGCCGATGTGGCTATTTCGGCGGCATTAAGGCCGTGTACGGGAAAAACCTCGCCGGGGCTTTCGCCAGGCAGGTCTATGCCTGTAAGAACGCCGTAGCCGAAGTCGCGTTGATACTGCCAAAAAATGTTTCGCCCGACAGCTTCAGCAATGTCCATATGGGCCACGTTACAAGATACGGCCAGTGCCTGCGTAAGGTTAAGGCGGCCGTGGCCGCTTCTGCGGGCGCAGTGTATGCGAAAACCCGCCACATATTTAAAACCGGGGCAATAGAAGGTCTGGGCGGGATAGATTATGCCTTCCTCCAGGGCCTTGGCCACGAGGATGGATTTGTATGTACTGCCTGGTTCAAAAGGGGTGGACACATTAAAATTGCGCCACACGCCAAAAAGGTAATCAAGAAATTCCGGACTGTCGGATTCAAGTTCCCTCATGCGCGCCGTCACATCTTCGCCAACTATCCGGTCTAAATCTCCCGGGGCATTGGCGTCGAAGCTGGGATATTGGGCCATGGTAAGGATCTCGCCGGTATTGGGGTCCATAACAATAACAGCACCCATGCCCGCCTGAAAATCTCTGGTAAAGTGTGCGGCCACTTCTTCTGAATAGCGTTGTATGTTCATATCCAAAGTGGTGATGATATTTGCGCCGTGGGTGGGGGGTATCCTGTCGGTGGTTATCATGCCATGGGAATCAAAAGTGGTCATGGTGCGGCCCACGCTGCCGGTTAAATATTCGTTAAACTGCCGCTCCAACCCCCACCATTCGCCGCGGAAAAAGCCCACTACAGGGGCCGCCAAGGTGTTGTGTATATAGCTGCGGCGGGGATATTCTTCAAGATGTATATCTCGTATAACAAATCTATTTGTGTCGGTACGTTGCTGGTCCAGCCACTGTTCATACTCCAGCATACGCGAGTGAGACAGGCCTCGCTCTATCACAAAATATTGCACATTGTTAACCAATTCGCCAGCGGGATTTGTAGCCATCATGGCGGCAAAATCCGCACTGCTCATGCCGAAAAATTCTGTAAGCACCTGGCGGTTGCGGGCTATTTCTGCCTCACTGCGCTGGGCAAGCAGCCGCACATCTACAAAAACATTGTATACGACAGAGCTGACCGCAAGGGTCTGCATATTTCTGTCGGTAATGGAACCGCGCACGGGTCTGACAATTCTGTCGCCGTCGGAATGGTGGTTAAGAATTTGCGTCTGGGTGCGTATTGCGTAATCATCGCGGGCAAAGCTTTGCCAGCGTGAAATTTCCCACAAAAAAAAGGCCAAAACACACACAAAAAAGACGGCCATCATATTAAGCTTTTTGCCGCGCCATTGCTGAGAGTATATGCGCCTGGTTCTTATTTCCGCCTGTTTTTGACGGTGGGCCCTTACGCGGTCTTGACGCTCCTGGCGTTTTATGTCATCATGTCGCCTGGGTCCGCGGCGGGTATCAATTGGTCTGACGTCTTTTCTGCTCATCTATGTTCAATTTCCTCCGGTAGACGAAAATAGTGTGCGCCAAAACCTGCCGAAGGAAAAACTGGCGTCGGCAACGGTTTCGTCCACATTAACATGGGCGAAAAAGCTGCGAGGCTGCACAGAAATTTCTACCAACTGAAATTCTTCTGGTACTATCATACCCAGCTCTTCAATGGCAATCCTTTCTATTTCTTCCATGTTGAGTTCGGAGGTAATTTCTCCTTCGCGGGCTGTATTTGCAGCGTGCAGGGCCGCAAGTTGGCCACGGGCACTTTCAAGCTGGACTTGGTTGTACTCGAATTGAGCGTTTAGGGCCAAAACAACAGCCAAAGCCGCGAAAAAAGCCAGCAAAACTACATATGACAAAAAATTATACCTATGGCGGGCCTGTATGTCGTAGGCGAACCGAGGCTTTACCCGCCGTCTTACCAATTTTTGTCGGCGCGGTTGCTCTTCTATTTGGGGAGACACCTGCCGTGCGGTAGAATCCGGTGAATAATAAGGGGCATGGACAGAGTTGTCCCTGTAATGTCGCCTTTGTGTGTTGTATTGCCTATGATTAGTGTTTCGTGACATATCCGTCATGCCTCCTTTGTTTTGCCCTACTGAGCTAGAATATTCCAATATATTCCAAATTTATCCTTAACCATACCGTACAATGGGCTAAAAAACATCTCTTGAAGCTCCATACGCACCTCGCCACCGTTTTTCAGGCCATCAAACACATGACGTAGTTGGTCGAAATCTCCGTTGGCATAATTCATGACGATATTATTGCCCGGGATAAAGTCTACATCGGGCGGTGTGTCACACAGCATAACATTAGTGCCGCCGATGGTAAGCTGGCTGAACATGATTTTATCATCAAAATCAGGGTATTTGGCTACCTGTTCTGGCAACACCGTAAAAATATCGCCATAAAATTTCAACGCATCAACACAATTGCCATCAAAAGTAATGAAAATACCTAATGAGTCCTTCATGTAGCTACACCTCGCTATATTTTTCGGGCCGCCCGTAGTTTGGCGCTTCTGGCCCTGTTGTTTCCTGTAATTTCATCGTCACTGGGGATTATAGGACGTTTAGTAATAATTTCCAAACTAGGCCGGGTTTTGCAAATACACACCGGAAAATCCCTTGGGCATGTACACGTGGTGGCCAGTCGGCGGAATAGGTTCTTGGTCAGCCTATCTTCCAAAGAATGGAAGGTGATGATGCAGATTATGCCCCCCGGCTGCAAAATTTTTACAAAGTCTTCGATAGCTTTTTCCAGAATGGCTAATTCGCTGTTAACCTCTATGCGAATGGCTTGAAACACCCGTTTTGCAGGGTGGGGGCCGTCCGACCGGGCGGCGCGGGGTATAGCTGTCTTGATGATATCCACCAGTTGAAAAGTGGTTTCTATGGGGCTTTTGGTACGCTTGTCCACAATAAATTCCGCAATGCGTCTCGCCCAGCGTTCTTCGCCATAATTAATGAAGATTGTTGCTAAGTCTGTCGCGGAATAATCGTTAACCACATCATAGGCGGAAAAATCCTGCCGCTCGTCCATACGCATATCCAGCCGCGCATCATAGTTGTAGGAAAAACCGCGGGTGCCGTCGTCAAACTGGAAAGACGACACGCCTAAATCCATCAAAACACCGTCAGCATAGGATATTTGTGCTGTGTCCATTGTGTATTGGGTTTGGGAAAAATTGGCGCGTACAACGCGAACCTGCTGGCTGTAAGGCGCAAGAACCGCTTCGGCGCGCTCTATGGCGGCAGAATCCTGGTCAACACCCACCAGCAAGCCGGTTTTGAGTCGTTTTGCAATTTCCGAGGCATGTCCGCCGCCGCCTAAGGTGGCATCCACATAAATGCCATCTGGGCGCACATCAAGCAATTCTATAGTTTCCCTTAATAATACAGTTTTGTGAATTATTTCCATCACAGCCCTTTGCGGATAATATCCCAACCCTATATTACCACATTCGCCCATTTTATGCAATACCCCACCCACCACAAATTTTTCTCAATTTTTTTAAAAAAACCCCTTGACATCTCCTGGGATACGTGATATCATATCCTTCGTTGCTTTAAAATACGTTGTTCGACAAGTAATGTTAATGT
>Ga0123355_10008755_pt1 | contig 15308 bp, 9 predicted proteins | sample TergutEmb28metaG_3_FD_89872 | JGI IMG/M metagenome (GOLD analysis project Ga0123355, IMG submission 89872) | Embiratermes neotenicus P1 segment gut microbial communities from Petit-Saut dam, French Guiana - Emb289 P1 | ecosystem: Host-associated > Arthropoda: Insects > Digestive system > Gut ... | reverse complement strand
TTGGCCGAATTCAAATCTTGTAACAAATTTTATATTAATCAAGCCAGTTCTGCCACCTAAATACATCGCCGATATATGACATTAAAACAACAGACGTTACAACAGACGTCCTAGCGACAGTAATTACGATTGCTTTTAAGTATACACTGTCACTACATCATACAGTGGGCCCTTTCGAAGTAAAGGTATTCACTGTTACAAAAAATATTCCTACATGTATTACACTTATGTTCCGTTGTTCGTCTTTAAGAAGAAGGAAGAAAGAAAACACATTCTGAAAAACTGCAAATCCACGCAACGTCTTACCACTTAATAAGTAATTCCTAACGCTTGTCACAGACTAACGGCGATACTGTCTCGTACTGTGACAGCATGCAGTTCGCCTTTTGCCTTCGAACTGAGTATTATCATAAAGTTAAGTGAACCCTTGCAACACTTTAAAGTGAAATGCTTGTCTAAGAAATGTCAGTGTTCTCTGGTCATGTAATAAACGGCAACTAGCAGAAAAAGCTACTACGGTCAGTAAATCACTTTATTATTATGTTAATTTGGAACATCCCGTTGTTTCAGTAAACTAGTAGATACAATGACCACCACCACAGCTTCATTACTGTTCTCCACTAAAACAGAACCACTTTACGAAGCAACACAGAGAATCTCTGCCAGGATATATTCAGTAGGCTGAAGCAGGACTCACATCAAGAATAAGCATGAATAAGACACATTTATGTGTCTGGATACCTTTCTCGACCAGCAATTCCAGAGTAACCAGGAACACTGATAATAATCTGAAAAGATAAGAAGTTTCGATGATCAATGCATAATTCAATTAATTTTACTTGAAGTAGGTCAAAATATTTTATTTATAAAAAAACCTATTAACCTCGAATTTCGTTTACATTACAGACTCTGTATTTTCTTTTTAAATTTCAACAATTCTAGGCCCAATTTAGGGCACTATTCTCATTTTCTCATTTGACTTCTACTAATAAAATGCCATCGATCTGTATCCTGCTGAATCAAAATAAGCCACGAAAAACAGGCAATGTACGTACCCCGAAGCGTGTTCGTCCAACCAATGTTGCAGTGAAAAAGCAATAAGAATTATATATGTGTGTGTGCGTGCGTGCGCGTGAGTGTAGCCTTAGGCAACCAGCATGCAAAGCGCATGAGCCGTATTGTCGTGTGAGGCCTGTCCGGCTCTAATATTTTTCTATATTATGTCATGAATGGCATGATTGTCGGAAAAAGTTACGAACAAAAAAATATGAGTTTTGATTTCCTCTACAACTTTTGTCTGAAAAGTTTGTCATTCTAAGAAGAATTCATCGAGATACTATCATAAATGCACACATGTATTCATGTAAAGTATCCGTTATTCTTGTCAGATTTTAATGACATTTGAATTTTTGGACAGATTTTCTGAAAATACTCAAATATAAAATTTCTCGAAAGTTCGTCCAGTGGGGGCCGAGCTATTCCACGCGGACGGACAGACGGTGGGGCAGACATGACGAAGCTAATAGCCGTTTTTCGCAATTTTGCGAACGCGCCTAAAGAAGATTCACGAAACACGGACGAATGTTCGGAAAACATTTGTGGCATTCGACTACAGATTTTATCAAATCCGGAGGTGGTATAATTGTATCATAATACGATAAAAAGGAATACAGGAGCGTGTCTTCCTAGCTTCCTTCTTCCTTCAAGATGACACGGCCTTCAGCTCCACTGACAATGTAAACACGAAGGGAAAGAAAGTACATTTCACATAATTCACCTGTATTGCTTAACGTATTTTTAAAATATGTTCCACGCTACTTTCAAGGCCACGTACAGAACAACTAAGGACCGAGCCTCAACCTGTCATGTCTTTGATTGCGAAAGAGATTTATAGCCGACGCATCTGCATTGGTAGTTGGACAAAGTGGACTCACTAAACGTACTGCACTCACAGTCTGTCATATGTATTTCATTTTGTCAATCGTCTCGTTTTGGTTAAAAAAGAAATATTTCGGAAGTGGGCTCTACTTTCGTCGTCAGGTGCAATATATGAATACGAAACCTACTCTATTGGGTCCCTTAGACTGTGCTGATCTCTGTCCGAAACGCTGGGCTAACAGAGAATGAAGTGACCGTAAAATTCAGATATTCATGTCAGTTCATTAACACACTTCCGTCATGGATTTTGTATTTATGTTTTATGTTATGTGTTTACTGTTTATCACTGTCGTGAGCTGAATAATGAACTGGAAGGACCATGAAAGGAAGCGGCCGTGTCCTAATTCAAACGTACTACCTGACCAGTTGCCTGGACGGGAAATGGAAAGAAATGAAAAATCGCAGAGAGAATATCAACGCCCAGGTTGAGATTCGAACAGATAACCTCTGGAATGCAAGCAGCAACGCTGTTCGATCTCAAACTTAATAACTCAAGTATATCCTTCATTAGGTGTTGGGATTATTTTCGAAATAAACGCAGGAGCTAAGAAGGACCGTCTTGAAGTACGTACATCCGGGATGTTACTGTTGGAGGGAAGCTGTAGATTTGCTCCAGATATGGAACTGGAAGCTGGCAGTAAGGAACAGAGAGGGTTGGAGATGGAAGATCGACGGGCCATGGCCCGAAAACAGGAGGAGGAGGAGGAGGAGGAGAAAAAGAAGAAAGAAAGAAAAGAAGAAGCCGTTACATTGCTATGAATGTCAATGAATAGTCTTGCGAAAAATGGGCAAGACTTTGTGATGTCATCTTAGCAGTTGACCCCCTCAGTACAATTAATGCAATATGTTTGTGCGCGCAAGTCTCTCTTGAGATACATTACTGTGGAGCACGGTCGCCAAAAACTTTTGAATGCTATTTTCACTACTCAACGTCCTTCGACTCGTCATTTAATCGTAGGCAAAATTCTGGAAAACCTCTTTTGGATTTTATTCAACGAACCAACAGTTTTGTACATAAAAATATAACCCGAATTCAACACACAAATTTCAGTTTTTAACAATCAAGACTCTATCTTGCGACCAGACAGCAAAGATGTTCAAACAAGGTACGAATTGTTTTCAGGTACGATTCTTTCATTTCAGAAGAAGCATAATAAATAAGTGAATCTAAAGTCATACACGGAAGAGTAGGCTTTCGGATGCAACCGGTAACAGTCACCGAAAACTACAAAAGAAATGTCTACAAGAGAAAGCACTACAGTGGCGAAATGAAAACTTACAAATGAAACCACCAATAAAGGAAAGGACGTTCAATAAACATACACCGCAAACAGGCGGATATTACTGCGATACATACAAGGATCTGTCATGGATTTAAGGTAGCAGTCGGAAATACGTAAGTGAAGAAATGTAGGCCTATTTGTCATTAAAAAAACTAGATTGACACCGCGTAGTATTGTGAGTTGTTACCATACCGCGGAGAAACCTGTTACATCCATATTTAGGGAGTAAGTGAATTTATATTGTTCTTGAACAGCAAATACTGCCGCATCCATTAGTACGCGAAGAGATTCACGATTGGAATTGAGAAGGGAGTGGCCAGGAAAAGACGAAATGCTTGCACGTTTACCGATTTGTGCACGTATGTGGAGCACAAAGTGTGATATGCACTCGGGTCACGTCAGGAGTACGTACATACGGTCCTCTTTCGAAGACCAACAACGGCCAAATTACAGGAAGCATAACCAACGCAAAATAAAGTACGGTAAAAGTGTGCTGTACTACACAAAGTACAATTAACACGTTGGAACAAAACATAAATCTCTTGCTCAGGAAAGGACAAACCTTCGTGTAACGTAAGCTTCAGACAGGTTAAAATTCGACGTATAAACCAGAAAGTCGGCTAAAAAGGAATTTCCGACATTTTTCTTATTCCCTCCATGCAAGTGCCGGTACAGTACCTTAATTTTTTCCATTCCATGCCCTCTCGAATTCTTTATTCACCATCTGATCATTCGATGCTACAGGTATAGTATGAGTTACCGACAAAATCGTTAAATCATACACACAAACTAAAGTTTTAGACCCGTTTGCAAAATTGCGACAAGCAACCATTCCCTACGTCATGTCTGTCCGTCCGTCCACATGGAACATCTGGGCTTTCATTGGTCGAATTTTCATTTAATTTGATGAGTACTTTTCAAAAATCTTCCGAGTAAACTGAAGTTTGAATAAAATCTGGCAAGAATAACGGGTACTTTCTATTAAGACCTATGTACATTTACGATACCGCGCTGAATTCTTCTTAGAATGACAAATGTTTCAACAAAAGTCGTAGAGAAAATCAACACATTATACGTTCAATAGCCTTTTTATTTCTTTCGTTCGAAAATCGTACCTTTATGACATAATGTGGAATAATATGGTACAGTCGAACAGGCCACAGATGACAATACGGCGCATGCGAACTGCATACTGGATACCTAAGGCTACAAACACAGACTCATAATATGTACCTAATACATTATTGCTTTTCCAAGGCAACGGTTATGCGAAAGCGCCCCAACCGTACAGTGCCTGTGTTGTTAATTATTATGTTGTTCAATACTGTGAAATGTATGCTGCTAGCCTGAAAGAATGGGGAAAATGGCGTAAATCCTGTTACAACGGCGCGTTATTCAGCAGAGATTCGAAACCCGTAACTTCCGAACAGATGGCAGATGCGCTGTTGCTGTACTAAATACGTATGTTAATAGTTAGGACTGTAAGCACGTAGCATGACATTTACTAGAAGACAATCAACTGTTTGAAGATTCAAGTCTTCTGGGATGTTGAAACAGCGTTTTAACACCCCCAGAAGACTTGAATCTCAAGCAACAACGCTGTCAGAACGTCAGATCTCATAAAGCAACTGCAGACTGCTGCGAACGACTCTTGTTATATCACAACACTCTCGAGTTGTGAGAAGAGAAACAACAGGTCAAAGACAAAACCTACTGTACTTACTTGAATATTAAAGAGTTTTGTGTTATACCAAAGTTCAGCCCTGGCTGCGATCACGTAACAGCGATACTGACCGGAATTTCCGTGTAAAGGCAAAGTTTTCCCTATCCACGCCATAAAAACATGCAGAAGGATTAGAAATATAGCTCCACTAATTCTTAACTTCAGCACTAGATAGGTATGCGTTGTTAACTGCATACCCCGGCCGCTTTGCTCCCGGGGAAAAAAACCCCGGCACCCATCGAATAAGAGGCTGGATGGATCCTGGAGGCGGTCTAGACGTCTGACCCCTACCTGGATTTGGACTTCGGACCGTCCAGCCCGTAGCCTAGTATCTACAGTATACCGACTACGCTACTCAGGCACATACGAATTCCCGCATACGGAAATAAACAAGAACGCTGTACTACTAGCAAAGTGCAAGATACAGACAAATAAATTCTCTCGCCGCCACATTTAATACGGATATTTGTGTCTGCGTAAATAAAAATTTGACGATTGCACGAGTGCTTGTAAAATGCAGCACTATCATCATTGTATGTGTAATGTGAATATATAGGTGATTTAATCACATAAAATTATTTTCCCTTCACTTCTTAACCACAGTAAAGCATGCAGAATGCACACACAAACTACGGTATTTACTTTATGCAACACAATAATTATACTGATGTTACTGGATTAACACTTGCACAACTGCATTATCGGACTCCAATAAAATAAATAAAATAGCACAATTAGCTTGGTAACGACGAACAGCATGCGAGTCCTTACAGCAGGAACAAGCATCCTACAAAGCGTTACATTACCGCTAACTTCTTGACTTAAGGCCATCACAAACACACACACACACACACACACACACACTTAATACTGCAACATCACTTCAAGGCCAGACGTTTGTTTCCTCTCCATCCTAGATTGCCTGATAAGTTCAACATTATAATTACCAAGCACTATATCCAGTTCCAAATCTCAGCAGACACAATCAGGATCATGTCTAGGCCACGTTTACAGAGCGATCGAGTGAACAGTTAATTATACTCTGCTGCGACTTTCGCAATTTTGCAGGTCAAGACCATTAAAATACGCTGATTATGCCAATGGAAGATGAGTGCAAATATTACGTAATGTTTGCTTGTCTGTTTCGTCCCCTGCATTTATGTATCATCCCCGAAGCAGCGTGGCTCGAAACAACTGAAACGCGGGATTTGAACCCGCAAAATTACAAGGGCACCGTTATCACATTTACTCTACATGAGGTAAATCTGCTTGTGTTTATATATGATCAATACACGAAAACGTAGGGATGAGTGAAGGTCACCCGGCAATACGTCGGGAAAAGAGTTTTAGCTGATGATTCCGGCCGCTTTACCACGTTGAATTCGACCCAATAGCTTCAAGACACAACCGGCTGGGCTCCAGGGCCAATCTGCGCGCGGTGACAAAAAGAAAAACCCCTTCCCCCACCGGAAACCGCCCTTTGGCCATCCAGTCCGCTGCCAGTCCCCAGTGACTAGACTACCCAGCTATTCGTCACCGCTTGTAAGTTCCAGAACGTGCCCAAAACCTTATCAACGAGACCAAAATATCACGTGACACCAATTATGAGAGAATTAAATGCATACGCTCTTTTGAACGATTCTTATTAAGGAAGACGGCAAGGAAGCTACTCCAATTACACTTTTTAACATTTGTCATTCAAAAAAGCTACGTAAATCTGTGCTCGAAAATCCTAAATGAAAGACAAAAGCGTAGGTGGGAGACTAACGTTTACTAGGCGAACTGGATTTAAATGGCCCAGGATATAGGTAAGTAACGAGGTCTTGAGTAGAGTATGGGGAAAGGTACACGAATTTTCCAAAGATGTAGCCTATAAACTATCTACAAATTTTAGGGGCCAGAAGGATGGCATTCAGCAACTTCCATACTGACGGCCCAAAACCATGGAAACCTGTGAACCTCGCTTAATTTACGCTTTATAGTAGGCATCACCATAAGAAAGTCAGTCGTCAGGGCCGATCAGGCGCCTGAAATTTCTTCACCCCTGGCTATGAAATCATTAAAGACAAAGACATTTCCTCACAAGCCAAGAAACGATCAGCTTGTAAAAACGACTCTGGCCAATGTATTTAAAAGAACGAAATTTCAAAGTTTCGAACCGTGTAACTACTCCGTATTTGTGCCCATAATGGCTGTGCCATGGCTCGTGCAGACACCCGACCCTGCGCAGGCCCGGATTCGATCCCAGGCCAGTCCATGAGGGATTTGTGGCGAGAAAGTGGCACTGGGACACGTTTCGCTCCGCGTATTTCGGTGTTCTTCTTGTTTGTATCATTCCACACACACACACTCACATTTAATTCACCATACCACCATCGATACACAATCTTAGCAGCTAATACCGTCGTTATTAAATAAACCGTTGAATATTCTCTCTACTCAATAAAATTAACAACGTTTATCGAAAACTTTCCTTTCCGCGACGAATCAGGAGCGTGACGGTGTTACTAGTTGCTCACCAGGGAGCAGGAAACCAAGACATACATGTCTCTCTAAACAAATTTCACATGCCAAGTTACAGTGATTAATCAGTTACTGTCGTGAAATCGAAACAGGGCCACGTCAGGCCTACTTGTTATTTTCATAAAAATTACCCTATTAGAAATGTAATAGTTTTTATAGACATGTTGCCATACAAGACTTCTCGACTCCACACTGAATGGCTTGAGTCATTTTCACCTCACAATAACACAGTATGCCGTGCTCGTATTGCTGATTATATGGAGTTAAAAAGGACCGATAATAGGACAGGTGACCCTTAACGGCAAGGCGTTCAAACCGAGTTTCGCTGTTCACAATACGGAGTCAGATGTTGGACTGAGTCAACAACTATACTCCAGAAAGAATCCTAGAAACCTGAGTAACAATAACAACAAAAACATATTGAAACAGAACTACTGAGCCGCACGCCGGATTTAGCGATGCGAAGTGAAATTGAGGGCAGAGCCAAGCATCGTGTTCAATCATCTTGACACCTGTAGATGAGAAGACACTGCAGACTCTCGAAGAGCGTCGTTAAAATCTTTTCCTACACAACAGACACTGTACGCTTACGATGCACCATTACAGTTGCATCGCGTCACAAATGAAAGATAATTAGTATTCACATATATCTGCAGTATGAATCCGAGACAACAGAAAAATGTGTCACCATTATCAACATCAACGAACGAAAGGTGTGGGAAGTACCGACGTCATGTTCATAGGCGGCCGTTTATTAACTTTCCTCTCTACACACAGGCATAGATTCGTTATGGAATTTCGGAACACTTCCACCTCAGTGAAGGAAAGTATCAGGATGATACAGAAAATTTTACAATAAGACTCATACTGTGTACCCTTCATTAGACATGAAAATAGACAAATATGAGGGGGTGCTGATAAGTCCTTAGCCCGACCTACTTCCCGACGTCGTAGTGTCGTTGGAAAGAGGGGTCCGTTCATGTGCCGTGTTGCAAGGCTTTTCTTGCTACAGAGGCTGAAAGGAAGCATGTCAGGCCACGCGCGCGATTTCAACATCGAAACGCGAGCTGTCATCAAGTTTTTTTTTCCCCTTGTAAGGCAAGGCGCCGAAGGAAATTCACTCAATTCTGATAAAAACATTAGGGGAACATGCACCATCGTATGCCACAGTAAAAAACTGGGTGGCCCAGTTTAAACTTGGTGACTTTTCCACCTGCGATGCGCCTCGTCATGGACGACCCAAAACAGTGACCACCCCGTACATTATTGATCAAATTCACGAGGTAATCTTGGAAGACTGCCGGATTTCGGATAAATCAATAGTTGAGCAATTGGGCATCTCACGTGTGCGGGTTAGGTCCATCATTCACGAAGATTTGGACATGCGGAAGCTATCCGCGAAGTAGGTCCCGAAATGCCTGAACGCGGATCAAAAACGTCGACGGTGCCATTCGTCTGAGAAACTTTTGGAATTTTTTCGGCGCGATTCAAATGATTTCCTGTCGCGATTGGTGGCCATTGACGAAATCTGGTTATATCACTATGACCCGGAGACAAAGCAACAATCAATGGAGTGGCGGCATAGCAGCTCACCCCGCCCCGAAAAATTCCGAGTGCAAAAATCCGCTGGAAAAGTTCTCGCCTCGATTTTTTTTGGGATCAAGACGGCGCCCTCCTCACTGATTATCTTCCAAAGGGTCAAACTATCAACGCGGAGTATTACTCATCTCTGCTGGTGCGACTGAAGGAAGTTTTGAAGGAAAAACGCCGCGGGAATGTCACCAAGGGGGCGTTGTTCTTGCACGACAATGCCCCGGCTCACCGGAAACTTGCAACCCAGAAGAAACTGGCCTATCTGGGCTTCCAGTGTCTTGCTCACCCACCCTATTCTCCGGACCTGGCCTCGTCGGACTACCACATGTTCCCTGGACTTAAATAAATTGAAAGGTTGCCATTTTTCGACCGACGCGGAGGTCATTGCTGCCGCGGAGACCTGGTTAGATGGACAACCTTCTGATTTTTTTTTTTGAGTGGCTTGCAAAAGTTAGAGCAATGGACTAGAAGTATATTGAGATTCGTGGGGAGTATGTTGATTAAATCCCGAGTTTGGTCTCTGTAGCTTGTTTCCTTCCTGGTCGGGCTAAGGACTTATCAGCACCCCCTCGTAAAACAGGCTGTGACGAGACAGGAGAGGACTTTCTGAAGCCTATAATTTTGAGGTGGCTCCTAAATTCCAGGAAACATTGTGCACCCTTGTCCTAGGCCAAGTAATACACATGAAAGAATTTAGATAAATGCACAGAATTTTAGTGGGGAAAGATGAACGGGAATGACTACTTGGAAGACCTACGCTTAAATGGACAAATATTCGAGTAAACGTTAAGGCGATAAGATATGAGAATCTGTATTGAATTCGGCTGGCTCAAGATAAGTTCCAATATCGCCGCCTTGTTAATTTAAAAAGCGAAGTTCACCCTAGAACAGGCCAAGAAGACCCAGAGGCGGAGCACAGGTATAGCTCTTCTCTTTCTTTAACCTCGAAGCTAGACGGGATTGGGTGGTCAACGCCACACCCCGGACGCTTTACCGCCGGGAAATAGATCCGCTACCCATTTTACAGGACGACGGGTGCTTAAGATCTCACCCCACCGGCAATCGATCCCCAGACAGTAGCGACTCATTATGCCGACTACGCTATCCCAGCCCCTTGTCGGGCCCTTGTGAACAAGGTAACGAACATCTAGGGTCTCATAAAAAGACAACTTCTTTACATGGTGAGACACCAACGGCCTCGCACGAAGGAAGCAGTTCATCGATCTACCTTCCACAGGCTGTATAAAAAGCATCCCACTGCAGACTACTTCACCGTAACACTTTTATGAATTCAAAGAGGAACACGGTAATCAATTTTCGGGTTCCATACAAGGCGAAGATGTGGTTGACCGGGTGCGATATCGGTTTCCTTAAAAAAAAAAGGGGGGGGGGGGACGTTGATAAACTTACTGAGGGACACATGGGGATTAAAATGGAGAAGTGTTTAAATTCCCATTCTCTCTGCTCAGGCCAAAGGCCAAGTTTCTGTGTTCAGACGCATGGCGATGTGTTCAGAATGCCAACCAGTTCTGTCGCCGATATAATTAGGTCGTGTCTACACTTTAACTCGTTTACACGGAAAACAGCTCAAAACTGGTATGTAATCGGGTATAACTAAATTAAATCTCCGTAACAAAAAGCGTCTCTATTAAAATTACATAATACATTTCAATCTTTCCCAACTTTTCTTTTCAATGGAGAAACCCCACAAATGATTTTTCTTATCCCAAGGAACTCCCACCTATGAAACCTTTTACACGCCAGAAAAAGTTGATAGAGAGGAACCTTTCAGTTGCCACCTATGAGGAGACCCTGTAACAATACACAACTACCACAGATATGGAACTAATAATACAATGTTAAATACAAAATGACCAAAACAGAACAACAATGAAAGAGGCAGTAGGTAGCGCACGGCGATTACATCAGCACTGTCAACTGCCGGACAAAAATTCCTGCGACATTTCGCTGGCATACGTGATATGTTTCACACCTGTGCGTTATAGAAATATTTACACTTCCATAGTGAACCAAAAAACGCACACTGGTAAAATATACTTTAAAATATATTATTAACCACCTGCATGTTTCGGTCACTTTTGCGACCATTATCAGGGTGCTTTACTAGAATACCGATAACATCATCATCCGTCACGAGTTAAGCCTTGAAAGGCCTGTTTCGGCCTCGTCTAATAGTCTCTTCAAATGTCATCCAAGTCGTCTTCGTCAATTTGGTCTATAATTCAGCATTATTTCTGGTATCCTGTTGTTGTTTACTGGACTACCTAGCCCTAGGAACTTAAGTATTACTTTCACGCCTCACTGTACAGACAACGGGACGGCAAACTTGAAGACGAACAATGGCAATAATACTAATAACATACGAATAAATTGCCAAATTGCATAATTAAAACCGCTTTATGTTACAGCAAACAGTACACAGAAAAACCAAGCATACATAATCGAAATTTGATCCGGTAATATGAGTTATGTTCACTTCGCTTAATTAACGTGTATGCCACTATATGACAGTTACAAAAATCAATTATTATGTTATTAAGGGCTACGGAAATACGTCAACTGTAATAATTTGTTACATTTTATTATTTTGCCTGTGGAAAAACAAGAAAGGAAACAATATACTATGACACATAATTTAACATGCTTAGATAGGTAAGTTAAATATTTGCAAAATGTGTTTAATTAGAGGCAATAGTTCAATTCATGAATACCACGCAACATCTCATGACTGGACCACAGACCAATCTAACAGTCGTGATCATGTTTACTGTTCTACTGCCTATAGGGTAGCAACCTTCCCATACACTGATTACAAGATACGAAGCCGCTATCACAGCCCTAGGGAAGGTGAGTTGGAAATAAGTATATGCTAACAACAACAACAACAACAACAATAATAATAATAATTAAGACTAATTATTCGCGACTTCTTTCGACATCGGTATTTACTAGGCCCTTTGGTAAAAGGAAATGTACCTCTGTCTCTTCCTCTAATTAAAGAACACCATAACAGTTTTACATCTGCTTCTCTTACGCTTTACGAAAGGGCGTGCGCGTGTACGGATACAAAGATGTACATCGAAACTGGTATAACCAATAAATGTCCAGCAGTGACGTATGCTCTATTTGTATACAGACAAGTAACGAAGAGGGTTATAATGTAGATTCAGTTTAGTCTTCGGAGCATTAACATAATATTCCATGAATACCAATACACAAGTTCTTCCATCGCAACTGCTCCATAGGCCGCCTTTCTTACGTGTTCGAACTAACCTACAGACTCGTTAAAGTACAGTTTTTGACAGTTCAATTGTTATTCGGCTAGCTTAAATTTACATTAACCTGAGTTCAGAAACGAAAACCCAAAGATGTAGAGCAATGTAAGTCATTACATTGTTCTACATCATTCGTTCTTATAAATCTTGTACAGCCTGATTATGTCTTGGTCAGAAGCCCGAACACGTAGCTGTTGATTCTCTGTGACAAACATCTGTTGTGTTCGACGGATATTTATGGGTTCTTTATATAAAGAGCAAGTCACGTTAAGAAAAGATAACGTGGTTAACCTCGCTGCATTATGAGTTTAGGAAATGTAATCCCGAAATAATTCTCACTGCATAACAACTTAAAATAAAGCTACATGCTCATCAACAAGAGACTCCCATCACATGTATATATCTTATTTCAGAAACGCCAGATATACATGAAGAATAACGAAAAATTAAACTCACTAACAAGTCCTTAATCGATGGACAAGTTTACAGGCAGGCCAAGTATAGGTATACTTTATTATCAAATTTCAGTCTCTAGATCTTTTTAACGGGAAAAGTTTGAGTACAGTTCTACTACTCTCGGCTCTAAAATCTGTAGGTGTGTAAATTTGTAAAGTCAATTTCAAATTGGCTCAGAAGATTCCTCCTTTCTTGTTCGTCAGAGTTCGCTAGACAGAAGACTCTTCAGTCTAAATCGCTCTTTCCAAAATACGGCGCCAACTATCCACAAGGAGTAGTATATATTACAAGTTCATAACCTCTATATTACATGCTTATAGATAATTTGCATATATATATAAACATATAAACACACACACACACACACACTTCCGAAAGTAACAAATTATAGCATTTTAATGCTACATCGACTATTCAAATATCCCTAGAAACAGCGCGGGAATTTTTGTCCGGAAACTTGGAACATTGGAGTAAATTTTATTTTTATTTGATACATGAATACTCGAAAAAATTATCGGGTAATACAAAAAGACAGGCAAAAGGCTTCAGTGTTTTCGTAAAATGTTAGCTGAAATACTTACATATCAGCTCTAAACAAATTTTCTTGACAATAACTTAGCAGAAATTGAACTGCAACCCCCCTCTCAAGTTATCAACTTTTTCTGGCCTGCAAACATTTCCATAGGAAGGAATCGCAATATGAAATTTTATATCAGGGGTACCTCCATGGGAAAAAGGTTGGACAACACAACTCTCAGGGATTAAAAAAGAGTATATTTGTACTCGTTGCGTGATTGCTAATGATCATTTATATGCAATCAAAACGAACATTAAGCCGAAGTCATTTTACAGTACTTTTAATATCCGATTTCTGTATTTAAATGCGTGCGGTTGCACCACCATCGATCATCACAAATCGAGATCTCGCCCACACGTATTGTCTGCTTAAGGCTGTATATACAACCAGACCTGACCTGGCTAAGAGACTGAATGAAAGCGAATCCTCTCTCGCTCCTACAACATGAAGTTACGTCACTTCCAGTCGCATACAATATCAACAGAATGAGATGAGCACGCTCCTTTCACTGTGTCATGGTTCTGCAATGGGGGTGGGGGTGGGGGGAAGGAGGGGGACTGCAAACTTAAGACACGACAATCAGGAGGCTAAATAAAATGAGTGCATGGGTTCAATGAATCACACGTTGGTCAGGCACAACATTATAACTTTAACATCTATCGAGTCTCCACGACGCTACAGCACAATGTATGGTCCAGGGCCTCCCGCTTCCCTAGTTAGATGGTTGTGTCTAGACATTTAGCAGTACAGAACGAAACGCAGGCATAGATACATACCCAATACACAATCGCCCACGTGGGACTCAAACCCGTGATTCTAGCGTTCAGAAGGTAGAAGACAGTAAAGGCCAAACTCATCGCCAACACAGCACTCTCCACATGTTGTCGTAAATATCTACTTAATCCATAACATATTAAAAAAAACTCTGCCTACTTCTTGGCATCATTTAGTTCTAATGTGGGCCTTAAAGCGCATGCATCTCACATATAATATTCATGTCAAGCACGTATCGCATACAGACTTGTATCAAAAATGTCAAAGGACTCAAAAAAATGCGTACGTAACAGTTCATCAGGTCCTTAAAATTAACTAATCCCAGGTATGTCTGTATGTAAAAATGTGTAAAAGCCAAGACCCTTAAGTAAACTGACCATTAGGCAGAAAATAAAACTAACAATATAGCTGCAACAATTGTGTAGATCCAGCGTAATTCGTAAACAATCGGTCCAGTAGTTAGCGCGCTATTACTATCGGGCTGAAACAAAATCAGTCAAGTACTTGGAGGCGCTGTTACTATCCGACGGAAACGGAATCGCTACAGCAGTTCGACAGCTGTTATTGTAAGACAAAAAGAAAAAAAAAATCGATCCAGTAATTTGTGGGTGTTTGCTATGATCCAGTGCGATCCAGCAGTTATGGCTTTGTCAAGAAGAGACGGGAACAAAGTTGGTGCAAAGGCGGCGCATAAATTCCAGTGCTGCTACTACCCGACGAGAATGAAGCGGTCCTATAGTTCTGGAGCTGTTGCCGTCAGATGGGAAGGAAACTGGACTAGGAGTTCGTCTCTGTTGCCGTCAGGTGGGAAGGAAACTCTGCCAGTAGTTCGGCCTCTGTTATTATCAGTAGAGCAAGAAACAGGTCAAATTCGGGGGTTTTTACACTAGTATCAGATGGTTGAACATTATCAGAGTGGGGTGAACTTCCATCCATTTTCGAAACGATTATAGTAGCACATGCAGCACAGCAAGTGGTTACGTCAAAAGGAAAAGGGGTATTCTGGGCACGTCCGCCAACTAACGCGTCGTGTGGCGTGTGTTGCTTGCAGCAAATATACATGACGCACATCGAAGAGGGAACACTAATTGTTCCAGTTAACGCTCAATACATCACTTTAAGATTCATATATATATATATATATA
>Ga0123355_10008754_pt1 | contig 15308 bp, 16 predicted proteins | sample TergutEmb28metaG_3_FD_89872 | JGI IMG/M metagenome (GOLD analysis project Ga0123355, IMG submission 89872) | Embiratermes neotenicus P1 segment gut microbial communities from Petit-Saut dam, French Guiana - Emb289 P1 | ecosystem: Host-associated > Arthropoda: Insects > Digestive system > Gut ... | reverse complement strand
CAGGTGCTTGCAGTTTTAACGGAGCGGATTTTTGTCCATGTTTTGACAAAGACCGCAGTTAATACTTCCGTATTTACAAGGGATTTGGCGAAACAGGGGCGGAAATCCGTCCGTTTAAACCGATGGGGGTTCGACTCCCCTCAGCTTATGTTTAATTTTAAAAGCAAATAATGCAAATAATAAGAAATAGGTGCTTTATGGATTTTAGCGAATTCGAACAACATATCAAAAGCGGAGAGAAAATGCATCTGGTCGGCATAGGCGGTGTGTCTATGTCTCCGCTTGCTGAGATTTTGCATGGCATGGGTGTTAAGGTAAGCGGCTCAGATGTCATTGAGAGTCCTCCTATCAAAAAATTACGTTCTAAGGGCATAGATATCAGCATAGGCCATTTTGCCGAAAATATTGAGGGCGCAGGTTCAGTTATCCGCACGGCTGCTGCACGTGAAGATAATATTGAAATACATACCGCACGAGAGCGTGGTATACCTATTTTTGAGCGTGCGGAGGCTTGGGGATATATAATGCGCGGTTACAAAAATGCTGTTTGCATAGCAGGTGTACACGGCAAAACCACGACTACCTCAATGATGACACATATCTTACTGGCGGCCGAGGCTGATCCGACAATCATGATCGGCGGAACATTGCCGATTCTCGGTTCCGGCTACCGTGTCGGCAAGAGTGAGGTCATTGTGGCTGAGTCTTGTGAATACTATAATTCATTTCATAGTTTCAGCCCTACTGTTGCTGTTATTCTGAATGTAGACATTGATCATATTGATTTTTTCACCGATCTTGACGATGTTAAGAATTCTTTCCGCAAATTTGCAACCCTTGTTCCCGAAAGTGGGCATATCGTATGCAATTTTGACGATGAGAACACTATGGATACTTTGACTCCGCTCAGCCGTGAGCTTTTGACTTTCGGTTTCCGTGAGGGGGCTAAAGTGCGGGGTGTAAATGAATCAATCTCCGGGTACAATCCGTCAATGGATATTTTGTATGACAATAAACCTTTTTGCCAAATCACTTTGCAAATTCCCGGCGCTCATAACCTGACAAACGCCCTTGCCGCGGCAGCTTCGGCTATTGCGATCGGCATTCCTAAGAATGCGATCGAGCAGGGGCTTAATAGTTATTCAGGTGTTGGCAGACGATTTGAGTATAAGGGGATTTTCAACGGCGCTGATGTGTATGACGATTATGCTCACCATCCGAATGAGCTTAAAGTACTCTTAGATGCTGTGCAATCTCTGGATTATAAGCGTGTTATCTTGGCTTTTCAGCCTCACACTTTTTCAAGAACAAAGGTTTTGTTCGATGATTTTGTGAGGGAGCTGCGGCGGCCTGATATCACTTTTTTGTCTCCGATTTATGCTGCCAGAGAGTTAAATGACAGCACTATTTCCTCTGAAGATCTGGTTAAGTATGTTCCCGGTGCCCGCTCATTTCCCGATTTTTCGGGACTAATTGACGAGGTGAGCACTATTGCGCGTGAGGGGGATATCATATTAACTGTCGGTGCAGGGGATATTTTCCAGGTTGGCGAGATATTGGTTGGGAGCTGACAGAGTTCTGTTAGAAAACAAATGTGGTTCGGCAGAAAGTGGCGAACCGCATTTTTTGTTAATTTGTTAAGCTGAGGGGAGGCGATACCGATATGAATAAGCGTCTTTGGCTCATCACTCCAATTGTGATAATTGTTCTCATTGCGCCTCTTTTGATAGCGATGCTGCTGGAAACTTTCAGACCAATCATATCCGCAGACGAATTTATATCCCGCATGGAAAACGCAGGATATACCGTAGAAGAGCAGGCGCATCTTTTTGAGCAAGTTGACATTTATTTAGTCGCAGATTGCGGTGCGTTTTATGTTGAGTTTATCGGGCATGACTCTATAGCCGATGCGCGATATACATTCAGTAAGCTAAGAAGCGAGTTAGAGCAATTAGAGCAGAACTTGGACACAGTTTACTACTATGCATGGCGCAGTTCAGGCTTTAGCAGTTGGTACAGCCAACGGACTTCTGACGGACAATATGCAAGAATGATCAGAATCCGCAGCACTATTATCTTTGTAAGTACGGCATATGAGCATTATGTCGATGTAGCTGATGTGCTGGAAAGATTAGGTCAATAGTGCTCCCGCCTTATTATTTTTCATTTGTGACAAAATGTTCCTAAAAATTTTGCATCCTAATCCGAGGCAAATTTATATCTTTTCTTGACTGATAAAACTATAAAGTGTAGTATAGTCAGGGGTGTAGATTATGCAAAACAGGGAGCAATTTTTATGATAGATAATAATTTTTTGGGGAAAAAATTAAAAAATTTGCGTAAAGAAAAAATGATGACTCTACAACAATTAGCCGAAAAATCCGATATTTCGGCAGGATATCTCAGCAAAATCGAAAGAGGATTCGTAAATCCGTCTGTTACCAAAATCCAAAAATTATGCTTTGCATTAGGTGTACCTGTAAATGAGCTTATGGTTGACAAAGCGGATTCAGACTGTCTTGGCGAGCATGGTGACGACGCAAATGTTTTCCGAAAAGATGAAAGAGCCACAGTTTACGGTGTTGTTGATTTGCTGCGCTTCGAATCAATATTTGAGGAGAATAACCGTTTCAAAGTAAATGTGATGACCCTTGCACGCGGCATGAAAGAACAATCTTATTCGGTTCATATGTATGATGAATTCGGCATAGTTGCAAAAGGAAAACTCGGACTTACTCTGGATGACCGTTCGGATTACGAGCTGTCCGAGGGGGATTGCATTTTGATTCACGCAAATACAAAACATGCTATCACCAACTGCTCACCGGATGAGTGCGTCAGTTATTGGATTGAAGTTAATAACAATTAGATAATTAACAGTAAATAGTCACGTTTTCGTTCATTACGATGTTCGAAAACGTGACTATTTTTTTATTCTGCTGCTACATATTTTTCTCTATGTATTTTCTCATATCTCTTTCAACTTCTGCCGGGAGTTTCGGCTCTTCATACTCGGAGAGCATCTTCTTCCAGCGCTTATTGGCACGTTGCTCGGCGGTAAGTGCGCCCTTTTCTTGCCAAGATGTGAATGTATCACGGTCACTCAAGACAGGAATATAGAATTCTTCTCTGAAATTTTCATATGTATGCTCATGGGTGATGAACGATCCTTGAGGCCCTACTTCTTTGATTACATCAAACGCCAACGTATCTTCATTTACTTCTACACCCTTGCCTATGCGCTTTATCATGCCTATAATCTCGTCGTCGATCATAAGTTTTTCAAAAGACACGCAGTTGTAGGTCTCAATGATTCCGGCTGCATGCAGGATAAAATTACCTCCGCCCATTTGCGCCATGAGCAATGTCATCATTGATTCATAACCTGCTTGAGCATCAGCGCACTTACTGTCAGACAGCGCCCCGCTCATACGGCACGGAATGTTGTAAAACTTGGCTAATTGTCCGTTTACAAGAGAGAACAGCGCATCCTCCGGGGAGCCTATAGCCAGACTCACTGCTCGCATATCCGCATTCGACCCTGACGCTGAATACACTATAGGTGCGCCCGGATTTACAAGCTGCGCCAGTACGATACCTGCAAGTATCTCCGCATTTTGCAAAGCAATAGCTCCTGCAAGGGTTACAGGGGTTGTGGCACCTGCAATGCAGAGAGAATTTACCAGTTGCGCTTGAGAATATTCGGCATAGGCGATGATGCCGCCGGCCATTTTGTCGTCATAGCTCAGAGGTGTCAGTGTGCAGGGAATTGAGGCCATTATAGGCTTATCTCTTATTGCCTCAATACCCCCATGAGCAATCGCTGCAAGCTCTATGCTCTTTTTTGATGCTTCATATCCCAGAACGCTGCCCATAATCGGCTTTTCATTATACTTAATTGCGCTGTTAATCATTTCCAGATGCCGATAGTTAGCGTCTATATCACAGGCTTCACAATAGATATGGCTTTGCACATCAATATTGTCCATCATCTGACAGAGCTTTGCAATGTTATTAAAATCTTCTAAGGTTGAATATCTGCGCCCCTTGTCCAGATCTGTCACAAACGGAGAGCCGTATGGCCCGACAAATACCGAATCTCTGGTGTTCAGCTCTACATTTTTTGCCGGATTGCGTCCGTGCAAGACAAATGACGACGGTACTGTTTTCAGCGCTTGTTCCACAACATCGCGCGGAAAATACACTGTTTGTCCATCGACCTTTGCTCCGCCTTTTTTCAAAATATCTCTGGCAGGTTCATAGTGAAAAACTATTCCCACCTCTTCCATGATTCTCAGTGATGTTTCGTGAATTTTTTCGATCTCATTTTGGGTCAGTAGTTGGTATCTTTGCATTTTAATTACCGTTCCTTTCGAAAAATATATAAACGATTACGCAAGAGGGTGATCATTATGTCATAGGCGCAAATGTTGAGGTCACAATGAGCACAGGTTATCTGCGCCGTAATGATATATGCATTTCAATCTTTTATGATGATTGCGTAGCAATCATTATCTCGCAAGTTCCCCACAGGAACGCAGCCTGCACATTTTAGCCGGTGTGAATATGAGTAGGCTACCACGATAGTTTAATAATTGTCAATAAAAATTTACCAATATGATAATTATATTTCTTTTTTGCATTTCGCCATCCCAAAGGTCTCGCTTTCTCACTCCAACGCTTCATTTAATTAAGCCCCTCAAATTCTCGAAAGTTTGATATATCAACATTTTTAATGCTTTCGTTCGCTATAATGATATGCACAAACCAATTTGTATTATTAGACAAAAAACAAGCTGTTTTAGTGTTTATAATTAACAAAATGATGTGATTTTACAAAAAATAATTCATTTTTTGTTGATGTAATTTTTTCTATATGATAAACTGTGCCATCAAAAAGGTGCTGCAAGAATTGAAAGCTTTTAGACCGCGTACCACAAGGAGGAATGCACAATGAAATTATTAGGCAAAGTAGACAAGACGATTTTCGGCATCACGGTTATTCTTTACGCATGTATTTTTCTGTTTATTCTGCTCGCACCCGATGCCGCTGCGAACACAATAAACGGCGTTATGAATTTCACACTCACCACATTAGGCTTTGTTTATATTTTGGGATTTGCTTTTATCATTATCGCCTTTATCGGGCTTGCGATAAGCAAATACGGCAAGGTGCGCTTGGGCGATGAAAAGCCTGAATACTCTTTCTTTTCATGGATGGCAATGCTCTTCGTCTGCGGTCTTGGTGTAGGGATCGTATTTTTCGGAGTAACTGAGCCGATGTATCACTTCATGAACGCTCCCTTTACCGATAGCGGTACGGCACAAGCAGGAGCAGATGCTATACGGACGACTTTTTTCCACTTCGGCTTCTTGCCGTGGGCTTCTTACGGAATTGCCGGACTTTGTATAGCGTTCTTTTTGCATAGAAAAGGCTTGCCCACTCTCATGAGCTCATCTTTTCATCCCACTCTCGGCGATAAAATCCATCAGACTCCGGGCAAGATTATTGATGCTTTTTGCTTAATCGCTCTTGTTTGCGGTATTTCTATGTCACTCGGCTTTGCAAGTGTTCAGTTTTCCACAGGCATCAGCATTCAGTACGGCATCCCCGAAAGCTTTCTGCTTATTGTCATCGTCGCAGCAGTTATAGCAGGTGTTGCCATTGTGTCAGCACTCAGCGGTGTATCAAAAGGTATCCGTGCACTGAGTAACTTCAACGTATATATCGTTGTGTTTTTCATAATATTTGTGTTTATTTTCGGCCCTACATCTTTCTTGCTTCAAGCGTTTTTCCAAGGAATCGGAGATTTGTTTGCCGGACTGCCTTGGATGACATTTTTCCTTGACGCATATGGCTCTACAGAAGCTCGTGTCGGTTATGACTGGACCGGCAGTTGGACAGTTATGTACTGGGCTTGGTGGGTCGCATTTATTCCGTTTGTCGGTGGATTTTTAGCAAGCATCTCAAAAGGGCGCACGATTCGCGAATACGTTCTGGCATGTACCATCGCTCCGGGCTTGCTCTGCTTTGTATGGTTTGCATTCTTTGGCGGCGGGGCAATTTACATGGACCTCTTCCAAGACAGAGGCATCGGCGAGGTCATTATGACTCAGCTTGAAAGTTCACTTTTCGTTTATCTGGAACAACTTCCGATTTCAGCCGTTACGATTCCGCTGGCAATGTTCCTTATCGTTCTTATGATTATCACATCACTCGATTCGGCGGCTTACGTTGCAGGACAATACAGCACAGGCGGCAAATACATACCTCCTAAGAGCATAAGAGCTTTCTGGGGCGTATTTATTGCACTCAACACAGTATTGTTTGTATTCATAGGAGGGCTGTCTACACTTCGCAATGCGGCAATTGTGCTGGCGTTTCCGACTATGATCATAGTTATTCTGATGATTCTTAACTTATTTAAGGAGCTCAGGGCCAATTACAATGATTATGTCGATATTGTAAAAGAAGAAGAACTCAAAGAAAAGGCCGAGGCAAAACTTCAAGCACAGGCTCAGGCTCAAACACAAGAGCAGGCACAAGTTATGCCGACCTCCGACAAATAATATACGTAACTACTTAGCAATAAAACTATATGAAGGGAATATCACAAAATGAATAGACGAGTTGAATTTTTGTATCTCCAACAAGAAGATTGCGTAAAAGCCGGAGCTCTCGATATGTCCGGCACTATGAAAGCTACAGAGCGTTCTTTTTTCCTGCATGGCAAGGGTGACTACATCATGCCGGGCAAGCCCGTAGTACGCTGGGGCGGCCCGGAGACCGAGGAAACTTCGGGGCGCATTATGTCCATGCCATCGTGGCTCGGCGGAGAAGAGTATGCACAGGAATTGCGCGACCGTGATTTGATCGGCCCTGTATGTGCTCCCGGCATCAAGTACATTCCATCCCGCCCGCACAATCCGTACAAGTATAATCTGCCCAGAGCCAACGCCATCATAATCATCAACAATATGGAAACACTGATGCCTGACTGTATTATGGACGGCACACTGGTAAGCGCGACACGTACCGGCGCTGCTTCAGGAGTGGCTGCAAAATATCTTGCCAATCCGGATTCGAAAGTAATGGGCTTAGTCGGCGCAAGTGTGCAGGGTGAAACACAGACCCTGGCAATGAAAATCGGAGTACCGAAACTGGAAGTTTGCAAGGTCTATGATATAAACCCCGATATGTGCTTAAAGTTCGTTCAGAACATGAAGAAAAATAATGTGGATATGGATTTTGTAATCGTCGATAGCCATGAAGAGGTATTTCGTGATTCTGATGTAATCAGCACCGCTACCATGGCACGTGAGCCGTATGTGGATGGGCAGTGGTATAAACCCGGTGCTTTCCATGCGGAAATATCTTTTTGGGATACTCCGCCCGAAGCTCTCTCTTACGTTGATTTTATCGTAGTGGATGACTGGTATCAGGTAAAACACCATGGTGTGGATGTGTCGTGGCGGGCTGTAGAGAGCAAAGCGATATCTGAGGATAAAATCCGCGGTGAGCTGGGCGAAATCATTACAGGAAAAAAACCGGGCCGCAAAGATGAAAACGAGATAATTTTCTTTAATCCCATCGGCCTTGGCATACATGATCTTTCAGAAGCACACCGCGTTTACCAAAATGCAGTACAGATGGGCATTGGTGTAAAACTGCCTTTGTGGGATGAACCGGCTCTTGGCTAAATAGAAAATGAAAGCAGATTTAGGCCGCGCCCCTGCGGGTAACTTCGAGCCTAAGCACAATAATGACCATTCTTTTTCATGGTCATGTTTGTGCCTTTCAGAGAAAGGAATGATCTTTATAATGAGGATTTTAAAACATCCAATTTTAGAATTTAATCACACTGTAGAATTGTCTTTCACATTCGAGGGGCGCACTCTAAAAGGCTATGATGGAGATGTCATCGCCGCTGCCTTACATGCAAACGGCATCCGCGAGCTGCGCGAGCATAACGGACGCTCCAGAGGACTTTTCTGTGCTATCGGCAATTGTTCTTCCTGCCTGATGGAAGTAGACGGCGTCCCCAATGTCAGAGTTTGCACAGAGCCGCTCAGGGATGGCATGACAATTCGCTTGCAGCACGGCAGCGGTTCGATGTTGGAGGGAGATGCACAATGAAATTCAGCGATGTTGTAATTATTGGCGGAGGCCCGGCAGGCATGTGTGCCGCACTCGCCGCCGCAAAAGCAGGTGTACGCGTTACACTGATGGACAGCTTCTCGGAACTCGGCGGTCAGTTAGTCAAACAAACTCATAGATTTTTCGGCTCTAAGCGCGAACATGCCGGTGTGCGGGGCATTGAGATTGTGAAAATTCTGCGCCAAGAGATTGATCAAAACCGCCATATCGAAGTCAAGCTAAATACTGATGTACTCGGAATTTATAAAGATGGAGTTATTTCCTATGCAGAGAACAAACAATACGGACGCATCACGGGCGAGAAAATCATAATCTGCACCGGCGCGGCGGAGAAGATGCTTAAATTCGAAAACAATGACTTGCCCGGCGTGTACGGCGCAGGGGCAGTGCAGACACTTATGAACATTTCCGGCATCCGCCCCGGTGATCGGGTGCTGATGGTTGGGGCAGGTAATATTGGTTTGATCGTGTCGTATCAACTGCTTCAAGCAGGTGCAGAAGTGGCTGCGATTGTAGAAGCGTCTCCGCAGATCGGCGGATATAAGGTTCATGCTTCAAAAGTGCGCCGCCTTGGAGTTCCGATACTTACCAAAACTACAGTCAAATCAGCGTTAGGCACTAAGCATGTGACCGGCGCAACACTATGCGATATGGACGATAACTTTCAGCAGATTCCCGGCACGGAGCGCGACATAGATGTAGATACAATATGTCTCGCCGTCGGGCTCAGCCCGCTTGCTGAACTTATCAGTCACACCGGGGCGCAGATGCGTTATGTTCCGCAGTTCGGTAGTTTTCTGCCGTTAGTTGACGAGAATATGGAAACCACAATTCCGGGTGTCTATGCTGCCGGAGATGTCAGCTCGATAGAAGAAGCGAGTGCCGCTATGGTTGAGGGCTATATCGCAGGGTTTTCCGCAGCTATATCTATGGGCGTGAATAATCCTAACAATGTGCCCTCGCGTGAGGAATATATTAAAAATCTTAACATCCTGCGCAGCGGCCCGACAAGTCAAAAACTCCGCGATTGCATTGCTTTAATAAGAAGGAGGTAACTATAGTTTGAAAGAATTCAAACTATAGCACAAGGGCATGTGCCACTCGCTCTCCCTACGGGAAACCGCGAGAGATGCACGAAAGTAATTTGAAAGGAATGGTCATTAAAATGCTTAAACAAACCGGAATTGCAACAAAAGAGATGTTTGAAAGCCTCCTGCCTGATGAGAACCGTAGACAAAGTGCTCCGTATGCATTTATGGAATGCTACGAGAATATCCCTTGCGATCCTTGCCAAACAAGCTGCCCTCATAATGCAGTTCATCTGGAACACATCAATGCCCTGCCCACCTGCGATTTTGACACCTGTACAGGTTGTACACGCTGCGTCGCTGTTTGTCCGGGCCTTGCATGTTTCGTGATTGATGAGACAGTCTCTGACGGCAAAGTGAAAATCACTCTTCCTCACGAAATGTTCCCCTTGCCTGAAGCAAACAGCACCGTTTATGCTCTGGGCCGCGATGGCAGCGTAGTCGGCGAGGCGGAAGTGGTTAGAGTCCTCAGCAGCAAAGCGATGGACCGCACAAATCTGATAAGTATATTAGTGGACAAGACGCTGCTATATGACGTGCGCAGCATTAAGGTAAAAGAACTTTACGAAAATCCGTCACCCGGCAATTTGGCGGACGGCGGCTCTTCGGAAGCGCCCAAGAAGTGAGGGAAAACATATGGATACACAAAAAATTATATTATGCCGTTGTGAAAATCTGACTCTTGCCGAACTGCATCAGATACTGGAATCGGGAGTGGATTCTATGCAAGAGATCAAAAAATTATCGCGCTGCACAATGGGCCCCTGCCAAGGGAAAACCTGCAAAGAGATGATATCTAAAGAAATTGCGGCATACCTGAATATATCGGTGGAAGAACTGGATATACCGATAAGCCGTATACCGATCAAACCCATAACAGTAGGACAGATAGCAGGAGGTGGCAGGCATGATTAAACATGCTGATGTAGTAATTATTGGCGGAGGTGCAGCAGGCACAAGTGTTGCTTTCCATCTGGCCCGCCTTGGGGCAAAAAATGTCGTATTGGTGGAACAGGAATATACACCCTTTGGCGGCACAGGCCGTTCGGCAGCGCATTTCCGTCTGCAATTCGGCAGCGAATCCAATTGCAGACTGGGCTTGCTAAGCGCCGCGAGATATGACACTTTGGGCGATGATACAGGCTTCGGCGATCTGGAAATCAGCAAGCACGGCTACCTGCTCATTGCGCATAATAAAGAGCAGCTTGAGACTCTGAAAAACAACGTAAAGCTCCACAAGACACTGGGAATACCATCACAGATACTCGACCCGCAAGGGTGCAGTGAAGTATCCCCTTATCTCAACACCGACGGTGTACTCGGCGGCTCATATTGCACCGGTGAGGGACATATAAATCCGCTTAAGATGGCTCTGGCATATAAGCAAGGCGCAGAGCGGCTGGGAGTGAAGTTTTATAACTACACACGTGTCACAGGCATCAAAACACAAGGCGGAAAAGTCCGCGCAGTAGTCACAGACAAAGGCGAAATCGAAACTCCGTGTGTTGTAAATGCCGCAGGCGAATACGGCAAATATATCGGGCGCATGGCAGGTGTCACGATCCCTGTAGAGCCCGAAAAACATCAGATCGCAATTACGGAACCTGTAGATTATGTCGGCGGCCCTATGCTCTATTCCTACAAACATGCTACCTATATAGCCCAGGTCAAACACGGAGGTTTTCTGTTCGGTTGGTCTGATCCGAATGTAGAGCCGGGCATCATTGATTTCGACCCTGAATGGCAGTTTTTAGAGACAGTGAGCCGCAAAGTCATAGAGCTTGCACCGGCACTTAAGAATCTGCGCATCATCCGCCATTGGGCAGGGCAATACGGCACTGCTCCCGACCATTCCGTCATAATCGGAAAAGTGCCTGAACTTGACGGCTTTATATGCGCTCTGGGCTGCACAAAAGCCACGATGTTCTCCCCTGCTATCGGCATTCTGGTTTCGGAAGTGATCGCCGGTATGCAAACCACACTGCCAATGGCACCCTATACCATAGACCGCTTTGCAAAAGGCGAGTTGGTAATAGACCCTGCACTATTATAAGATCACCTTAAAAAAATAGGCGATTGCGAAAGTGAGGATTATTTATGTAGGGATGACCGCCCTCGGTCGTCCACGGTGTTAATCCGACATACAACAGACGACCGAGGGCGGTCGTCCCTGCAAGCAAAATCAGCGAGATAAAAGTTAAAGGAGTGAAAATTATGCCGCTTAGTTTCAACAATGAAACCTGCTCCGGCTGTAAAGTCTGCCTGTTGGTATGCGCTTTAAGTAATTTTAAGGAATCATGCATGACAAAAGCGTTACTTAATTCATACGGCAAATTCCCTGCACCCGGTAAATATTATATAGACCACTGTGACCAATGCGGAGTATGCGCCGAAATCTGTCCGGCAGATGCAATCCGCGAGGAAAACGGCGTTTATTTGATTGATAAAGATCCGTGTTTCTCATGCGGATATTGTGTTGACGGATGCCCGAAAAAAGTGATGCGCATGATTGATGGATTTCCGCACAAATGCATAGACTGCGGCGAGTGTGCCGATCTGTGTCCGCGCGATGCGCTAAAGTTTAGCAGCAGAGAGGAGATGCAAGCATGATCTACGGTTATGCAGGACAAACACTGCGTATTGATTTGAGCGCAGAGAAAACTATCGCGCAGCCGCTAAATCCGGAATGGGCAGAAGAATATGTTGGCGGACGCGGCTTTACTTCTAAAATATTATATGAGGAAAATCCTCCCGGTGTGCATCCTTTCGACCCTGAAAACATCTTCATAATTGCCATAGGACCTTTGAGCGGACATCTTCTGCCCGCGAGCGGAAAAACTCATTTTGCCACTAAATCACCCGCCACAGGCGGTTACGGCGACAGCAATATGGGCGGTCATTTCGGCGCAAATATGAAATATGCAGGCTATGATGTTACCATCATAAAGGGCAAGGCTGCGCAGCCAAGTTATATCTTTATTGACGATGATACTGTTGAGATACGGTCTGCCGATAATTATTGGGGGCGCGGCTCAGCCGAGGTTGAAGAAGCTATGAAGCACGAGCTGGGCGAAGATTTTCAGATCCTCACCATTGGCCCTGCCGGTGAAAATCTGTCGAAAATAGCCTGTATCAACCATGATTTCGGGCGGCAAGCCGGCAGAGTCGGTATAGGCGCAGTTCTCGGATCAAAAAATATCAAGGCTATCGCAGTCCGCGGAACAAAGAGCATACCTGTTTATGATGCGGACGCACTGCTGCAAAAGGGCAAGCAGACTTTCGCAGAAGTGCGCAAGAAGCCCGGCTTCACAGGCTGGACTCCGCAAGGCACAGCCGGTATAACAGATTGGTGCAACAATGTAGGTGCTCTGCCAACGCGCAATTTCAGCACCTCGCATTGCGATTATGCTCATAAAATCAATGGCAAGGCAATTATTGATGAGCTGAAAATAACCGACAAGGGCTGCTTTGCCTGTCCTATTCCCTGCGGTAAATACGGACATGCCAAGACGAAATTCGGAGATGTATACGTAGAGGGCCCTGAATATGAAACATTATCGCTACTCGGCAGTAACTGTGATATCAGCAATATACATGATATCGCCTATTTGAATTATTTATGCGACGATCTGGGATTAGATACCTGTTCTGCCGGAGCTGTGGTTTCTTTCGCTATGGAATGCTACGAAAAGGGGCTTATCAGCAAGGAAGATATGGGCAGAGATGTAGCTTTCGGTGATTTTGAATCGGCGGTGCATATACTGCGTATAATGTCTTCCCGTCAGGGCATAGGTGATGTCTTGGCTGACGGTGTAAAAGCCGCTGCCGCTCACATCGGTCAGGGCAGCGAACATTATGCAATACATGTTAAGGGCCTTGAGTGGACAGGGTATGAGTGCCGTAATGCTCCCGGTATGATGCTTGGGTACATGACCGCTGACGTCGGCGCTCATCACAGCCGTTGTTGGGTGCTCGGAAATGATGTGGCAGGGTCGGCGGATGCCGGGAATGTAAACGACTTGATTTCCGGTGAGCAAAACACCGGCAAGCTGCCCAAAGCCGGTCATAACAATGTTGTGCCGGTAGTACTCAAGAGTCAGCATCTCCGCCCCACATTCGACATACTCGGCACTTGCCGTCTGCAATATATGGAAATCGGTTTGGAAACTTCGTATTATGAAGAATTATTTCACGCGATAACCGGTCGGTCGAACAGTTGGGACGACTTGCTTGCACTTTCAGAAAAGATCTGGCATCTTACGCGCATGTACAATGTGCGGGAGATAGAGGGTTATGGTCGTGATTATGACTATCCGCCCAAGCGTTTTTATTCCGATCCCATACCGAGCGGACCAAACGAGGGACATCTTATCTCTTCTGAAGTTATAGATGAAATGTTAAGCGCCTATTACTCAGAGCGCGGTTGGGATGAAAAAGGAATTCCAACAGCCGATACACTGCGCAAGTTCGGCCTTGACATGTGTTTGCAGGAGTTTTAGACATGCGGATTACGTTACGGCTTTCGGAGAGTTTGCTATCCATTTACCGAGCTTCCGAAAAGGAATTTGACGAAACAATTGTTCTGGACTTGGACGGTTCAATGAGCATCCGGCAGGTATTACAGCATGTTGGTATAAATCCGATTTTGACTCCGCTTATTTCTATTGAGGGGCAGACTTACGGCCTTGATCACATCTTAGAGGATAGTTCTGTTATAACTCTTATAGGGCCTTTAGCGGGAGGATAGTTCCTTACTTAAAATATGACATATTCGCACAAATCCCACCGCCTTGGAGCATGTTGATTGCCCCGAGGCGGTGGGGTGTTATGTTAAAATACTCTCGGCTTATATATCCGTACTGCGTTACAATCGCTATAGTGTAGCAAGGTATATATGTCCACAAATGACATTCTTGATGAGATAGAAGCTTTATTGATGTTTAGGTTGTATTTTACCTAATTAAATGATATGCTATATCAAAGGAGTTGATGACATGAATATAAATGTTGAAAATTTAATCTCAATATCCGAAGCCAATCAAAACTTTTCAAAGGTTGCTCGTATCGTTGACGAAAAGGGAACAGCGATAATCCTCAAAAACAATGCACCTCGCTATGTGCTGCTCGATTATAGTATGCTTCGGCAAGGCGATGTCGTAGCCGATGATGCAGATGTTGACAGCATAGCCTCACGCCTAATGACAAAACACATCAAGGCATTTGAGGAACTTTCCAAATGATTATCCTCAGCAAAGAACAAGTAATAAAGCTCCATTCAAACATGATAAGAAAAACAGGCGGTTCGGATGGAATACGCAATGAATCTTTGCTCAATTCTGCTTTATCCGCACCTTTTCAAACATTCGACAAAACAGAATTGTACCCATCCGTCACAGCAAAAATCGCTTGGATTGTCTACAGCCTTGTTTGCAACCATCCTTTTGTGGATGGTAATAAGCGGATTGGTACTTACGTCATGCTTGTTCTTTTGGAACTGAATCACATCCAAGCTGATTTTTCAGACGATGACGTTATTCGTATTGGTTTGGAACTCGCGAACGGCAAAATGGACTATAAACAGTTGCTCTACTTGATTTTAGAACGGACGAGGTAGGTCTGCTGCATTGCTGGTCGAGTAGGGTTAGGTTTTGTTTTCATTTACGGCAAAATATGACGTGACGTTGTCATATTTTGATGATACAATACTCACGGTGAGTTAAATGAAAATGAATCGGCTATTTGAAATCATATATCTTCTTTTAAACAAAGATCGGGTCACTGCTAAAGAGCTTGCAGAGCGCTTTGAGGTGTCCAGCCGGACAATTTACCGTGATATAGATATTATCAGCTCGTCAGGTATCCCTGTGTATACCGAGAAAGGCAAAGGGGGCGGCATCAGCCTTTTGCCTGATTTTGTGTTTAATAAATCCGTCTTGAGTGAAAGCGAGCAGAACGAAATATTGTCTGCGCTTCAAGGGCTTACGCAAATTCAGCCGTCAGAGACCGATAATGTTTTAAGAAAATTGTCTGCTATTTTTAACAAAACCGCTGCCAAATGGCTT
>Ga0123355_10008753_pt1 | contig 15310 bp, 8 predicted proteins | sample TergutEmb28metaG_3_FD_89872 | JGI IMG/M metagenome (GOLD analysis project Ga0123355, IMG submission 89872) | Embiratermes neotenicus P1 segment gut microbial communities from Petit-Saut dam, French Guiana - Emb289 P1 | ecosystem: Host-associated > Arthropoda: Insects > Digestive system > Gut ... | reverse complement strand
TACATTAGTACTTTCCGAAGTATGTGTGCAGTGCCCAATATGGCTGTTTTCTGTAGTTCCTTGACTTCATGTTTTCCTGGTATGTTGCTCACGTATTTTCTGAATGACTTTGAAATAGTCCCAATCGCCCTTATTATTACTGGTATCACCTTTGTTTTTACATTCCACATGCGATGTATTTCTATTGTAAGGTTTTTATGTTTTAGAATCTTCTCAGCTTTTTTCTTAATCATATTTCTGTCTCCTGAGATTGCAACGTCTATTAACATATATGTTCCCTTTTCATTATCACGGATTATGATGTCTGGTTTGTTGTTGCGGATAGTTCTGTCAGTTTGCATTTGTTGATTCCACAATATGGTTACCTTGCCTCCTTGACTTGTTTCTGCTGATTTTGGCACATGTTCATATCAATGTTTTCATTATTAATATTATTATTATCATCATCATCTCCTTTATGCAGGGTATTTATACTTATATTCCTGAGACAAACTATGTCCCTAGGGAATACAGTGTTGCATCTATTCTGTTGTTACTATTCATGGTGCTTACATCATTAGTTTCAGTGTTGAATCTATTGTACTTTTATATAAGTACTTTATTATTATTATTATTATTATTATTCGACCCTTGTTTATTTACGTGCTGGATTAATAGTAAAGAGCCAGGTATATACAAAAACAAAACACAGAAAAGAATGCAAACACAAAAGACGGAGTACATTAAGAGTGCACACAAGAACCTCGTGGAATTCCATCAAGTTACACACTGATGCTTGTGAACATGTCGACTCAGCTAACAAACAGTCTAAGAACAAGTAAGCACTTCAATACTAGAATTGGCGAGTAGTAAGCAATACTGGTTAGTTACGGAAACGTAAGTCAGTAGTTTCGAACATGACAAACTTATCTAGAGCAAAATCTGTTTTAGATTTCTTTTCCTAAAAATATGGACGTCTCTGCACACCAAGTTAACAGCCGTTATGCATCTAGCTGCAGGCCAATTTTTGCAACTAACGGAAAGAACGAATACGTCTCTAATATTTCGAGTAATAATAATTCAATTAATTCTTTATTTTATATGTGCTAACATTGCAGCCAGAAAGCCAATTTACACAGACAGTACCGGAGCATAGAACCAAATACACGGCAAAATAACCCACAAAGAAAACACGTAGAAAAGAGGCAATAAGAAAAAATATCAGGTATCAGAAAGCATGAATAATACTCGTAATAGAAAGTATCAGTAACGTTATTATAAGAATATAATAATAGAATAATACGGTGCTATAAATTTATGCTATAACAAAGTAATCTTTAAATTCTGCTCGGAGTTCGATTATGCGAATGAAAAGAAATGAATAAAAATACATTTTTTTTGTCGGCTGTTGGCAATGTCACGCTATTTGTATTACAACAGTCCGTCTTACTGATTAACAAAAACAGTACGTCGTGCTAGAGGATTGACGGATTGTGTTTATCCTCTAGCTTCCTGAACAGAACCCGTTTTGGGAACTGCATCCCTCACCGCCCTCAGTCGGTAAGGTGTACAGCCACCGGCTGGTATAAATCATTCACTTCGGGACAAAATATCATCCAGTTCTGAAACGCTACATTATTCGCAATTCTAGATAATGACGTAATTCACAAACCTCGCAATGCTAGGTTTAACGGGCGCAAGTCGTCAGTACATTTTGAAAATGAAATGTAAAACTTTCTTCTTTTATTATCAAGATCAACGTTAAAATTCACATTGTGGCAGCATTGAGAGGTGCTTTATTGTTATGTGCTACATCTTTCCGGTGTCTAGCTACTAAAATGAAATAAATTCAATAGTGCTACCGTACACATCACTGCTACCAACTACAGAACTCCATGCCATATTCTTCTGTAACGGTTGTATCCGTTTGTAGACAAGATTGCTGGGGATTATCAGTCTTGATTTCGACGAATCAGTTCAAATAGTGATCATGTATTCTGCATTCGTGAAATACCTAAGAAAAACAAACGGGAATATGATAGGGCAGAATATAAGCTATTTAGAGACTTCAAGGGATCCTATAATTCGGTTAGGAGGAATGTTTTATATAACATTTTGAGTTTAGTGTACGCATGAAAGTAGTTAGGTTAACACCACTATGTTTATACGAAACCTGTAGTATACTTCGGTAATGCAAACGTCTGTCCAACACACTTCCTACTCAAAACTGACCGAAAAAGTATACGTTTATCGACATGGCTTTTCAACTTTGCTATAGCACGTGCCTTTAGGAAGGTACAAACACAACAGGAGGGACTGAATGCAACACATCAACGTATGACCTGTGCCGACGATGTTAATTTATAGGACACAAATGTACATACTGCAAATGAAACACAGAACCTTCATTAGTCGCTAGTAAAGAGACTGGTGTATAATTAAATGCTGAGAAAATGAAGTATACGCCCATGTGAAGAGATTGCAGGATAAAATCACAACATAGAGAGAGATAATACATCATTTACGAAAGTAGCAAAGTTCAAACATTGGGAAAAACAATAACAAATTAAAATTGCATACACGAAGAAATTAAGAGCAGACTAAATTCGGAGAATTCCTTCTGCCATTCGGTAGAGAATATTTTGTCTTCATGATTTCTATCTATTAGTATAAAGAATAAAACACAGAACTATGACTTTGCCTGTTGTTTTGTATTGGTATAAAACGTGGTATTCATATTATGGGAAGAATATAGGCTAAGGGTTTTCGAGAATAGGGTGCTAATGAAGATATTTTGACCTAAGAAGGGTGATGCAACAGGGGCTGAAGGGGATTGCACAGTGACCATCTTCGTTTTCTGTATTCCGCACAAAATTCTGTCCGGGTGATAAAATAAAAAAGCATGCGAAGGAAGGGGCAAGTGGCAGTATGGACCAGAAGACAGGTGCACACAGGGCTTTAGTGGGGAAAACGGAAAGAAAGAACCACTTGGAAGCCCTAGACGTAGATGGGAGGATTATATTCAAATGGATATTTAAGAAACAGGGAGGTCGTGGCCTTAGTTGATCTCGCTCAGAATAGAGACAAATGGCGGGCGGAATTGAAAGGGTTCCATAAATGAGGGTAATTTCTTGACTAGCTGGGTAACTATTAACTTCTCAAGAAACATTCTGCTCCATGGAGTTACCAGAGCCTCTGTAACTGGGGGTAAAGCGGTCCGAGCATGAAGCTGACCACTAAATTCTATACAGTTCTGAGGTAATGCCTTTAGCTGAGACATCCCGTTGTGATGAAAGTACACAAAGCAAAGGGTGAAGGCCGCCATTCACAACTAAGTTTTATGGTGCATTAATATATAACTTCAATACATTAAATTTATATAACAATGTAACAAAACTTAGTTCACCCCTTTACTCTCTGAGGTAATGCGTACAGCTTCACTTCCATCTCCCCTAAAAGTTTATTCCATGGCGTGGTGGACAGAGAAGGCGATCTCAGGATTCCTTTTGAAAAATGCGAAGCGATCTGTGGGTGGGTGGGGGTTGTGACAAGGACGGAGTTGTCTTACAGCGAGACGTTTGGTGCTGCCACACGAAACTTGCGCGTCCACATAGCCGTGTTTTGCAAATTCACGTTCGGCAAGGATCGACTGGACTGTCGCTCGCTCACACTTTACTTATTTACGACATATCCAAGTCCAAGACGCAGAAACTATGCTAGACAAACACAAAGGCTGCCCTCTACTTCACACGTGGCAACTAGACACGTTGCCCCATTTGACAGCATGATCACTGAAACATTACTGTCTGCAGAACATGTGTAATGGCAGTCTACAATAGAACATTCACTTTTCGGCTTCAATAATTATTGAGGTTATGTATTGTTCGTGTTGATTATAATCAACACGAAAAATATATAACCTCAAAAAAAAAAATCACTGAAGAAATGTGTACACGATACACAAAGTTCTTACTACGTGATTTTCCACGCATTGAAAACAGAGGTTTCAAGTTTAAATCAAACCTACAGAAATACGGAGAAATGTTAATTACTATGCATTGTAATCTGCTTTCGAAAGCACACATTTATTGCATTTAGGCAGTGTTAACTCTACATTGTTTATGAATATAATAAAGAGACTGGTTAAATAACTGACACCTATGCCTGTGTGACGTGTATTGGTCTGCAGGACAAATAAAAATGACATCAAAAAATTGTGACCAAGGTATCAGATATATCATCTGTGGGCAGACATACGACTTTGCATTTTCCTAAGCCGTCCTATTTGCATAGTGGGCTAACGTATGAAAAAGACAAGGTAAAGTCCCTGTATACGCTATGGAGGCACACCTCCACTCTTTCTAGACTTCGGTACTAGGTGGGGTTTATTGGTCACACAGGCCCCGATGTTCACCGATTACTGGGCTGGATGAATCCCACCATCGTTACGGACCGTTTGGAGAAGACATAAATTTCTTGTCCCTGCCGGAATTCGAACCACGAGTTGTCGCGTGTCCATTCAGCGTCCAAATCACTACACCGACTATGCGTTCCCGGCCTGTACTGTAATGGGCCCATAACAATGGACGTCATGTGTAATACACGATCGAAGACGCGGGGTAAAGTAGCATTCAACCATCCTACTCATCTCGCGAATCGTAAGCAACTGTTAATAACATCAGCAATAACTACTGTTTTATTTGCTGTAAAATGTTTGGACAATTTGCAGGTCAAACAAGGACCCCAGTAGACACTAAATCCATGCACAAGAGTTCGTGTTGAGCAGACCACAGTTCCTCAGCTAACTTACGTCTTATGCGTGTTTATTACGATCGCATGACCACAGCCAACAACTTACCTCCACGGAATTCGTAGAGGAACTCCAGGCGGCTGCATACAGGGGCCAGGGGCCATCTTGTGCTTGCTCACACCACACAGTTCGGGTTAACACATCATCATCAAACGGCACTAGCGCCACTACGACTGTAGAGATGGGATCACATTTCATAACATCACTACACAGCCAACTGAAGTTGTCGATCTAACAGATTTATTGTTTTATAAAACAGTAAAAAATCGAACATTTGTATGCCTACTGCGGTTACCTCGAGCGTATACGACGATGCGTTCTAGTTGGAACAAAGCATTGCGATATTTGCATCAGGTATCGATTAAGTAACGGTCGAACATCGTTCGATATCTCTCTAGAATACTAGGATAAAAAAATTTATATACACCTTACGTGTGTGTGCGTCTGTGTGTGTAATATATACGCTGCGTATACATGTATAGACCTACAACCTACCTAACGTTCGTAAATGTTTGGCCGGAATATTCCATATATATATATATATATATATATATATATATACATACATAATGCAACCATCACGTTCACATGTTTATTTTCCGTTTTGTCCAACAGTATCATTACAATTTTTTTTTATACTGTATGTACCCTTTTCTTCCTGGTGTGTGCTCATTACATTACAAACTGAACACATGTACTAACTCCATCGACCAGTCACTCTTGAAAAGCTAACAGGTCTCGAACTACTCCAGAAATTCCTGGCGTTTTATAGAAACAGAATGTTCTTTACCATGCTCACAACAGCCAATCCCTTGTAACTGTTCTGAGCCAGATTAATCTGGTCAAAGCCCTCCCATTTTGTCTCTTTACCATCAATTTCAGTATTATGGTCTCATCTCAGCATGTGTCTTCCAAGTGGACTCTTTCCCCAGGTTTCTCACCAAAATCCTGCATGCATTTCTCTTATCCCCCATAGGTGCCACATGCCCTGCCCATCTCATTACCTATAATTTGATAGCAAGAAGATGGAAGCTGTGAATTGGACTGTAGTGCTACCTAAAAAAAAGAAGAAAAAGGAGCAGGAGGAGGAGGAGGAGGAGAAAAAGAAGAAGAACAACAACAACATTTGGTGAGAAGTACAAACTATGAAGCTAGTCATTATGCAATTTTCTCCTGCTCCTTGTTATTTCCCCCTCTTGGGCCCAAATATCTTCCTCAGCACACTTTTTTGAAGCATCCTCAGCCTACAGTCTCCACTTAATATGAAGACCAAGTTTAACACCCATGCCAAACAACAGGAAAAATCATATTTATGTGTGTTTTATGATTTATTTTCCAGCAAAGGGTAAGACAAAATATTCTGGACCAAATGGCAGCAAACCTTCCCCAAATTTTATCTGCTCTTAATTCTTTCATGCATGTAATTTTGAATTTACACCATCATTCCCAAGTGTTTACACTTCACATATTTCCAAAGGATTTGTTACATACCTTTATTGTTGTGATTTTGCCTTGTGTTCTGTTTACAAGATATAAACAAACACTTTTTTTTTTTTTCAGTATTTCCTTCTAGGCCAATTTGCTTACTAATAAACAATAAAACTTCTGTGTTTTTCTTTATAGTGTCTGTATCCTTGCCCAGTAAATCAACACCATCAGCAGAGACCAGAAGCTGATGGGTCAAATTCCATTTCACTCCCTGCTGGTTTGATTGGACATTCCTCATGGCATATGCTTAACTTGGAAACAATGTTAACAAAACACCTCCTTACTTCAGAAAATAATAGGGATTACAAACATTTGCCTATCCAGACATTATTACAGCTTTAAATGGGTCAATTTTCATTAACCTAACTGGTATTAAAGGGTATGTTGATCAAGTCCTGTGTGACACTGGCCACGCTAATCAACAAAGCAGCTACCTTCTTATAATAAAACCAAATAGATGCACAAATTTCTCAAATTCATTTTTGGAATAAAACTCTACATGTTTCAGACAGAGGAACTGTCCGAAACATGTAGAGTTTTATTCCAAAAATAAATTTGAGAAATTAGTGCATCTAGTTGGTTTTATTATAAGAATTTATCACGATGCACGGTCACCTGAACATCAACAATGCAGCTACCATGATCAGTGATCTGCACGTCGTTCAAGTACAGGCATGCTGGATTTCTGACACTGAGCTTTACTGGAAGGGATGGAGTGCCTCAATTATGGCACATGCCAAACAAAACCTTTTGATATTCTCTTATTGTATTACGCTATATCTGATCCTGGTGCCTTAAGGAAGTAGCTCAATGACGCCGAGTGCCTCTTGAAAAGTTAAAAGTTGCACAGTTCAACTACAAATTTCCCACACTTTATGAACAATGAAATTTCATTGCCGCACTCACAACTTGTCACTGGTCCCTATTCTTAGCCAGTCCACTCACATATTATGCAAGGTTCATTGTAATATTATATTTACACATATAGCTAGATTTTCCAAGTGGTCTCTTCCTTTCAGCTTCTCTGCTAAACTCTGTATGCGTTTCTCATGTCTACCATATACGCCACATGGCCTTCCATTGTATTTACACTGATATGATCACATTATTTGGGAGGGAGTGTACAAATTTTGATGCTCTTCTCTCCACATCCGTCACCAGCCTCCAGCTACCTTCCCTCTTTGATCTCAGTATTCTCCTTACCAGACACCCTCACTCTGTATTCACACAATAACATTATGGCTGTAAAAATATCAACAATGTGGGAAATGTGGAAGGACAATTACTACTAGTCAGAATAAACACAACTGAAGCACATAACATTAAGCAAGATACATTGTGCTGGAAAGTTCCAAGGAAAATAATACATTTGTATGATAAAATGCCCTCATTACTGGCAACTACTGTCACATAATGGTTATTGCTGAACACTAAAATTAGCCTCATGAAAATGGCGTGACGTGACAGAGACAAGGAATGGCTATGTTAATGGAAAGAAGCATGTGCCATGGCAAAGAATGGGCAAAAAATATATTCAGTCACAATATATACGCAAGGCACATTACTTAGTACCTGTACTACACTGGCATCAGGATATTTAGATACCAATAATGCTGGAAACATTTGATCTTACCTCGAAAATGTAAGGGGTTCACGCATGTTTGTCATCTTCACAGCAATTGTAATCTATTTTCCACCAGTGTGGGTCACCTCATGAAAAACTTTTCCTATTCTTCTCTGTCCTCCTGTAAGTATATTTTGTCTGTGTTTGGTCTTTTGCTGTACTCTTTTCTATATCCTACATGAAAAATCCACATCTGCTGCTTGTAATCTGCTTACAACTTTTCAGCTCCAAGCAACACATGCAACATAACATTATAAACTGTAACACAACCACAAATTTTAGAAAGGAATTATTTATCACATTTTAAACTGAGTATTTCTGCTCTTGCTTTTCAGTAATACTCAATACTCTGTTTTGTTTGCAGGCTTTCTAGCATGTTCTGTGCGTCTCATAATAGTCCAACTACCACAAGGAAAGAGCAAAAATGGAAAAAAGTAGTTGTTAACTTACGCTTGGAAGTAGTATTTAAATTGTATTGGAAAAACTACAAAAGCTACAGTTTAGACAATAATAATTTCAAACTTTTCTGAAATTTCCCAGGTTCAAACGTCACCACTGACATTATGTAAAATAAAGTCGTTACCGCACAGCAACCTTAGAAAGGCTGTGTTTCCACCATATGTTCAACTCCAATTGCTTGTGACAAAGAAAATGGAGTCAATGCAATGCTAAGCCACACAACAGTTCAGAATAAAACACAGTACATCCATATCTACAACACAATTGTTTTATTTAACCATTTCCAACTTTAACAACACAGAAACATCTCTTAAAAATTCATTACATCTTCTTAGGAATTTAAAAAGTGCTACTGAATTCACTTATAGTTGTAAAACAGTCTCTGAAGAAGGATAAATCATTGTACAATCAATAAAAGGAATGTTCAAGCAGCTGCAAAATTGCAGCAATTCACCTCAAACTTAAGAATGATCAGAACTCTTCTGAATTAGAATCATTCTTATTTTGACAAGAAGAAGATAAAAAAGTAAACACTGACATACTGAAATACCAGCATCACATCCAAAATATTTACAAAACATGAAGGTGGGCTGCTTCCTTCCTTCTCCTGGCATGTTCGCCAGTGATTTTAACTGTGTGTAGTCTGTATACAAAAAAAATCTGTCAGATTTGGTGCACAGAGAAAGCACGCAACTATCTGATCAATCATGTTCATATATTGACATCACAACCCATGTGAACCCTTTCAGTTTCCCAGTCTAGACACCCTGTTTCATGCATTTTGTCCCCCACGTGCAGTTTCGTTGTAGTTTACTTTTATGTGCACCATTCATTCAGCACCGTGGAACTTGTGTGAGACACCAACAGGAATTCTGCTCCCTGACCACAGGACTGTTTTCAGAGTTCATCGTGTTTGGGACCTGAGAACTCTTCATGTGAGATGAAGCCATTCTTGTCTTTGTCCTCGTGCTGGAATATCTCTTCAACTAATTTGTCATGGTCCTCCAACATCCTCTTCACTTCATCACTTTCAGCAGCACCTTCCTGATCAGCAGCAACCATCTGTTTCTTCAAATATTCGCTCACCTGAAAAACAGTACCTGCATCACCAGATGTCAGAAACTGTATCTGTACAACTTCATTGTACGTTCACAGAATACAACCAAAAAGATGCAACGTTTCACAATTTTATTTATTTCTGTAAGACGCTCTACATATTTCAGACGGTTTTTCCGTCCATCATCAGGAGCTCAAAACTGCACATAGAGCGTCAGGTACTTGTCAGACCAATACCTGTTTTTGAGCTCCTGATGATGGACGGAAAAACCACCTGAAACATGTAGAGCGTCTTACAGAAATAATTTAAAAATTGTGGAACGCTGCATCTTGTTGGTTGTACTCTGCGAATATATTAGCGATGCACGAACCTATGACTGTTAAATTCATTGTACCATTTCGCATGTTCTTCACACAAACTGTATAAAATGAACACATTACTTTAAGTTGTGTTTTAGGTCTGCATGTTTTGTCTCCCAAACTACTGATTAGCTTTCAGCCAAATCTGGTCTTGAAAAGGCTTAAACTACAAGTTGCTGATGACTCATTTTTGAATCATCAAATCTGGTACCTATTTTATGTAAAGCTCATCAAATCGAATTTTATCAGTTTTCTGAAAAATAATTCGACGTAAACATTTTGTACACAATATGAAATACACATTCAATTAATGTCACCAATTTTAATTTCATACTTTTCTGGATGATGAACATACAGGGAGATACAAAAATAAAATCTCACTCTAAGTAATGGATTTTTACGTTAATGCAGGGTGCAAACATCCTAGGCACCTGGTTGACCAAATTTTGTATAGTGGTGCCTAGCATTTTCAGCATACTATTCTCTGTTTGTTTGTACGTACAAACATTTGTAACAGTTCACATGCACCAAGCAGAATGTGTCAGCCAGCAGTAAGATTCACAGGTCAGTCCAGAATTATGGTCCCACAGTATGCAACTTGGTTCATGTCATCATTGTGGCGCCTAGAATTCGGAGTTGACTCCTAGATTAATTTTTTTTGTGGGCCGGGATAGCTCAGTCGGTATAGCAACTCGCTACGGGCTGGACGATCCGGGAATCAGATTTCGGTGGGGGCGAGATTTCCCACAACCGTCCAGACCGGCCCTGGGGTCCACTCAGCCTCCTATACAATGGGTAGCGGGTCTTTCCCGGGGGTAAAGCGGCCAGTGCCTGGTGCTGACCACCCACCCCATCTAGCGCTGAGGTTAAAGAAAGAATAGAGCTATACTTCTACTCCCCCTCTGGGCCTTCGTGGCCTGTTCTAGGGTGAACTTTACCTTTACCTCCTAGATTTTTGGAAAAATTTCGGACTCCTGTAGTAATGTGTATTTGTAACTGACAAATAATTGTTATGGTTAGTAAATGCACGTGGCCTTTTACACAAACAGTGCATCTGTGTGTTTTGTATGGCTCTCACAGTGAGTACCGACTATTTTCTAGCACAGCTTTAACTGATCGGCCTTTATAAAGGATACCGGCAACGTTCTCCATGAGGTACAAACTAAATTTTTGTGTTTAATTCAGAAGACTGTTGGTCTTTTGATGTTTGTGATGGAAGAAGTGGTACTAGTACAGGGTTTTCTCCGGGTAGTTCAGTTTTCTCCTGTCAATATCATTCCTCCAATGCTCCATACTCATATTCCCCTTAGGGCCAAGCCTGGGAAACTTCAAACGAAATAATTTTGTTTCGGATATCGGGAAGCCTTTGAAGGGTTAAATAATTAACCTTTTGGTGCCGGAATTATTTTTTTAAATTTTAGCACACTCTGTATATAAAATGTGAATAAAACAGGAACCAAATACGTTAGATTTATGAAACAAACGGCATTTTGAAGAGAAAAAAACGGAGAGTATATACCATGTTTAAAATATTCAGTACCTGTATTTGTTGAATAAATATATAAAATGCAACGTTTATAGGTTAGCGGTGCGGTACGACCACTATAGTGGTCATTTGGCGTCAAAGGGTTAATGTAAAACTTTGGTTTGAAGGAGTGCAAATTTGGTTTTTTTAAGTGTCCGGGTCATTTGAATTGACCCAGTGTCATGATCCGTTCAGCAGAACAACAGAAGAATTACGATGAAGAACTGCCGTCTTTGTAATCAGAGAACCGACACACCAGGTCATTTGCACCACGGGTTCAATGTGATTCCTTTGTTCACGAACGACACACCACTGTTTTGTACATAGTGATAAAAATTATCAGTATCCACAGGCAGGGTTTTCTGCAACCCCTAACATCTCACCTCTTCGCGGGACAGCATGTGGTCATTGTCGGCATCAATCTCCCTGAACACGTTCACTGGTGGTGGGCTGTCACCTATGTTGATCAGATCTACTTCGAATGTGAGGGTGGCACCTGCAACACATTCGTTATGTCAGAGGGGTAAGAAATGAACATGCTGCATATTGCACTAAGCACAGCGAAGTCAAAGTTCTAGCCATATTCCTAAGTATCAGCTAGGCAACGTTCTTATCAGGAAGTGCTTTGGAATAGTTTACATATTTGTACGTTATATACACGTACGAATCAACATACACAGGTACGCGATGATGTCACTGGAATTTTTCAGTGACATAACCGTTCCGGGCGCAGCATGGCCTTGGGATCGACAAGTCTCTAAGAGAAATGAGAACCAGGAATATTTCCTGTGGGGTAGAGGCGGCCGGTTCGCAGGGCTGACAACCTTACTACCTTCATGTGCCGACTGTCTTGAAATTTGGAATCCTCAAACTCCTGGAAACCCAAGGGCCTGCTTGATCTTCATAAACACATTCATGTACAAACCTACTCTAAAATATATTAACACTCTGGCAGAGGCACCCCATTGTGCTATGAGGACACATACGGCACACCTTACACCTTTTAATTGCGTGTGTTCCTACTAAAATATTCTGCTACGCACAGCAATCTTCAAGCAGTCCCATCGGTGCAGAACAAGCAATGTGAAAATGCACTGATTAAGACAAAATTTAATGGACTGCGTAAAGATGTCGTTTACAATCGAAACATGTAACATAAACATTGTAAATACAAAGGTGTATAGTTGCGCCGACTGAATTTGTGTTTAATTTGAGGTACACTGTACTGTATAGGCCATTGACGTCATATACACTGCACACAAGATGAACAGAGATGATGCTTAACACCACTACCATCTTCTTTTGTAAAGTAGGAAGACAAGAAACAACATTAGAACGTTCAGGCAAGAAACTAAAATTGTCACAGTTTGACGCCTGAATGTGTGGATGTAGTGCCCCGTTTGTTTGCTTCATAATAAAAGGTGATGATGGTGACGATCAATGTGCTCAATGTGCACACGCACAAACGTGTGTATAAAACACTTAAGAACAATCCAGACCGCTTTCGACAACTGGGCGTAGAATAATAATCATATCAATATGTACTGGATGAAACTAGCAAGTAGGTATGAAGTCAATAATACAAATATTGTTTAATTAGATGCTATATTCTAGGTCAAAAGATTACATGTTTCGGCCGGTAGCGGCCATCATCAGGTATCTGTCATTCGACACACTTAAGATTATTTATATAATTGTGTGGCGGCTTGTTTGATGAGGAGATCTCTACATCAAGGCCTTTGTTTGAGTATAAATTCAGAGTTACTGGATGAACCTTGCTCCAGGTAATGAACAGCGGCAGGTTTTCGTGAATTTACATATAACCAACCTTTGGGTTGCATAAACGTGGGGAATTTTCTGACCGACTGGACAAATATCGTGTTATCAAGGACGCTGTTCGATGGAACTGCAGTTGTCTCGCCATTCAGCCACCCAAATCCGTCTGTCTTTCTACAGACCCACATCCGTCTTCAATAGCCCATTTCTTTACCGATCTGTCCATCTGCCCCTCTCCCTGCTGATCTACCCACACCTACACATGTTGCTTACGCATGTGTACGTGGGCGTGTCTGTTCATCCATCCACCTACATACCTATGCATGCAGCTACGGAATATCTGTCGATCCATTTACACATTCGATAATGCAATCCGTTCATCCAATCTGTTTAACCATTTCTGGAGTCTATCCACTCCAACCATCTATTCACCAATCAGTCTAGTCATTCCTATATTAGAGGTGTTTAACGCAAACTTAAATATAAATACAAAATAAATATAAAGATTAACCTATACATGACTAGAATATTGACGGTTGTTTTGTATGGGTGTGAAACATGGTCGCTTACATTGAGACAGTAACGTAGGCTGAGGGTGTTTTAGAATAGGATGCTGAGGAGGATAGTTGGGCCTAAGACAGACAAGGTAATAGGGAGTGGAGAACTACATAATGAGGAGCTTTATGATATGTACTCCTCACCAAATATTATTCTGGTGATCAAATCGAGAATAATGAGATGGGCGGGGTATGTAGCATGTATGGGGGAGAGGAGAGGTGTATATAAGTTTTTGGTGGGAAAACCCGAGGGGAAAGAGACCACTTCGAAAACCCAGGCGTAGGTCGGAGGATAATATTAAGACGAATCTTCAAGAAGTGGGATTTGGGGCATGGACTAGATCGATATGGCTCAGGATAGGGACAGGTGACGGTTTGTTGTGAAGGTGGTGATGAGCTTTCGGGTTCCATACAGTGCGGTGAATTTCTTGACTAGCTGAAAACCGGTTAGCTTCTCAAAAACTCTGCTCCATAGAGTGAGTAAGTAAGTAAAGTAATTAAGTAAGTAATTTTCTGGCGCAACAGTGTAACAGAATCCACAAACACGCAATGGTGTCAGTCCAGTATCAGGTAAGGTCCGCGAAGAATCAAAATGTCAATACATTTTAGACAGGCTGAAATTCTCAGGAAGTGTAATACTACTACTACTACTACTCCATGGCTCTACAATCTTGTAGGACCTTGGCCTCCTTCACGACCATCTTCCAGTCGTCTCTTCTATGCGCACGTATCCTCCAGTTTGTGACACCCATCCTCCTCAGCTCCTCCCTTCACGTCGTCCATCCACCTTAACCTTGGTCTTCCTACACTCCTACTTCCTTCTGGAGTGTTCTGATATAACCTCTTTACCACCCTTTCCTCACTCATCCTCTCCACATATCCCAGCCATCTCAATCTTCCTTCTTTATTTCTGTTACTATGTCCAATTCACCATATAATTGCCTCACTTCTTCATTTGTTCTGCTCCTGCAGTATCCTGCTACACATATTAGACCAAATATTTTTCTCAGCACCTTCCTTTCCCAAATACGCAATTTTTTCTCATCATTTGCCGTTAAGCACCATGCTTCTGAGCCACACAGCACCACTGGTCTTATTATTGTTTTGTACATTCTTATTTTTGTTGTCCTGGATATGGCTTTTGATCTCAACAGGGGAAATACTGAGTAATAACTCATATTTCCGGTCATTATTCTTGCTTTTATCTCTGTGTTCTTATCACTATTTTCTGTTATCATTGACCCTAAGTACTTGAACTCTCCCAGTCTTTAAAATTCATAGTTATATACTTGTAGATGTTTCTCATTCCTAAAAGTACTTTATTTCTTGTATTTATCATGTACTTAGTTTTCTCTTCATTTATTCTCAGCCCCACTTCGTTGGCTCCCTCTTCCAGTTGTACCACTGCATCATTCAGCCGTCCAGTACTTCTACCTATTAAGTTTACATCATCCGCATACGCCAAGATTTGCAATGTTCTCGTATATATGCTTCTCCCTTTTGTTAATTTGTATATGCCTCATCACTTTCTCCAAAACCACATCAAATATTGAGTTGACAGTGCGTCCCCTTGCCTCAAGCCTTTATTTATTGCAAATTCCTCTGTCATCATGTTTTGCACTTTAACCCTGCCTGTTGTGTTTCTTAATGTCATTCCAATCAGGTTTATCAGTTTC
>Ga0123355_10008752_pt1 | contig 15311 bp, 13 predicted proteins | sample TergutEmb28metaG_3_FD_89872 | JGI IMG/M metagenome (GOLD analysis project Ga0123355, IMG submission 89872) | Embiratermes neotenicus P1 segment gut microbial communities from Petit-Saut dam, French Guiana - Emb289 P1 | ecosystem: Host-associated > Arthropoda: Insects > Digestive system > Gut ... | reverse complement strand
GTCCTCGCCGATGTCCTGCAGGTGCTCGGTCACCTGCAGCCCGGCGCAGACCCGGTCGGACAGCGCCACCCGCTCGGGCGTCGCGTGCCCGAAGACCTGCAGGACCAGCTCGCCGACCGGCGCGGCCGACAGCTGGCAGTAGGCGAGCAGCTCGTCAAAGGTCTCGTAGCGGCTGACCATCTGGTCCTGTCGGTTGGCCTGGATCAGGCGGCGGAACGGGTGCTCGGGGAGCGAGCATTCGCGGATACTGGTGGCGACGGCGGTCATCAGCGGGTGGGCCGGACGCTCGCCGGCGTAGATCCGGTCGAGCTCTGACTCGACCTCGTCGAGCAGCGCGCCACGGTCGCCGGTCGACTCGTCGCCGACATCGTCGACCAGGCGCGCGAACCCGTAGATCGCCCGCAGGTGCGCCTGGCTGCGCGACCCGACGATCAAGCTCGCGACGGTGAAGTTCTCATCGGGCGCCTGTGCCAGAACCTCGTCTGGCAGCGGCAGTGTCGATCGCTGGCCGCGGTCGACGAGGCTCATCGCGCCAGCCGCCCCAGCGCCATGACCGGGAACACGAGCCTGTACAGGTGGTAGTTGATGTAGAAGTCCGACGGGAAGCCGGTTCCCGTGTACTGCGGCTCCTCCCACGTTCCCTCCGGCAGCTGGGTCTCGATCAGGTACCCGATTCCGCGCTGCACCGCGGTGGTCCGCTCTCCCGCGGCGTGCAGTGCCAGCAGCGCCCAGGCGGTCTGCGACGCAGTGCTGGGGCCGCGGCCGATCCATTCCGGGTCGTCGTAGGAGCGGGCATCCTCGCCCCAGCCGCCGTCGGGGTTCTGGTGCCGCTCGAGCCAGCGGACGGCGTGGCGGATCGGCGCCGCGTCGGCACCGACGCCGGCGGCGATCAGGGCCGGCACGACCGCGCCGGTGCCGTAGACGTGGTTGACCCCCCAGCGGCCGAACCACGAGCCGTCGGTTTCCTGGTTGTCGAGCAGCCAGCGCACGCCGCGCTGGGCGGCGGTTCCGGTGCCACGCCCGGCGACCGCGAGGACCTCGACCGCGTGCGCCGTGACGTCAGCGCTCGGCGGGTCGATCACCTCGCCGAAGTCGCAGAACGGCACCTCGCGCATCAGCGACCGGCAGTTGTCGGCGTCGAACGCGCCCCAGCCGCCGTCGGAGCTCTGCATCCCTTCGAGCCAGCGCAGCCCGCGGTCGGCCGCGGCCTTTGCGCGTCGATCTTCGGGCACGGTCCGCAGCGCCAGCAGCACCTCGGCGGTGTCGTCGACGTCGGGGTAGTTGACGTTGACGAACTCGAACGCCCATCCGCCGGCCGGCAGCTCGGGCCGCCGCACGGCCCAGTCGCCGCGGCCCGGAATCTGCTCGCCGAGCAGCCAGTCGGCGCCGCGGGCGAGCGCCTCATGATCGGCCGGCAGCCCCGCGTCGGCCAGTGCGATCATCGCCAGTGCCGTGTCCCAGACAGGCGATTGACAGGCCTCGACCCGCCTCGGGCCGTCGTCGTCGATCGTGAAGCGCTCGAGTCCGTCGAGACCCCGCCTGATCACCGGATGGTCGTTGCCGTACCCGCGGAGGTGCAGGGCCAGCATCGAGTAGACCATCGGCGGCTGAATGCCGCCCCAGGACCCGTCGGCCTCCTGGCGATCGACGATCCAGCGCTCGGCGCGGGCCAGCGAGGCGCGGCGCAGAAATCCGATCGGGTGCTTTTGGTAAAGGTGGAGGAGCCTGTCGAGGAAGACGAGGGCCCTGCCGGTGAGCGAGTTCGGGTTCGGGGGCGACCAGGGCTCGGCCCCTCCCAACTCCTCGATCTGGAACGGCAGCGGCTTGGTCGGGCGGTAGGAGAGAACGACCGAGAGCGCCACGACCGTCTGCCGCGCCCAGCAGGCGAAGTCGTAGACGTTCAGCGGGAACCACGCCGGCAGCAGGATCTGCTCCGCCGGCAGGGTCGGCACCTGGTCCCAGCTCCACAGGCCGAACAGCGCCAGCCAGATGTGGGTGAACACGCGGGCCCTTTCGACTCCGCCGGCGCTGCGGATCCAGGCGCTCGCGGCTCGCATGTGCTCCTGGTCCGGGCTGTCGCCCGCGAGCCGGAGCGCGACATAGGATTCGACCGAGGTCGAGAGCTCGCCGGGCCCGCCGAAGAAGTTGGTCCAGGAGCCGTCGGCACGCTGCTTGGAGCGGATCCAGGCGGCCGTCCGCTCGGTCGTCTGTCGCTCGCGAACGCCCAGGAACTCCCGCAACAGCATGTCCTCGGCGTCCATCGAGACGTTGGTCTCGAGCTCGCCCTTCCACCACCCCGCCTCGTCCTGGAGCGACAACAGCTGATCGCAGGCCCTTGCCAGCGCCTCCTCCGCCGTGCCCGCGGACGCCCAGGTCCGGGTCGTTGCTTCCCTGATTGGCTCCACTAGCCGTTCACACGCTATTAGATATGCGGATGGACAGCGCTCAAATCCGCCCCCCCGGACCCGATCTTTCCGACCTGCTGGAGCGCAGGCATGGCGAGGCGTTGCCGCTCAACCAGCGGTACCTGAACCGCCAGCTCGGCAGGGTCGTCCAGACGCTCGGGTTCGACCGCGAGTGGGTGCGCGGCCAGGGATCGCACCTGATCGACCGCGAGGGCAACGAGTACCTCGATCTGATCTCCGGCCACGGCGTGTTCGCCGTCGGGCGAGGCCATCCGCACGTCAAGCGCCAGCTGCATGAGGTGATCGACGCCGACACCCCGTCGCTGACGCAGATCGGCGTGTCGACCTTTCCCGGAGCGCTGGCCGAGGATCTGGTCCGGCGTGCCCCGGCCTCGATCGACGCGGCGGTCTTCACGAATTCGGGGGCGGAGTCGATCGAGGCGGCGCTGAAGCTCGCGCGCGCAGCGACCGGCCGGCCGCGCACCATCTACTGCGATCGCGGCTTTCACGGACTCACGCTCGGGGCGCTGTCGATCAACGGCAACGACGAGTTCCGCGAACGGTTCGGCCCGCTGCTCCCCGGCTGCGACCGCATCCCGTTCGGCGACACCGCGGCGCTGGCGAACGAGCTCCGGCGCGGTGACGTCGCGGCGTTCGTGGTCGAGCCGATCCAGGGCAAGGGCGTCTACCTTCCTCCCGCGGACTATCTGCGAACCGCCCAGGATCTCTGCCGCGAGACGGGATCGCTGTTCGTCCTCGACGAGGTGCAGACCGGGATCGGCCGCACCGGGCGCTTCTTCACCGCCGAGCACTGGGGCCTCGAGCCGGATCTGATCACGCTCTCGAAGGCTCTGTCCGGCGGATACGTGCCGATCGGCGCGGTGCTCGCAAGCCGGGCCGTGTTCGACGCGACGTTCGATTCGATGGAGCGAAGCGTGATCCATTCCTCGACCTTCGCGAACGGCGATCTGGCCGCCGTGGCTGCGCTCGCGACACTCGCCGTGATCGATGCCGGCGAACTCGTGTCAGCGGCGGAGCGGCTCGGCGGCCTGCTGCTGGCGCTGACGGAACCCCTGGCGGAGCGTTTTGAGATCGTCCGGGAGGTGCGCGGCCTGGGGATGATGTGGGGGCTCGAGCTTGGCCCGCCGCCGGGGTTCGCGGCCCGGCGAGTGTGGGAGGCGATCGAGCGCCGCCAGCCGGGCCTGTTCGCGCAGATGGTCGTGGTGCCGCTGTTCCACGAGCACAAGATCCTCACCCAGGTCGCGGGACACCACGTCAACGTGATCAAGGCGCTGCCGCCGCTGACGACCTCTGAGCTGGATCTGCGCCGGTTCGCGACGGCGCTGGCGAGCGTCCTCGAGGACGCCGATCAGCGGATGTTCCGCAGCTACGCGAGCCTCGGGTTCTCGCTCGGGCGACGGAGCCTGACGGCGGGTCGGGGTTAGGCGCCGTTAGGCGCGGGTTACAGCGTCCGCCGAGGCCGCTGCGCCGATTGATCGGTCAACTACACTCGTTCACATGACGGTCGCAACCTCCTCGACACTGGACGGCGCCGCACTGGAGGCGTGGCGCAGCTATCTGCAGAGCCACGCCGCAATCGTGCGGGCGCTGGACGCCGAGCTGCTCGCCGCGCACGGGATGACGACGAGGGACTACGAGGTCCTCCTCTACCTGGCGCAGTCGCCCGACCGGAAACTGCCGATGTCGGCGCTGTCCGAGCGGACGCGGCTGACGCGCTCGGGCATCACCCGCCTGATCGACGGCCTCGTCGAAGCCGGCCTGACCCGGCGAATCGCGTGCGCCAAGGACGCTCGAGTCTCCTATGCCGGGCTCACCGACCTCGGCTACGAGAAGCTCCGGGAAGCGGGCTGCACCCACGTCGCGAGTATCGAGCGGATGTTCCTGGCGCACTTCACGGAAGGTGAAATCGAGTTGCTCGCCGAGCTGCTGCGGCGCCTGCCCGGCGCCCAGGTCGACGGAGCCTGCACCGTCGACTGACGATGACGGCGCGGGCCGAAACCGCCTCACCACGGATCGGTGCCGGCACCCGGATCGGCACCGTGCGGCTGACCGTCCGCGAGCTCGACCAGTCGGCTCGGTTCTACGAGCAGCTGCTCGGGCTCGTCCCGGACGAACAGCCCGACGGGAGTGTGCGATTTGGCGCGGTTCCTGGCGGACCGGCGTTGCTCGAGCTGCGCGGCTCCGCGACCGCGCCGCCCCGCGACGCCCGGCTCACGGGGCTCTACCACTTCGCGATCCTGGTACCGACGCGGCGCGATCTCGCGGTCTCGCTGGTGCGCCTGGCGCAGGCGCGCTACCCGCTCAGCGGGGCCTCTGACCATCTCGTCAGCGAGGCTCTGTACCTCGACGATCCCGAAGGAAACGGGATCGAGATCTACCGGGACCGGGACCGGTCCGAATGGCGCCGCGACCAGAGCGGTCAGCTGCAGATGTCAACGCTGCCGCTGGATCTGCGTGGGCTCGTCGGTGAACTCGACGCGGCCCCGCCGGACCCCACGGTCGATCGCACCGTCCCAGCGGAGACGCGGATCGGCCACATCCACCTGCAGGTCTCCGAGCTGCGCGAGATCGAGGCGTTCTACAGCGACTTGGTGGGATTCGACGTGGTCGTGCGGAGCTACCCGGGCGCGCTGTTCGTCTCGGCCGGCGGCTATCACCACCACGTCGGACTCAACACCTGGCACAGCCGCGGCGCGGCGCGCCCCCCTCGCGGCGCCGTCGGATTGGACTCCTACGACATCGTGTTCGACACACGTGAAGGGCTCGACGACGCCCTGGAGCGGGTACACGGCGCTGGTCTCGAGACGGAGCCGGCAGGGCGGATGGACGGGAGTCCGTCGAGCGGGACCCTCGTCCGCGACCCGAGCGGCAACGCCGTCGTCCTGACCGCCTGACAACGTTTTGGCCGTCCTGCGGCTCAGGGCCCGACAGGCTCTAAGCTGGTTTTCGGGACACCTCGGCGACGTGGCGGAGTGGTTACGCAGCGGCCTGCAAAGCCGTCCACACCGGTTCGATTCCGGTCGTCGCCTTGATTGACAACGGCGCTGCAAATCGGCTGCGAGGCGCTGGCGAGAAGCCGCCGATCGAAACAGAGCCGTCAGCGGTTTCTTTACTCCGTCAGGCTCGCCGGCCGGTGCGCTCCCTGCGCCGCGGCCGCCGGACCGGCGGTCGCCAGATCGAGCCGACCGCTTATTGACTGCGGAGGTGGAGCCGCACGGGGCGTCGCCGCAGGCTGAAGGCCCAGGCCGCGGCTAGGGGTAGGAAACCGAGCCCGAATGCGAGCCACGCGGGCGTCGTCGCGGAACGCGCGGCTGTTGGACGGGAGAGGTCCGGCGGCGAGATTGGCGTTCCGGCGCTTGACGCGAGCCGCTCGACCGCCGCGACGGCGGCGCTTCCGGGCTGATTTCCGGGTAAGGGGAGTTCGGTCTCGCCGGATGCGATTCGGGTTCCGGGCGCGGTGACGTCGGTTCCGTAGCCGTTGGGCATCACCACGAGGACGGTGCCGTGAAAGACGAGCGCGAGCTCGCTTCCGAGGAAGCGAGCGTAGTTTTGTGGTTGGCGCCACAGGGCGGAGACCGATCCGAGGTCGCTGGGCGAGGTGATGATCGCGACGCGAAGGGGGTAGTGCTTACGAGCGGCCTGATGCAGCAGCGCGTTCAGCTCCTGCTGCTGGCGGAACGGGACGTTCGCGTCGCTCGGAAGGAACAGCTTCTGGACCGCGAGAACGTCGCTGGCTGGGTCTCCGTCTGCGCGCGCCGCTGGGGCAACCGCAGCCAGGCCGCCAAGGGTGCACATGACCAGGGTCACCGTGACGACGGCGCCACGCCGGATGCGGGAAAGGATGCGCGTACAGTCCTGGCTGTGGACGCTCGAGACGTTGTGTCCGGTGCTTTCGGCGGCTGAGCGGATGGTTGAGAAGTCTAGGTATGTCCTGGTCCGGGCGGGCTTGGCGGTGGGAGCTGTCCTGGTGGCCATCTCCTGGTCTCCAGCTGCCGCCCAGGCGCACGGTCCGATCAACCCGGTCGCCTCCAGCTATCTCGCCCGCATCCAGAGCGCGCCGTCCGGTGTTCAGGCGAAGGTGGTGGACGGCGACCTCCGCCTGTGGCTGAGGGTGCCTCGTGGCGAATCGGTCGTGATGCTCGACTACCGGGGTGCCCCGTACCTGCACTTTTCGCGCGGCCACGTGTGGGTCAACGAGAACTCGGAGATGTTCTACCTCAACCAGACCCCCCCGCAATATCCGCCGACCGGGCTACGCAGAAGCGCACCGCCACATTGGGTGCAGGTCGGCGCCGGCGATAGCTACGAGTGGCACGACGGCCGTCTGCACGCACCGGCCCTGGAGGCGATCGCGCCGGGAGCGTCGTACGTCGGCCCGTGGCGGATCCCCCTCACCGTCAACGGGCGACCCGCGGCCATATCGGGTGGTGTCTGGTATCGCGGGGGCCCCTCGATCGTCTGGTTCTGGCCGATCGTGGTGTTTGTGCTCTGTGTCGTGGCGGCTTGGCGGCTGCACGATACTCGGGTCGATGAGGCACTCGCGCGTGCGATCGCCGGTATCACACTCCTGGGCATCATGCTGGCGGCGGTCGGGCGAGGTCTGCACGGACGGCCCGGCCTGTCGGTCTTGGGCGTGCTCGAGCTCGCGGTGATCACGGCCATCGTGGTGTGGGCCGGGTGGCGCGTTGCTCGCAACCGGGCACGCGGTTTCACCTTCTTGCTGATCTTGTTGGCCGCGCTGTGGGAGGGCCTCACCCTGATCCCGACCCTGCTTCATGGCTATGTGCTGCTGGCGGTGCCCGCGTTTCTCGGTCGTCTAGCGGCGGTCGTCTGCCTGGGCGGCGCGATCGCCCTGGCGCTGCCAGCGTTTCGTCTGTTCGACGAGCCGCAGGACGACGAGGACTTCACCGAACCGACCGGCGATGAGGTGGCCCATACGGCCGCCTGACAAGCGTGCGGTGAGCATCGCTCGCGTCCTTGTGGTCGGCTCGTGCCTTGGCCTGATGCTGAATGCCTGCGCGGGCTCACACCAGACCGAAGCCCGGACGGGAGTGTCAAGGTCGCTGCTCGCCGAGGCACGGCCGATCGGCCTGGGTCCGCGCTTTCACCCGCCGGCAAGGGGGTCGGTGCCCGGGGTTTGCCGGCATCGACTGGGTGCGCGTTTCGGTGTCCATGTCGAGGTCTTTGCCGCCAACCGGGTCGTGCTCGTGCCAGCGGGCATCGGTGTCCGCGGTCCGGAGAGGCTGCTCGATGGGCGGGTGACCTCCGCCCGCTGTTTCGGCTCGTTGGTCACCGTCGATCCGACGGGCACGGTTCTCGTGCGAACGGGTCAACGACATTCTCTCGCTGAGCTGTTCAACGCCTGGGATGAGCCGCTCGGCCGCCACGATCTGGTTGGGTTCGCGGGCCGATCCGTTCGGCCGGTCGTGGCGTTTGTCGACGGGCGTCCGTGGTCGGGCGCGCTGGGCTCGATTCCGATGAGCAGGCATGCGGAGATCGTCGTTGAGGTGGGGCCTCTCGTCCCTCCCCACCACTCCTACACCTTCCCTCACGGCCTTTGAACTCCGGGGTGCGTCGCGCAGATCGTGCGATGAGGTAGTTCGCGGGAGTATCTTGGTGCTCGGATGATCCGCGGATCTCGTATGTCCCTGCCGGGCATAGCGGCTCGGGCCGCGCTAGTCCCAGCCGGCGCGTTCGCCGTTCACCAGCTCCGGTTTGTGCTCGCTTTCGGGGGCGCCGCGGAAACGGAGCTGGCGAACACCGGTCATTCGTATCTGCACTCGATGGTTCCGTGGATTGTTCTGCTCGTCGGGCTGTCGATCGGAGCCTTCCTGTGGGCGCTTGGGCGGGCTGTGTCGGGCCAGCGTTCGGCATCGGGCCGCACGCTCTCGTTCTTGGCGCTATGGCTTGTGTGCGCTACGTGCCTGGTAGCGATCTACTGCACCCAGGAGTTTTTGGAAGGACTGTTCGCGACCGGCCACCCCGGGGGTCTTGAGGGGATCTTCGGATTCGGCGGGCTGTGGGCGATTCCGAGTGCCGTTGCGGTTGGGCTCGTGCTCGCCGCGATCTTCTACGGCGCGCGCTTGACCCTTGATGAGGTCAGCCGCAGGTGCAACACGCTGCCTCGAGCGCCTCGCTGGATACTGCGCCCTCCCCGTCCTTGTGACGTGGTGCTGGTGGCGGCCAGCCCTCTGGTGCGCGGTTGGTGTGACCGCGGGCCGCCCTCGGCTCGCTGAACGCGCCTAGCCGGCCATCGCCGGCGGCTTGGCGTACACGCGCACCTGACGACAGACGAGTCGCGCTGGCGCATGCCTGCCCGTCCACGCCGTCATCGGCAGTGGATTCAAGGCGATGCTCGACAGGCGCTGCTGCGGTCACGTGCGAGCGTTCACCGATCAAGGAGCTTTGAAGATGAGTACAAGCGCGCACAGAGTGCGGGCACCTGCCACGACCTCGCCATCAACAAGTTCTGGCTGGTCGGGCGCGCGGACCTATTTCGCATCCGATATCAGCCGGTCGCTCCAGACCGCTCTGGGGCTGCTTTGGCTGCTGGACGGCGGTCTCCAGTTCCAGTCCTTCATGTATTCGAAGGGCTTCATCAACTTTCTCACCGGCATGACGCCTGGGCAGCCAGCGTGGCTGGCAAGCAGCATGACCTGGGCGGCTCACACGGGGGGGCGTGACCTGACGGTCTTCAACACGCTGTTCGCGCTGACTCAGATCGCGATCGGTGCCGGACTGCTGTACCGGCGCACCGCGCGCATCGCGCTCGCTGGATCGATCGCATGGGCGGCCGTCGTGTGGTGGTTCGGCGAGGCGTTCGGAATGATGTTCATGACGATGGCCAGCCCGCTGACCGGGGCGCCCGGTGCGGTCAGCCTGTACGCGTTGCTCGCGTTCATCGCCTGGCCCAACGGGCGGCCGGGGGGACTGCTCGGCGTGCGAGGCGCCCGCATCGCCTGGGCGATCGTCTGGATCCTGATGGCCTGGCTCTGGCTCGAGGCGCCTAGCAGCAACCCCAACGCCATCACCACCGCGATCAATGCCACGCCGTCAGGAATGAGCTGGCTCAGCACGGTCCAGGATTGGGCGGCCACCGGCGCCGCGGGACATGGTATTCCAATCGCCATCGCGCTGGCGGGCCTGTCTCTAGCGATCGGCCTCGGCGTCGCCCTCAAGTGGCACCCCCGCTTGTTCCTCGGCGTATCGATCGTTCTGAACCTGGCCTACTGGGTGTTCGGCCAGGGATTCGGCGGAATCTTCCAGGGCGGGGCAACCGACCCGAATGCAGGACCGCTGTTCGTGCTGTTCGCGTGCGTTCTCTACGTCCTGCTCCCCTACGAGAGCGAGTCGAGAACGGAGACCGCGCCCCCCTTCCGAGTATCGCCGCCGATCCGAACGGAGCTCACTCAATGACCACGGTCAGAAGATCCCCAACGTCAATTCGCGGTCTGCGCCACATCCTCGAACCCGCCGGTCTACTCGCCTGCGCAGCCGTCGTGCTGGCCGGGTGCGCGTCGGCCGACAAGACCACCAACACCACCACCAGCTCGAAAGCGAGCGCCAGCACCACCAGCACGTCCGGGATGGTCGGCATGAACATGGGAGCCGGAACCACGCCCACCCCCGGTTCGACGGTGACGCCCACGATCAAGGGGATCAAGCCGGTCCCCACCCAGGTCCTCGCCTCGACCTCCTGGCAGGGGATGAAGATCTCGGCCGACGCGATGACCGCCGTGCCGTTCATGGTCTTCAACGGGACCACGTGGCGCGAGGTCAAGCCCGGTCCCAAGACCAGCTTTCACCTGATGGTGACGCTCAACGACGCCCAGACTCACGTGCCGATCCCCTACGCCTCCGTGTGGGCGACGATCAGCAAAGGCTCGAGGATCGTCTACGACGAGCGGCTCTGGCCGATGATCTCCCGCTACATGGGACCGCACTACGGCAACGACGTGTCGGTCCCCGGGGCGGGCACATACAAGCTGACCCTGCTGGTCTCGCCGCCGGTGTCGGCTCGCCACCTGGAGTATCAGAACGTCTGGCTCCGGCCACACCGCGCCAACTTCACCTTCCACTGGAAGCCCGTCTCGTGAGCGAACCAGAGCCAACGCCCGGCTGCCGAACCACAGTCACCCGCCGCCGGTTCATCGCCGGCGCCTCGGTCGTCGCGGCGGGCGGCGTCGCCTCCCGCGTCGGCGTGCCCGACTCCCAGGCGAACCCTTCCGCCGGGGTGCTGCCTCGCGTGGCGCTGCCCGTGGCCGACGGCGGCTTACCGGTCCGTCAATTCGCGTGGGGGGCCACGCTGCGGACCGACGCGCACGGGAACACGATCGCTCCCCAGTACGACCGTCTGCTGCTGTTCGACGTGATCGACAAGCCCAAACCGCAGTACGCCAGGATCCTGGAGGCCAGCCTGCGCCGTCTCGAGCACGCCTTCAGGTGGGGACCCGGCGGTCTGCTGTTCACCGCTGGTTGGGGTCCCAGCTACTTCGACTTGATCGGGGCGAAGTCACCGATCCCACCCGCCAAGGGGCTGTCTGATTTCGAGCTGCCGGCAATCGACCACTATCACCTCTGCCTGCACCTGGCCTGCGATAACGAGCGCCGCCTGCAGGACGTCGAAGCCGCCCTCGTGCACGGCGCTCCGCTGCCGGGCGTGCATGGCAACCTGTCGCTCGCAAGCGTGCTCCGGTGGCGAGAGACGCGGACCGGGTTCACCGGTCCGGGCCTCCCCGCCGCCCACCAGGACGCTGGCGGGATCCCGCCTGGTCGTCCCGTCTCGACGTCCGCACCGCTGTTCATGGGGTTCAAGTCGAACCTGAAGCGCAACCAGGCCACGGAGGACGACATCGCAATACCCAATGGCCCGTTCGCCGAGGGAACGACCATGCACGTCAGCTACATGCGTCTTCGCCTCGACAGCTGGTACCGGAACCTCGACCAGCGTGAACGAGTCGCGCGCATGTACGCCCCCGAGGTGACACCGCAGGAGGCAGCGCACTTCACCACCGACGCCGAAAGCGACCCCCAGCGGCTGGATCAGGCGATCCGGCGCTACGGCGTCATCGGCCACGCCCAGACCGCGGCGCGGGCGCGGCGCAAGGGCCGGCCAGTCATCCTCCGGCGGGACTTCAACACGGTGGACGGCGGTCAAGCCGGGCTTCATTTCGTGGCCGTGCAGCGCACGATCGAAGACTTCGTCAAGACCCGTACGGCGATGAACGCCGCCTCGGCACAGCTCCAGAACCCAGCGATCACCGACACCGTCAACAACGGCATCAACGAGTTCATCTTCGTACTCAAGCGAGCCAACTACATCTTGCCCGCGCGACCGGCCCGCTCATTCCCGATGCTGCCGGGTCGCGACGAGGCGCTCACCTAGCTGCCATGGATCGGTGCGCCTTGTCACGCCGTCACTCGTGCATGTTCTCTGCTCGCGCGTTGACGGCGTTGCTCGCTGTCGTGACGGTCACGCTCGGCGCCACCGTCCAGCTGGCCGCGACTGCCAGGGCCGACGGAGATCCCGGGAGCGATGTGCTCGTCTACCAGCCGCTGTTCCTCGCCTCCGACTCCGGCATATCGGTGGACGAGCAGGTGCGCCTCGGAGACCTGCTGCACGAGGCCTCAAGCGCCGGCTTCCCGGTGCGCGTAGCCATCATCGCCACCCCGTCAGACCTAGGAGCGATCACCGAACTCTGGCGCCAGCCGCGCGCCTACGCCCACTTCCTGGGGACCGAGCTCTCCCTGGCCTACCACGGAAGGCTGATCGTGGTGATGCCCAACGGCCTCGGCTTCAACTGGCCCGGCCACCCATCCGCCTCGGGCTACCGAATCGTTGACCGCATCAACCCGTCTGGCGGCGGAGCGCACCTCCTCGATGCGGCCAGGCAAGCCGTCACCGCGCTCGCCGCGGCGGCCGGCGTGCACCTCAAGCCGGCGACCAGCACCAAAGGAACTCCCTCAACCGGCGGGAACCCTCCTCCCGCGCCTGGAACCGTCAGGTCTGCCTCCGGAGGCACGCGCGTACTTGCCTTCGTTCTGCTCGGGGTTGTGGCCTTGGCGATTCTGGGCGCCAGGTTCCTGTACGCCCGTCACAGGCACGCCGTCAGCGCGCGAACGAGGCGAGCCCGTCAGGTCCTGCTTGCCCGCGATGGACGCTGGCTTCTCATCGGCTTGTCCGGCGCGGGCCTGGTGCTGGCAGGCGTGCTGTTCCTAATACCGGCCGCTCGGGCGCCAACTCCGGTCGCGATGCTGGCGAACAATCCCGTCCTTGATCCGGGAACTGCGTTCAATCGGCCGGCGCCCAACTTCACCCTGACAGACCAGTTCGGGCGACAGGCCTCGTTGAGCTCGTTCCGCGGGAAGGTGGTGATCCTGGGCTTCAACGACTCCGAGTGCACAACGATGTGCCCACTCACGACCACCGCCATGCTCGACGCTCAGGCAATGCTCGGATCAGCCAGATCACGCGTGCAACTGCTCGGCGTCGACGCCAACCCCAAGGCAACCTCCATCGAAGACGTTCTGTCCTACTCCGAGGTCCACGGCATGCTCCACGCGTGGGACTTCCTCACCGGCTCGCTATCCCAGCTCCGCAGGGTCTGGAAGGAGTACAGCATCGGCGCCGAGATCACCCACAACCTCGTCGACCACACCCCGGCCATCTTCGTCATCGGACCGAACGGACGCCTCGCCAAGCTCTTCCTCACCCAGCAGTCCTACGCGGCCGTGGGACAACTCGGCCAGCTTCTCGCCAACGAGGCATCGAGCCTCCTACTCGGCCATCCCACCGTCCATTCTCATCTGTCCTACTCCCACATCGCCGGGATCAGCCCAACCACCTCCGCCACGATCCCTCGTGCCGGTGGCGGGGAAGTGGCGCTCGGTCCCGGGCGAGCCAGAACGATCCTCTTCTTCGCCACATGGGATCGCCAGATCACCGGGCTGGCCGGCGGGCTGGAGGAGCTCAAGCGCTACCAGTCCCTGGCGATCCGCGAGGACCTGCCCCAGCTGACCAGCGTCGACGAGGGCAGCGTCGAACCGTCCGGCGCGCTCACCCCGTTTCTACATAGCCTCACGTCTCAGCTGAACTACCCCGTCGGAATCGACACCACGGGCAGAGTCGCCGACGGCTACGAGGTGGGAGGGCAGCCGTGGCTCATGGTCCTCAACTCTGCCGGACAGATCGCCTACTACTACTCCGTCGCAGCGCTCGGCTGGCCAACACCGACCCGCCTGGCGCACCTCGCCCGTATCGCCCTCGCACGCGTGCCAGCGACCAACCCCACCTCGACCCTCGCCGGCTCTCCGCCAGCTCTCGCCTCGCTACACAAGCAGGCCGCCCAACTGATAGGCGGCTACAACGGCCTCATCAGGCGCATCCACGCGCTGCGCGGGTACCCGATCGTCCTGAACGTGTGGGCGTCCTGGTGCATCCCCTGCCGCTCAGAGTTCAACCTGTTCGCCGCCGCCTCCGCCCGGTATGGACATCAGGTCGCGTTCCTCGGCGCTAACGCCGACGACTCGGCCGGCGACGCCCGCGCCTTCTTACATCAGCACCCCATCAGCTATCCAAGCTATGGCGTCTCGACTACCGACCTGTCACCCCTGGCCTCAATCGAAGGGCTGCCCACAACGATCTTCATCAGCAAAACCGGCAAGGTCCTGGAGGTTCACACAGGCCAGTACGACTCCCAGGGCATCCTCGACTCGGACATCTCAACCTACGCGCTTGCTGGGCGGTAGGCACCCAGGACGAGCACGTAGCTAGCCGCAACGCCGGTTCGATTGTCGCCTTTTGACGGAGCGCCTGCAAAATCAGCAGTTTCTGGAGAGCCGGCCATCAGGCTCGGGATGCGGCTGCCCATAGCACGAGCACGACGGCCGGCCCAAGCAATCCGGAGATCGCGACGAGCTGTGCGTGGTGGACCGGGTCGAGCACGGCGAGACTGATGAGTCCAAGCGGGAACCCCAGCGAGGCGATGAGTAGCAACCCGTGGCCGCCGGCTCGCTTGCGCTTGCGCCCTGGGATCCGTGCTTTGAGGTACTCATCCGGCCTTGAGTAGTACTCGATCGCCCGCGTGGCAAGTGTTCGTGTATCGCTCGCGCAGCTGTGGGCCATGTCGATCATGCAGGTGATCGGAATCACCGACGTGAGCACGAACCAGCCGGCCGCCAAGCCATTTGAGATGAGCAGGATCCGTCGGGATTGCTCTGGCTTCTCTCGCATTTGATCCTGTGGGGCCCACAGGACCCCCGTCAGGACGAGGATGACGTAGATCAGCATGAGCCAGCGGCGCAAACCTGCCCACAGGGTTGAGCCGGATGTCGTCTTCCCTGAGCCCAGGCGCGATAGCGCCTGAGCCGCGGCATCAGGCGATTCGTAGATTCCGCGGAGATAGAGGATCTCGGCGGCAGAGCCCGGTTCATGGGGGTCGCGGCCGTTAAGTGCGGCGATCTTCATTGTCATCTGTGCCTGCTCCCACATGACACTCATGTAGGCGGGCACAAGCGCGGTCAGAAACGGGGTTCCGGCCAGCGCGCCGTTGGTACGCGCAAAGCGGACCGCCGCCGTCTGGAGCTCAGATGCGAGCTCGCCAGGTGTCGCCAGAGGATCACGGGCTCGGGCGCGCGTTGCCCATGCGACCGCACCGTCGGCTAGCTGCTGTTGGGCGATCAGGACGAGGTGTTCGGAGAAGTGATCGGGGTCACGCCAGATGGCGCGGACAAGCTTGCGCGGAAGCTCTCCGAAAATCGTGCGGCCTGTGGTCAATTGCTGTCGTGAGCCACCGGGACTGTCGGCTGGGATTCCCTGTCTCTCGGCCACAGCAGGTAGTTGGCGGTTACGGCGATCGCGCAGCCGACGATCGTGTCGAGCAGCCG
>Ga0123355_10008750_pt1 | contig 15312 bp, 13 predicted proteins | sample TergutEmb28metaG_3_FD_89872 | JGI IMG/M metagenome (GOLD analysis project Ga0123355, IMG submission 89872) | Embiratermes neotenicus P1 segment gut microbial communities from Petit-Saut dam, French Guiana - Emb289 P1 | ecosystem: Host-associated > Arthropoda: Insects > Digestive system > Gut ... | reverse complement strand
TTATTTCTCCAGATGCCATTCAGATCCCGGTGACTATTCCAGCTTAAAAAACTTGCCTTCCTTACCAAGGGAGCAGTGCGCCTTTTTTAGGGTGACACCCAGGGTGTGATGTTTTCACGCTAGGTCCCCCTTGCCGTGCTTGAAACGCGTGACGCGGAAGCGTCCGAAATCCCCAGCCGCTGACAGCCCCATTCGGCTATCTCGCGCACCCGCGGGTCTGGATGGGCCGTATATTGCTGGATTAAGACATAGTAACGTGTGTCTCCGGCATTGACTAGGCTACGCAGTACATTACACTTCCACTGCCATAAACTGCCGGTACCAGCGGCAAAAAAGCGCGGGCGGAACACATTATCAAAGGTGTTTTCGTCCATCTCTAAGATGCGCTCCGGCGTGAGGTAGGAGGCGTACTCCGCGAGCAGAGGGAATTCCTCTGTCTCCTCAAACTTTCCCTTGTTCATCGGACAGATGTCTTGGCATATATCACAGCCGTATAACCAGCGCCCCATTTGTCCCCTCGTCGTCTCGTCCAGCGTATCTTCCGCATGGGTGAGCAGATGGGTGAGACATCTGCCGCGATTCATAGAAAAAGGCTCCGCCAGCGCACGGGTCGGACAGGCTTTTATGCATTTCTGACAAGCTTCGCTGCAGGCGGAGAGGACCACCTTTTCCTGCGTTGCGTCGTATTCGAGCGTTTTGTCCACGACCCAGGTATCAATCCAGACATAAGATCCATGCTTAGAGTCATAAAAGAAATTGTTGTACCCATAGGTTCCCAGTCCCGCTATAGAAGCGGCCAGACGAACCGGAGTGTCATAGGTAAGCGTCCGAATGTTTCGGAATTGCAGATATGCCTCAAACTCTGCCGCAGCGCGCGCCGCTTCTGAATAGGGGAGCATACAGTGGAACAAGTATAGCTTTCCAATCAGCCCGCCCAGGCTTTTCGGCATATGATAGCCATTATACCGCCGTGTACACACGATCACCGACTTTGCCCCTTCCGGCGGATGTGCGAAAGCGTAAAACGGTTCATACAGCGATTCCGACTCTGGAAACGACTGTGTACGTGTGTCCAAATGCTTGGTATACTCATCAAATGCGTTCGCGGGGATAACACCGCAAGCCAAATATCCCAGCTGTAAAGCCTTGCGTTTTATTTCAGATGTCAACATGGTATACAACTCCCTTTAAATGGTCGTAAACTAACTACATTGCAGTTAGCTTATCATGAATTTGCCGAAAGCGCCAGATAACGTTTGTACTGAGCGGTGGGCAAACGCGTTGTTGGATTTCTTGTTTTCCCCCGCCGCAGGCGGGAGAGCTAAAATAGCTTTATCTTCATATTTGTCCACAGTTTTTCAAAATACTTGTATTTTTTTTGACGGGATGGTAAGATAGCAGTGGAAATATAATATGATTCTATCATGTAGGAGAATGTAGGCTGTGAAAATAATCATACAAGAGCCGCCGCGTGGAGAGGAAGAGAGCATTGTTGTCAATGTTAGGCGCATGAATGAGAATTTAATGCGCGCAATTGATATGCTAAAGAATCCGGGTGCTTTGGTTGCTTATAACGAGGGTGAAGCGGTATTTGTTCAGGTAGGAGATATTTTTTATGTAGAAAGTACGGCACAGAGAACATTTGTTTACACAGAAGAGCAGGTATATCAAAGCAAACTGAAACTCTACGAAGTAGAAAGTAAACTGAGTGAAAGTGATTTTTTACGTGTTAGCAGGCAAGTCATTGTGAATATTAGAAAAATAAAAAGTATTCAGCCGGCCGGAGATGGCCGACTGAGTGCGAAACTGTTAAATGGTGAGAAAGTGGGAATCTCTCGCCAATATGTTCCGGAACTGAAAGAGAGATTTGGGCTATGAATCTAAAACAAATGCTGAGATTTATGGTTTTTTCCTATTGTGTGATTGTTATGATTCACGTTATCTATGTAGCGGTATTAGGTCTTTTTCGCGGCTTAGGTGTAACAGTGTTTACGTCGTGGGACTTTGCGTATATGCTATTGTCTGCCGCGGTGCTCTGCATACCGATTCCCATTTTGGTGCGGAGAAAAACGGCCGGCCGTATAGAGAATATCGTTCGGCATGTTGTCCACTTTATCATAACCGCCTGTATATTGCTGGCTTTACTTCATTACCGCGGTTGGATACATTACAACAATGCGCTGTATATGGTGCTGGCATTTTTTGTGACATATGTGATGCTGTTTATTGTAAAGGAAATAAAAAGTCAGCAGTTAGCGAATGAGCTAAACAGGCGGCTAGAGAGGTTCCACAAGGGAGAAGATAAAGGAGACCGGGGCTAGATTTAGATCTATACGGGAGGCGATATGCGTTCCTGATCTTGTTTGGGATAGAACATAGAAATGCAGGAAATAGACCGCAGGATCGCAGACTTTTTTCATATTAATCGACTATAGTTCGCGTAGAAAGTCTTTGGGAAAAGCAGCGTTTTTCCAGGGGGCTTTTTCTGTTGTATTTGCTTAGTGGGTGTACTCATATTGCCGGAGGTGCGCGGGCGACTATACTCCTGCAGTGTGTGAACGCCTGTTTGTGCAAGCGATCAGTCCCCTATGATAACGGTTTGTATGCCTGTGTCTTTTGCGATTTGAGCAAAGGCCTGCATCTCACTGCGCGTAAAGGGGGGCGGGTTGTTCCGAAAGCAGTAGGGGTGATCCATACGGGCATATTTCGCGGCGGCCAGGGGGTTGTAGTTGAGCAGTTCGTACGGCACATTCGGATGGATGCCCGCCAGCCAGGCCGAAATTTTCCGGATGTTTTCCGTGCTTGCCGTCAATCCAGGAATGAGCGGTGTGCGGACGATGATCTGTCCCGCAGGCTTTTCCCTGAGATAAAAACTTAGATTTTCTACAATTTGCCGATTAGATACGCCGGTCTGCTTTTTGTGCGCGATGTCGTCAAAGAGTTTGAAGTCCGCAAAAAGCAGGTCGATGAAGGGCAGTGCCTGTTGTACATATGCAGATGTGGTATACAGGCAAGATTCTGCCGCCGTGTGAAGCCCACGTGCTTTCGCCTCCTTCAGAAGCGCCAAAAAGAATGCCGGCTGTGCGAAGGGCTCTCCGCCGGAGAAGGTGACACCGCCGCCCCGCCGAAAGAATACTTTATCACGTTCGACCTCGTCCATGACTTGGCTAACCGATAACACGCGGCAGTCTTTCACCAGAGCGCCGGCAGGGCAAAGCGTAACCGCCCTGTCAAATTGCTCTGCCGGTACCTCTCGGACATCCGGGTACCCATCTGCCTTCATCTGAATCGACGGTATCGCATTGGTACACAGACCACAGCGTATGCAACGGGTCTCATTTATGACCAAATGCGTGTCCGATGAGATGCCCTCCGGATTTTGGCACCAGACACAGCGCATGGGACAGCCTTTTAAAAACACTGTGGTGCGGATTCCGTCGCCGTCGTGGAGGGAGAAGCGCTGTATATCAAACACTTTTCCGGTAAGAGAGGCTGCCATAGTTCCCCCTAGATATCGCCATAGCTTGTGCGGGCGATGATTTCATTTTGTAAGGTTTTTGCCAGTTCTGTGAAATATGCCGTATATCCCGCTACGCGGACAGTCAAACTCCGGTAAGTCTCAGGGTCTTTTTGCGCCGCTTTTAGGTCCTCGGGCCGGAGCACGTTGAATTGGATATGGGGCACTTCCAGCTCTACAAAGCCGCGTAAGAAGAGAGCAAATTTGTCGATGCCGCTCTCACGCTGGAAGAAACTGGGCAAAAACTTCATGTTCAGCAAAGCGCCATTGCTCGAAAGGCGGTTGTCCAGCCTGGAAACGGATTGTAAAACCGCTGTGGGGCCGCTTTGGTCCCTGCCATAGACGGGGGAGAGGCCGCCATCGGCCAACGGCTCGCCGGCTCGCCGTCCGTCCGGCGTTGCCCCGACATTTTCCCCCATCGGCACGTGGGCGGAAACGGTGTACATGCCCGTATGATAGGGGCCTCCGCGGTAGTTTTTGAAACGTTTTAAATGATCCAGGAAGTAGTTGCACCACTTTGCGCCCAGTTCATCTACCCAAGCGATGTCGTTCCCATACTTGGGGGCGCGGTTCAACAGCCGCACACGCATTTCTTCATTGCCTACAAAATTATTCCGCAAAGCCGTGAGCAGATCATCGGCAGACACGACCCGCTCGTCATAGACGAGCGTTTTCAAAGCCGCTAGACTGTCTGCCAAATTTGCTGCCTGGATCATCTGAACGCCGGAATAGTTATATTTTGCGCCGCCCGCAGTCACATCCGTTCCGGTTTCCATACAGCGGTCAATGACGGCGGACAAAAAAGGTGAGGGCAGGATGTCCCTATGTGCCTGCTCAACTACAGTGCAAGCCTCTATCATCTTAACTAAGAAAAAGTCAATTACTTTGGTGAAGGATGCTTCTAGCGTTTCATAATTTTTATAGGTCGCAAGGCTTCCGAAATCCGGGCAGAGCCTTCGGCCTGTCAAGAGACAGACGCCCCCTGTTAGCGTAAGCTCTAGGGCTTTGTTGAGATTGTACATGGCGGCGTCGCTCCACCCCAGATTATTCCCCTGGGTGGTGACTTCCACGCAGCCGACAATTGCGTAATTCCGCGCATCTGTTTGTTCAATCCCGATGCCGCAGAGCGCGGGGATGATGGATTTATCGTTAAAATACTGCGGCATCCCGCCGCCTTCTGCCACCACGCGGATACTCTCTTTCAAGAATGCGTCCGGCGTGTTTTCGTGTAATCGTACCGACAAATTCGGCTGTGGGAGCAATAGGTGCTCTTGTGCCTTTAGGCACAGATAAGACAACTCGTTGGTACAATCTACACCGTCTGCATCCACACCGCCGATGGCGATGTTAAAGCCGATGGGAAACCCCGCAAAAAATTTGGCGCTGTGGGAGTTGCGCAGATACACGATCTGGTTGAACTTGATCCACAGGCATTCGATAATCTCTAATGCCTCAGCATCCGTCAGCCTTTTGCTGTCCACATCTTGGCGGTAGAAAGGGTAGAGGTATTGATCCATCCGACCCGGGGAGAAAGAGGAGGCATTCGACTCCATGTGTAAGACTACGAACAGAAACCACAGAGACTGCACGGCTTCATGGAAGGTTTCCGGTGGGTGTTCAGAGAGGCGGGCACAGATACGGGCCACTTCCAGCATTTCACTGCGGCTTGGTCCTTCTAGGTCTGCGGCTGTGGCAAGCAGCAGCTCTGCATAACGGCGCATGAAGGTTTTTACACCCTCCATCACCAGTATGACGCTGTGATAGAAGTTTTGTTTCGCGCCGCTCACGGTTTGCGCCTTTTCTTCTGCCTGTGTACGGATTGCCTCCGGCCCCATAGTGAGCCATTGGGTTACATCGGGGCAGATGTGTCCCTGGGCGTGATCTTTTTGATTGACCTTCACCACAAGTCCGATCTCATCCACCAGCGCACCTACCCGCCCGCGGACCACGTCTTCTAACGATTTCCCGTTCCAATAGGGGTATATCTCCTCGCGGAACTCTCTGATCTCCTCCGCATGGACCGCAAATTGATCCTGTGCCCTTGTGGGGAGGGTCTCATATTCCCGATTTACCCAGGATAATCCGCCCTCCGGAAAGATCACGCCCCAGCGCGCGCCTTTTGTGCGGTTGCCGACAATCAGCTCTCCGGGACAGACAGCGATTGCGAGCTCCTCCAAAGAAGCTTTTAAGGCCAGAGCCCGCTTTATGATGGTTGGCTGGGCCTCGTTTTCCCTATAAACGCGGGTGATGATACGGGCCTGTTCAATGGACGCAAAGCGCTGTTCAGATTGCAGCTCAGCTTTGAGTTGCCGAACGCGGTCAGACATGGTATATGGATACATGTGAAATCCCTCTTTTTGTTCGAAAATATATAAATTTGCTCATACTTGTCAAGTCTACGGCGAACAAGCTATCAACTATATTACAATTTTATCACAAAAAGCGCAGTGTGTAAATTATAGTCAAACCACATGAAAAACGAGCCGTGCCAGCGGACTGTTTTTCATGTGGTTTGACCATCGTGGCAGGGGTGCAAGCAGCACTTTTTCCTGCATTTTTCTTGACACTTATTACAAGGCATAGTAAAATAAAAGAGGTCAAAATGAGCAGAAATGAATACGTCATCACGCACAAGGCAAGCTGTTGATTTTGAAAGAAAGTAGGGGATGTAGTAGGGTTTTGTTTTCCCCGCCATGTGGAGTACCAACTGGTTCGGTCAATACAGATGCTGTTTTAAGTCGATTTACAGACCAGGGCCAAATCTCCCCTTGGGCAAGAGATGCTGTGGCTTGGGCTGTTCACAATGGACTGATGGACGGCACATCCGCGACCACGTTCGCACCATTTGGTCCGGTGTTGCGAGGAGAGCTTGCGGCATTGTGCCATCGTTTTACTGTGCGTTTTATGCCACTTGCTGTTTTAAATAATACGGCCACTCTCTTGCCCAGAGCGTTGTTGTTTGAGTATGAATTGGTCTCCTAATATTTAACTCCTGTATTTTAGAGCAAAATCTGTGAGAACAGTTGTTTTCATGGATTTTGCTTACTTTAAAAGCATATTGCACAACAAGCAGCTATAATGATATAGTAAACCAAACATTAATACGAGGAGGAAACCCATGTATATAAAACGACTGTTGAGCCTTGTCTTAATAATGACTCTACTAATTGGTATCATCCCAGTGCGGGCATTTGAAATAAATAGTGCTACGTACGAGGAGGCACAGCGGTTCAACCCGTCCAGCTAATTGACGAATGAACAAGCCCTTTTTGCGAACGATACACAAGACAACGTATTTGTCTTTACGCCGGATGAAGGTATTAGTTATTCCGACACCACGATCTCGACAAAGGCCCATGCGGCTGTTACGAACATGGTTGCCCCCGTACCATTTTGTGATTTCAACTTCAAGCAAGGTGTACTTGATGAACTGATGCGGATAGACCCTGTTTTGTATGCAGGGCATACAATTGCCAGCAATATATATCCTGAGGATGTAGAGAAAATAGTCACTTTAGACTTGAGTACAGAACCAATTTGGATAGACAATACACTCACGTTCGAGCGCGGCATTGAAGACATGGATGGTATACAGTATTTTACAAACTTAGAGCACCTCAACCTCAGAAACAATCACCTGTTGCACGAGATAGACATAAGTAACAACGCCGCGCTTACTACGCTCAATCTCCATTTTACTAACTTGATCCGTTTGGACGTAAGCAACAATGCGGCCCTTACTTCGCTGGATGTTTCGTTAAATGCTTTAGAAGAATTAGATGTAAGCAACAACACCGCACTTACTATGCTCAATGTTTATAGAAACAGGCTGTCAGAGTTAGATGTCAGTAGCAACGCAGCACTTGTTGCGCTGAATGTTTCTTCTAACTGGCGGCTTGAAAATTTAGACGTAAGCAACAACACAGAGCTCACTGTGCTGAATGCCTCATTTTGCGGATTGGCGCGTATAGATATAAGTAATAATCTCAGACTTAAAGAACTTCGGGTCGGCGCCAATGAGCTGACAGACATAGACGTAAGCAATAATACTGCACTTACTACATTGATTCTTTCTCATAACCCGTTGGAAAGCGTAGATATACAAAACAACACCGCACTTATTAGGCTGGATGCTACCAATACCACACTAACCTCTTTAGATGTTAGCAATAACATTGCACTTGCCGATCTCTCAGTTGCGGAGAGCCAACTAACAAATTTAGATAGCAGTAACAACCCCGCACTTATTACGATTCGGGCTTCTCACAACGAATTGAATAGTATAGATGTGAGCAACAGCCCGGAACTCATTTTGCTTGATGTTGGTCATAACCAGTTGACAAACTTAGATGTAAGCAATAACCCTATGCTCGTGAATTTGAATGTCAGTTCTAATCAACTAACCTCTTTGGTTGTGTACACGCCCTCCTTAGATTCCTTAAGTGTTATATGGAATCCTCTTACTTGTTTCTGATTCCAGAACGATGGTAAAGATGCACACATCACCACGAACGGTCCGGGATATATTGATTTCTGGTTTTCTAGGATATTTATGCAATTTAGCGTAACCGCAGTCCCTTCTGATCAGGTAGATTCCGAATTTATTAGCTGGACGGAGGCTGGCGTTCGCGTGAATAACCCCGAGCGATTCGAGTTGGAGTTAGGGCAAGAGTATGACTTGACTGCCCATTTTAACCCATTCCTTGACGTGTCGGGCACACCTTGGGCCTGGGCGCAGATACCTATTGTGACGGCGCATACGCGCGGCATTGTGAATGGCATGACAAATGGGCAAATCATGTTGGATTAGATTTGTTTCCCCCGCCTATGGCGGGGGAAACAAGAGATCGAACAACGCGTTTGTCCACTACCTGCGGCATGACGTAGTGTAACAAGCAGACCGGCCCCCCATGAGGGGGGCCGGTCTGGGTTATGGGGCGGGCTTTCAACAATCTATTACAACCCGACAGGCCTGTATTCGTCCAACACGACAGCTATGGATACTTCCTCGGTGCCGCGCCGTACGCGCAGTTCCATTGTGTCGCCGGGAGATAAGCCGCCAAGGATCGTACGCAAATCGGAAAAGCTTGAAACTGCTACTCCGTTTGCGGATAAAATGATATCATTTGCGCTGACACCGGCTCGTTCCGCGGCGCTGCCGCTATTGACCGCTACGATTTGAACATATCCCGTTTCGTCTTGCGTTGAAATCTGGACACCTAATATGGCGCGGCCACGCACAAATCCGTCTTGTGAGAGCTGGCCGACGATGGTCTCCGCCAGACTGGCCGGGATGGCAAACCCTAATCCTTCTATGTTCGTGCCGACGGATTTTGCACTGACTATACCAATCACCTCGCCATATAGATTGAGTAGCGGCCCGCCGGAATTGCCCGGATTTACGGCGGCATCTGTTTGTATTTTGCTGTGTGACAAGCCGTCAATATTTACGCTTCGATTGAGGGCGCTGATATGGCCGACGGTCATAGAGTTTGCAAGTTCACCCAATGGATTGCCGATAGCAGCTACTTGCTCACCCACTTGCAGAGAATCGGAATCGCCGAATGTAAGATGCGGAAAGTCTGTCCCTTGTATTTTGATTACCGCAATGTCGCTGCTCGAGTCGCGGCCGATTACTGTGGCGGGATGTTCACTTCCGTCAGCCATCAACACGGTAATGCTGCTCGCGTTTTCGATAACATGGTTATTTGTAACGATGTAGCCGTTAGGGGAGACAAGGAAACCGGAGCCGGAGGACGGGCGCTCTACCATCCACCCAAAAGCGTTGTGTCCTGCGCCCTCAGTTGAGATGGCTACTACGGCTGGATTTGCGGCTTCAAACAACTGGGGCAAAGTGAGCTCACCGCCGGTTCGGGCAATGTTGCTTATAAATTCAAATTGCTTGTTCGTACTTGTGTCTGTGGAGGTGTTCGACTGTGCCGCCTCCCTGTCATTGGACAAGGTTCCGATCTGCTCATGTGCGACCCATGTTCCGACATAGCCAATTCCAAAAACCAGTACGGCGGCACATATTGTGACGATAGCTTTCTTCAGCAGGGGCCTTTTTTTGCCGCGCTTTGGGGTGTTCGGCGGGATAATCATTATTTCATTCATGTCTCTAACTCCTTGTATTATAAAATTTACAGTTCTGTGCCTTCGCTCGGCAGTGGATAAACACGTTGTTGGATTTCTTGTTTTCCCCCGCCTACGGCGGTTAAATCAACGCTATTTGTCTACTGCCCTTCGCTTACCTTTGCTCGTTTAGATACGTCTGGATGCGGTTATTTAAAATTCTTGCTGTGTCAGCGGCGTTTCGGTCGTCGGCTAGAAATGGCAGGAGCTCCTCCGCTACCATTTCCATTACGGTTTCGTCGAAATGTCCCATGCGGTTGGCGCTCTCCACGATCGTTCGCAACGTGCTTGCTTCTTCCGCTGTCATGGCATAGAGCGGGATCATAAATCCGCTTCCTCCAAAACTGACCATGCCCCTGGGTTGCTCTTGCTCTTCGCCATTCTCGTCGGTAGAAAATTCTGGTGTCATTGCTGTGGCAACGAGTTCTTCGTACAGGTCGATCCGCAGGGGGAAATGTCCCGCGAAGCGATCTTTTGGGGCGCTCGGCAAGAGAAATTGGCGGATGAAATTCCAAGCTTCGCCCTGATGTGGGCTGTAGGCATTAATCCCCAAACCATCGCTGATGCTTACTAAATGCGCGCCGCCGTCCGGGGTGGGCATGCCCAGGGCGACAACATCGCCCAAAGTAGCTGTATACATCTGTATATCAATCGGCCGCAAGAGATTTGCCATGTCGAGCAACTGTTCGCCGCGCTGCATCCGTTCATAGGCGGTGACATGATCGGTGACGATGATTCTGCCGCCTGTATCCCCCGCGTCTTGCGCTCCCGGCAGGCGATGGGCAATCTCCAGGAGATGGATGAATTCCTCGCTCTCTAAGTTGACCTGTCCCTCTGACCAGTCGATAAAGCCTTCGCCGAACATGAGGATAGTCGATAGGAAGGAATCTCCCGTCAGCCATTCACCTAGAATATACTGCATATCCGTATCTGCCGTCTGCTCTAGGAGTTCCAACATTGCGGCAAGCGTCCAAGATTGGATGTGCTCCACGTTCTCTGCCATACCAATCATGGTTTGAATGGAAAAGCTGTTCGCGATCAAGGGCAGGGTGCCATCCGACGCTTCTATTGCGTACAAGATATTTTGGAAGAAGTCGGAGCGGTGGAGATCCGGGTCAGCGTCGAGGAAGGGATACTGGTCAGCTAAAAGCCCTCTCTCTACTGCGGTGCCGAGGAGTTGCGAATCGCCGGCAACAATGTCCGGCCCCGCGCCGGCAACGAGCTCTGCCCGAAACCGCGTAACGCCCGCCGCTGGGTCGTCATTTGTGTTGTACATGCTGTAATCTGTCACCTGAATCCGGTGGGTTTGGCTGCTCCTGTTGAAGGCCACAACCTGGCTGCGGACATCACTGGAGATGTTAAAACCGCCCAAGCTGATGCTTTCCCGAACCGGGAGCTCACTGCGCGGGATGCGATTTAGGACGATAAGCTCTGCGGCCGTGCTCTGTTGTCCCCAACTGCCGGCTCCGGTGAGAACTGCGATGCGCCCATCTTCAAAAAAGTTCGCATGATAGCCGCCCCGTTCCGCAACCACGCCGGACTCAATCCAGTTGAGTAGAAGCGTCTGCGTCCCGGTGGTCAGGTTATACCCAATGAGGTGAATGCCGTCGTCTATGATGATATCAAAATCATCCCCGTCAGCGGCGGGGAGCAGGCCCTCCGGGGCAAGTACGGAGATCGGGAAAGATGTGCCCCATGCGCCGGTTTCGAGATTGATTTCCCGCATGTCGTCCATGCCAAGAACCAATACGCGTCCGTCTCCTGTCTGGACGAGGCTGCGTGGGAAATCTATGTCTAATTGCCCGATGAATGTGCGGTTTTCGTCCAACAAATAGATCGCCCCGCCATCCATATCCTGTGTGAGCAGTATGGTGTGACTGTCTGTAAAGAGGACATGGTCTACACGAAACCAATTACTGCCCGCCGGAACAACCTCTTCAATTTCTTGAGAGAACAGTTCGTTTCCAGCCGCGTCATATATGGCATAGACCAGCCGCGTACTGGAAGTTGTCATGTCCCATACGGTATCTGTGTATAAGAGGGCATAATGTCCATCGTCTGTGACCGCCAAGCCCGCGACATGTATCATCGAGGCGTCCGGCATCGGGATATCAATCCGCTGTGGACTTGTCCCATCGGCAGCCGCGCTCACGATCACGATCCGCGGAGACGGCACCCAGGTTTCCATATCCGCATCCTCATCAGGCATATCCCACGGGGCAAAGAACGTGTACACTCGATTTCCATGTACCATACTCCTCACTTCAGCCTGGCCTGTCTCCGGCCCCAATTCTATGTATGTCGGTACAAAAGCATATTCTGTAGGGGCAAGGTCATTGTGCATGCCGCCCTCGTCCTCGCTGCTTCCGCCGCAAGCGGCGAACGTGAGCATGAGTACGAAGGCTAGGGCAAAGATCAAAATTCGTTCCTTTGTAACTGTAGTGTGCATGATAGAGGTCTCCTTGTTCAAAAAATAACCTTCTGCGGGAGATGTTGTCTGAACACATCATATCCCGCAGAAGGTTAAGAGAAGGTTAATTTTTGAGCACGTTTCTTTTTAATAGTGAACCCCCAAGAAAAATGAAGCATGTTAGCGGCTTGTTTTCCCCCGCCGAAGGCGGGGGAAAACAAATTTAAATCAACGCTATTTGCCTATTCCCCTCGCTTTTCACGTAGGTTCACTATATTGGCTCAAAATGATTTCTGTTCCGATATCGCATTCACTGAATATTTTGATTTTCATATGGTGCTTATCAAAAATGTTTTTTGCAATCGCCATGCCTAAGCCGTGACCGCCCAAATTTTTTGAGCGCGATTGATCAATACAATAAAAGGGCTCAAATATGTGCGCCAAGTGTTCAGTTGGGATTCCTACTCCGCTGTCTGCAATTGTAATATGGTCTGTCAGAAGTTTTATCTTGACCGTTCCGCCATCCACGTTATATCGGACAGCATTATGGACCAAGTTGAAAAATGCCCGCTCCAAAAGCGGTTTATCTCCTTCGATTTGGCAATCGCCCTCTATAGAGACGTCCAAATTTTTCTGTGCGATGTCTTCTCGCAGTTCATCCAATATCGCTTCAAACATGCTCCGTCCGCTGCATATCTCAGATGTTTCACTCGTCCCGTTGTTTAGAGATAGCAGTCCCTCTACAAGCGCGATGAGCCGTTCCGTGTTATCTTTTACGACATCGACCACTTCTTTGTATTCCGCTGTCGATGGCTCGTCGTCCATTTGCAAAACCTCGATGTTCGCGCGCATGGATGCAAGGGGTGTTTTTAGCTCATGGGCGGCGTTTTGGGCAAAGAGTTTCTGCGCCTCAAAAGAGTGGTTTAATTTCCCCAGCATGTTGTTAAATGCGTGCGTCAGGCGAGACACTTCGTCTATCGTTTTCGACGGTTCGATTGGTTGGCTGAGATTGTTTGCGTCTACCTCTTCTATTCGTTCAGCTAGAGATTTGATCGGTTTTAAAGCCTGTCCGGAAATGATATATGCGGCAAAGGTGCCAAATAATACAGCCAGAGCAGCAATCAGGATGCTGTGGGTCTGGAAATTTTGCTGAGACTGGGAAAGCTCCGCAAATGCGTCTTGGCCTCTGATATGCCAACCTGAAATTTCCTGTAATTGCAGTGTCTCAGAGGAGATAAACTGCACATGATTATAGAAGCTTACAACGTTCATTTCGTGCAGCATATCAGGGTGTATCAAAATATGTGCGCTTGTATGTCCTATTTCACGGATAGGTGTGAACGGCATACCAAAATTTTCAGTGCCAGAGAAGCCGGCGGAGTGCATAACTGTGAGGTTCCCGCGCGGGAGAAAGGTAATCTGCCTCGCGTTATAAATGGAAAGCCCTGTTACGCCGACGGCAATCACAGAAAGCGCCAGGGCGGTTAGGAGCGTTATTTTTATCCGCAAAGTAACTCTATTCCACATAATAGCCGTGCCCCCTTGCGTTTTGGATAAAATGTTCCGGCAGTTTCTTCCGCAATTTACTCAGATGCACTTTGAAGGAATTAAATACATCAGCAGCTTCGGACTCCCATATGTGCTCTATGAGTTCGACAGCCTGCACGGTCTCGCCCCGGTGCAAACATAGATATTCTACGATGCCATATTCCTTTTTGGAAAGGGTGACCTCCTGCTCGGACACAAAGAGCCGTTTGGCTGCCGTATCGATGCGCACCGTTCCGATTTCTATGATGGTATCGGCTATTTTGAAGTTGCGCCGTAGCAGTGCGCGCACTCTCGCTTCCAGTTCGCCAAAGTGAAAAGGCTTCGCTAGATAGTCATTTGCGCCCCCATCAAACCCGGCTATTTTGTCCTCTACCTTGCTTCGAGCGGAAAGGATGATCACAGGGAGATCTTTGTTGTCGATGCGGATTTCGCGTAAGACCTCCATACCGTCTAATTTAGGGAGATTTAAGTCAAGTACGACGAGACCATACGTGCTTGAAAAAAACAGATCCAGCGCTTCTTCTCCATCCGAGGCGGTATCTACTGTATATTCGAGTTTGCGAAAGCCTTTTGATAAGGCGGCTTGTAAAGACGCCTCATCTTCAATAATGAGCAATTTCATGTTCAACGCACCTCCGGACATGAAACAGTGTAGCAGATGAAAGGTTAAGTATAGGTTAAGTGTTATCCTGTATAGACATCAAAAACTGCATAGTATGCCCTGTTCCTGCAGAGCGCTTTGAAAGTCTATGATATCTTCAGGATGGAGACTTTTATATGTATTAAATTCATATGGTAAGCCCAATGTCTCGTATTTCTTTTGCCCGAACTGGTGAAAAGGCAAGAGCTTAACAGGCATAGGGCCGATGTTTTTGATGCATGCGGCAAACCCCTCGGCATCTGTAACTGTAGCATTGTAGCCCGGTATCAGGGGAATGCGTATCTCTATATCTTTTCCGATAGACCAGGCATATGAGAGGTTTCCTAAGATAAGGGTATTTGGAACACCCGTGCCTTGCTTATGTTTTTCATCATCATAGTGCTTTAAATCATATAACAATAAATCTACGGGAGCAATTACATCTTTGAAAACGGAAGGCTCCGCATAACCGGATGTTTCTATGGCTGTATGGATTGCGTGTTCCTTTAAAAGAAGAAGCAGGCGCTTCGCCGCTTTTGGCTGCGCTAAAACCTCGCCGCCTGAAAGGGTTACACCGCCTCCTGATTCTAAATAGAACGCTTTGTCTTCTAAACAAATATCGAGCACTTGCTTTAACGAATACAATTTGCCGGACAGGGATTCTTCTCTTTCCGGTTGGCCCCCCATAGCTTGCGATTCCGGGTTTGAACACCACTTGCATGCCAAAGGACATCCCTTGAAAAAAACCGTAGTGCGAATGCCTGGTCCATCGTGGATAGAAAACTTTTGAATGTTAAATAGACATACTTGCATATCGTCCATATTGCATCGCTCCTTTGCTTGATAGGAATATCACGAATGCGGGAGTAGGCAAAAAAGTACTGCATTGTTTTGTATTTCCCTGCCTGTGGCATAAAGTTATTATATCACAAATTTCTTCAGAGTTCAACCTACCCAACCCATTGAAAATTCAAGGTTTCTTAGATCGAGAACCCATCAAAAATGGGGTAAAATCAGACTCATTAGAACCATACTAGAACCACAGAAACCATATCAAAAATCTCA
>Ga0123355_10008748_pt1 | contig 15314 bp, 9 predicted proteins | sample TergutEmb28metaG_3_FD_89872 | JGI IMG/M metagenome (GOLD analysis project Ga0123355, IMG submission 89872) | Embiratermes neotenicus P1 segment gut microbial communities from Petit-Saut dam, French Guiana - Emb289 P1 | ecosystem: Host-associated > Arthropoda: Insects > Digestive system > Gut ... | reverse complement strand
GCACCACTAACCTCTAAATGTTGCATTTTATATATTTATTCAACAAATATAGGTACTGAATATTTTAAACATGGTACAAACTCTCCGTTTGTTCCTCTTCAAAATGCAGTTTGTTTCACAATTCTAACATATTTGGTTCCTGTATTATTCACATTTTATATGCAGGGTGTGCTAAAATTAAAAAAAATAATTCCGGTGCCAAAAGGTTAATCCACAGTGCACTGTTGTCACCTTAGCCTGACCAGGAAGGAAACAAGCTTGGAAGCATGTCAGGGATGTGCGTCATTTCAGCAGCATCGAGATGCGCGCTGTCGAGCTTTTTCTTCCCTGCAAGGCAAGGCACCGAAGGAAATTAACGCCATTCTGACAGAATGTCTTGTTTCCTTCCTGGTCGGGCTAAGGACTTATCAGCACCCCTGCAGAAATGAGCCCATTCTGTAAAGTCATCACATAACCTTATGTGAATAGGTCCACACACATGGACAACAATATATATACCTCCAACACAATTATCTATCACAAAGATAGGAATTAATGCAGTTGGCAGCTATTTCCAGAAGCAATACAAAGCATGCTAAATTTTATTTCAATGTAGTTGTTCTAACCTGTTAAACATGCAGGGGTATCAATTTTATGCACAGTAAACCTCTATCTAAAGTCACTACATTTACCAGTTTTCATGCTAAATACATTTCCAGAACACATACCAATATTTATGACTACTTAGCTTCTGGGCATTTTTTCACAGTCTCAAGTAAAGAGCTCCAATATATGTAGTCCTAAATGTAGTACATCATTATCACAAAAATCCTGCAGAACTGAACACAGCAAAGCACAGAATAACTCATCCTTACATACAGTCAACCATATGACAAAATGTTCTCCAGAAAAACAAAATATTACAGCTTCTTTTGGCCCAAACTGTTTCTTCTTAAAGCAAATATGGTGCTGGGTACACGTTTTCCTGCTCTGGACACAGCACAGTCAGAAGACAGCACAACATGGTCAATTTGTAACTACACAGTGCATTTGGGGGAGGGTAGGTAGGTAGGTTTGCACCCAGAATCACTAACCTGATTGAATGGTGTAAGTAATTTCAGATTTTTAAGTTACTTAAGATGTATTTTCCCTAATCCAGTTAATGAAACCATTTTGGAAACACCTACGACCAACCTATTTAAATAACTGACAACTGAATTCATACATCTTCTATCATGTCTGTAACACTGCTACACCTACTGCAAACAATGGTTTGTCCTGGTGACAATGTGTATGCATCTCAGGTAGTAGGTAGACAATCTACACAAGAATAAAGACTTAGCAACAAAGATGTGGGATAGAAGATGATCAAAATAGAAAACCAGGTAAAATAAATTGGTAGATTCATATATTCAAAGGGATTTGAATGTGGTTTTCTTAAGTTCCATCCCAACACTTCCAGATAACGCATTACAATACTTCATAACAATCTTTCCAGACTATTCACTGCCACCAAATCAGAAAATGTATGCACAGCATAGCATTTGGGGTACAGTAACTCCCTTTTCTTTCTTAACGTAAGACTTAGGGAAAAAGTGTTATTTCTTTACAGACCCCTTGTCTGAAAACATTTTAACCATCTTGAAAGAGCACAAAATTTATTTCTTTAAACACCTTTTGTCTGAAAACATTTTAATTATTTTGAGAACCACAATGCTTGGAAAAAAGTGTGTTTGGCATAAAATGTATTTGTATCTTTCTAGAAATGTTGTTACAAAACACGATATTTAACAAGTTATGCGCAAACTGAATACAAGAAATCATGTGGATGAAAAAACACAGATACAAATGTATGTATGATTTTAATGAAAACTAGAATATGATGACAAATTAACACTCACAAATATAAAATTTCATGAAACTCTGTTCAGTGGCTTTCAAGTTGTTACAGGCTGGTGGACGGTACGACAGACAAACATGGTGAAGCTACCAGGCTCTTTTAGGATCTTCATGTTGCAAACTGGCCAGAATTATGTACTAACTATTTTCTGTCAGTTCCCTTAACCTTTTGGCGCCAGAATTATTTTTTTTTAATTTTAGCACACCATGTATATAAAATGTGAATAATACAGGAACCAAATATGTTAGATTTATGGAAAAAAACTGCATTTTGAAGAGGAAAAAACGGAGAGTATATACCATGTTTAAAATATTCAGTACCTATATTTGTTGAATAAATATATAAAATGCAACATTTAGAGCTTAGCGGTGCGGTACGACCACTATAGAGGTCGTTAGGCGTCAAAAGGTTAATATACACACTACCACCCTTCCACTGGATATGCAAACACTGATTCATCAGTCCCAGCCACTAACTGACACACTTCAAGTTATAACAACAGCCATATTTCTGACAAGGGTACAGTTATATGGGCTGATGTATTACTGACAAAAACCACATAATCTACACTGGCATTTCTCAGCTGGAATTCTGCAAATTCAGTAGATTCTACTCACAAGTTTTTTGTTCCCCTTTAGGTTTTCCTTAATCTTAGTTTCATTGCCATCACCACTTTAAAAATTGCCATTTCTGTAAAAAAAATTTCAATAGGGGAAATAAAGGTTTTTATACTTCAAGCAGATTTGTTATTCATAATTATTCCAACTTTAAATTACACCACGAAATATGCCTAATGGGTCTGTGAGTTGTGATAATTTTGGGCAGGAGGTTCACAGGATTAGGGACTTAATAAGGTGTCTGTGGCACTGAATAACCTGAGAACCGCCACCCTCAACTGGAGCTCAAACACAGACGACATACTTTGACTTACAGAAGCACCACATATTAAGTAATCTACCACAGCACAATTCAGTGTCAAAGAGTTTACAGTTTTAAATTCATGCAAACCAATACAACACCACAAGCAGTACTGAACCGTGCAAAATAAAACAGTTATCCACAAAGAAGTCAAACATAAAGTATGAGTTTCCTCGTGTTCCTAAAAACATCCATGCATGAAGGTGTACAGTGATTTACGTCTAACAGCACTGTGTTTTCCTGTTAAGCAAGACAGTGATGTATATAAGTACTATAATTCTTGACATCATTTATACCATACCCAGAAAAGTAATATGTTTACCAGCACATCAGTTCCAGCAGTATTTCTTCTGTTTTTGGTTCTTGTTAAAAGCTTTATCTTCATCAGACCTCTACATTCAAGTGACCTGCCATAACAGCTGAGTAAAATTATGGACAGTAAAAGGGAAAGCTGTACTGTATTGAACAGGTCATAAGTTCTGAACAATTAAAAAACTGCAGGTCAACCATTCAACCACAAATCTGATGTTTCAGTTCACTGAGAAAGAAGTCTATGATGCAAGACTAAAAATTTGCCAGTAAAGATACTTTCTTTATTAAATTAATCTTCACTGACAACTATTATAACGAATGTAACATTTCTCAAATGGGAAGTTTCATGAAATTTCATCAACAACAATTATTCTATACAACCCAACAAATGTACATTATAATCATACTTATCCTAATTTAGCTTTGGTGCAAATAATCTGACCCACTAAGATGAAGATTAAATTAAGGAACATAATATCTAAATATTATAATCACTGGACTTCACATTTTTTGAGCATCAGTGATTTAAAAGAAAATTTAACATGTTATTACCGTGTACACATGCACTTGTAAATAACTGCAGTTCACATTTTGGTGCAAAACAATGTTTGTTTTGTACAATCAGTCACTCCCAGGCAAAATAATTTTAACATGGGCACATCAAACACTCCAAGATTTACACAACAAAGAAAGGTCCTAACATTAAACATAAGATGGCAGAGTAAATGTGTACAAAACCCTGACATAAAATCATGAATAATCTTGCCTGGAAATATCTGAAATCCAGTTATAAGAATAAAATGTGGGACACTGAAAGGAAAAGAAAAACCACAGAAATCAACTGTGTGATCACACTCTCTCTTTGTCACAAAAATATAATGAGAGCAAATTCTCGTTCAGTACAACCTAATTTCACTACAGCGAAAACACAATCGCAATGTCAATACCATAGTATAATAACAAAGTAATCTGAACACTGGAACACCTTATCATTTTCCTTCAAAACATAAATAATTTTATTTTTCAAATCAAAGGCTATGTGGCTAGACAGAACCTGTTTCCCTGTAATGAATTTCATTTGGCTTGTAATCATAATCACAATGTGAGATCTGAGATTCAAACAGCAGTGAACATGAAGTTAGTGGTTTTCTGGAATGTAATGCCATCTAGTATGGTGGGCAGGCACCACACTTTGTCACATTCTATATGGTGAAAATTCATTATTATTAGAATAAGGGCACCGGAAACCAACCACCTGATAGAAACTTGAATTTCTCAACTTTACTGGTACCTTCACAGGCATGTCAGATGTTTTACTGGCAGAATGTCAGTGTACAACCTTATGAACAAGTCTTCTGCCTTTGTTTCTTTTAATATGAAACAGCGTGCATCACTACGCCTCTTACCAATCAGTCTCTGGTACAGCTATTATATGTATATGATAATGTGCCACTAAATAAGCGAATAAGTTTTAACCATTTGAAAATGTGAAAACTATTCCAAGGGTTTAACACAGCTAAAATCAAATATGTATCTGGAATATCCCTGCATACAATATACAGACATCTCAACTAAACATCTTAAATTAATACATACCAATTTGGACCTCAACTGCTTAGCTTATATAGTGTAGGTAAAGAGACAACATCACTGTTATCTGTATTTCCTCACCACAGAAAATGCCAACGTATTTAAACATACTTAACAATATATTAGGCATAACAAAAAAGTACCAGAAAATTTAATTTCAGTGTTTAACAATGTACAGGTAAAGTGAGTCAGGGAAGATGAAAGGCTTCTTCTTACAGTTTCACAGACAATTTCTGGAAGCCCATTTGAATTTTCCTTTGTTAATAAAAAAGACAAGACTGGACAAAGCTTCAATATTAATGTGAAGCAATGACTGAACTATTTAAGGAATTACCAAATGTCAAAGGTATCCATTTTTTCTCTCTCCATGAAACTATTAAAAGCATTCATACTTAGCAATAAAATAAGATTTGTTTTACAAAAACACTCAAATTATTTCCTTGTGTTAGTGCGAACAGAATGCTCAATTCCAGTCATTTCGCAACACAAAACATGTCCACAACAATGCACATACATGTCCTCAGTAGCATTTTACATTTAATTTTATCTCATTCTGCATAATATCATATCTCATAATATCACCAGAAAGTTAAACAAAATAATTTAATTTCTGCTTCTGCCAACATAAAAATGATCAGCCTATTAAATTCACAAAAGTTAAACTATCTGCCATGATGGAGTCATAAAGGTATTTTTCTTTGTGGCAGAACAAGCCATAGCGAAACTTCAAAACTCGAATCCTGCCTTCCAAGACCATAAATTCATTCATAAAGTAGCAATAACTTCAAAACACACAATTTTGCTGCAGGTGATGGGCAGTATGTGTGTATACTGTTAAGTCACACAAAATGTTCCTTGATACTGAACTACAAAAATGAAGAGGTACACAAAGACCAATTATATATATAAATGATTTAATTATATTTTGGAATGCTGTACAAGAAATACAACTCAAGTCAACCATGTACCAACATACAAACATGAGTGTGGAAAAGCTTAAGAGTAGAATGGGTGAAGAATGGTGATAACACAATGGCCCTTCAAGTATACTGCAGACTTTCCTTCTAAATATTGAAGAATAAAAAATCAACTAGATGTCACTTGTTATATTTACTTTACTTCTTAGATACTCAACATGTTTCGGGCATTAATATGTCCATCTTCAGGAGTCTGCGACTTTGTTGTTGAATTACCACATTGGCTGTATTGTTCTTCGATTGCTGTGTGTTGGAGTTAGGGTGCGGTTTAGATAGGGTGGTATCCGTGCTGCCAGCTAAAGCAGCCAGCAGCACGGATACCACCCTAGCCAAACCGCACCCTAACTCCAACACACAGCAATCGAAGAACAATACAGCCAATGTGGTAATTCAACAACAAAGTCGCAGACTCCTGAAGATGGACATATTAATGCCCGAAAAATGTTGAGTGTCTAAGAAGTAAAGTAAATATAACAAGTGACATCTAGTTGATTTTTTATTCAATTATCACAATGATGCACCGTTCAATAAACATCAGATTCTTCTAAATATTATTTAGTTAATTATTAACTGCTACAGCAATTGTGTAAAATCTGAGGTTTTCATGGCATTGTTTCTGAGGATGTAGGTCTTCTGGGACGTGACACTGTGTCACTGATCAGTAGTTACTGACATTTCAAAGGTAGCTCCCTCATTTCAAGGGTCTAGCGGTCCATGAACGATAGACCACTCGACAACAAAAAAATAATAAACAAATCTTGTACTGACAATAAGATGAGACAGTGGATCAGTGTACCTCGAAACAGGGTCACAAGGAATAAAAGAAGAAATTATAAGTAGTGAACAGTGAATTACTTTTCTTGTATTTCTTCCTTTTCCAATTATTTTCAGTCACTTTATTCTTCATGTATCACAAAATGTGCTACCTCTTTTGATATCTTTCTCCATAACACTTACGACTTTCTCCTGCAACCACACTCTTACATATATGCATATACTGCAATTCCTACCAGCACACAGAAATCTGACACTTTTTTAAACTAATAGGTCAGCGGCACTAAATGAGCAGTACACTGGCTGGTCAATTTATTTCCACAATGTGTAGTGCTACTCATCTGAAGCCTACCCATTTGTGTGCACACTTGTTTCTCCATGATGCCTGTGAATATTTACCCTATGTTCCAATCAAAGAAATATTTAAAAGGCTAGCAGGCAGTCCAGTGGCCAATGGCAGAACTAAAAGAATTATATTATGATGAATGCAAAACAAGAGGTGTTACTTATGAAATCAGAAAACATGCTTTGATGACACAAAAAACAAAGAGCGAGGGGTAGGTAAAACTACCATATACCACCTCAAGCAACAAAAGAAGCAGTTGCTTGAATTTGAAGCTGACAGTAATGGATACAAATTAATAAACATTTGAAAGAATACCAAGCAAAGACTGCAAATGTGAACAAAATGTCACCAGAATAGATCAGGCTCACCGAAGAACAAAGTTTCCATTTCATCTCTCTGTTGTCATTAACCAACCTACAGTGTTTCATAACAAAACACACCCTTCAATTCAGTGTGAATATTCTTCTACATGGTTCAGCAATTTATGTCCTCATTTTCTAAAAATATGTAGAGAGAAGATTTCTGCTAACCATGAAGATGGAAACACGTATTTGGATGAATTTGTGACAATAATTTTGAATGAAAGATGTAAAACAGAAGGGACCTACAATGAAAATGTAACCTCTTTATCATGGACATACACAATGAATCAGGACCAGCAAGGTTCATTGAAATCAATGGAAAGGCTTGATTTTGCATGTTTCAGTGCACCTAGTACCCACAACAGAAAACTGGTCATAATCAGAAAAAGTAAGAATCCTAGAGAATTCAAGCATCAAAGGTCATCTTCAGGCTCTTTAACTCTTCCACAACTTTAGAAACCTACTCTAGACTGAACCATGTTACTCAACTAGAGACAGAGAGAGAGAGAGAGAGAGAGAGAGAGAGAGAGAGAGAGAGAGAGAAATACTATAATATAGTTGTGTTGATATTGGTATTGATTTGTTTATTCATATCACTGACACACAATGCGATATCACATGTACAACATAACTAGTTTCATTACAGGTAAGCGCACACACTGCAAACTGAAGAAGGGACATGGCTGAGAATTCCAAGACACAAAACACAAACAAGACATATTTTGCAGCTTATATTGGACAAAAATCTGAAGAGGAAGCTGAAGGGACTGAACATTAAGTTACACACCATCAAAGGGTATACAAACATCACTGACCAACAGAACAGACAGGGGTGCACATAAACCAAAGTTCTTACACTGATGAGGCACCACTCCACTGTGGTACAGAAAACTGACAGGGGAAACAAATATCAGTTCATTAATGGAATAAGGTAATATCTCACCAAATTTCCAAAATTATACCAAACCTAAATACATTTCCATCAACATGCCCTGAGAAAGCATTAAAAAGCATATGGCACAGTGTCATTAATTTATCAACTATGCGGGAAAAATCTTTAGCTACCTCATTCTAAGCCTCAATTTCCAGTTGGCAGAAGCTTACCATTATAAAATCTTATGAAAGCTAAAGAAGGACCCTCCTGAGGAAATATAATTTACAAAAATATTTGTACACCAGGAACACCCACTCCTCCATACATAACATCCATAATGAAATAATTTGTAGTAGCTCAGAAAATGTTTTGTGTTGTCAAATGCTGATTAAATGGGGGTGGGGGAGGGGTCAACCCAGGGAGGATGAACATCTTTCCAAAGCAACAATATATAATAAATGATGCCTAAATTTAGTGAGGGGCAGTATTTCAGCATAAAATGTCCAGAATATTGTAGGTATACAACAGTACCACATTATTAAACTTATTAACTTGAAGCATTGTAAAACATTAAAATACTTTGCCAATCGTGTCTTCTAAATATATTCTAGCAGCTGCTACTGGGGAAAAATGATGCACATTAACAACAAACTGTGTAATGATTTAGAATATTTACCAGACCCATTTTTCATTCATGATACAAGTCTCGTCTGCAAAAGAACAACATGTAACTTAAATAACAATAAAAAAATTACATCAGGTCTGCTGTTTGTCTCTTGGTCCATACAACTTCACCAGTGCTATCATTTGTCCTCACCTCAGCTGCTATAGTCCTTACAAGAGTATTGTTTACTGATATGGAAATCAAACTTCAAAGTAGGGATGAGAACAGCACTAAATAGTTCCCTTCTGTCCATATCTTATGATTTCCAAGTAAACTGTGCTCACATTTTAGACTTACTCTATCAAATGCACATACTATTGCCTACAAGTGGAACAAAGAGTGTATGTTGTACTAACTTGCATGAAATATAATTGACTCTCATACATATATATATATATATATGTTCACCCTACACTTTAATGTTATATACTTATTTATTTAATAAACATCTATTAATTTATATACACAAATATCTAATATATTTTAATGTATTTAGGTATATTAGGTGAACTACTCTTAGCAATTAGACATGGCCAGATTCAGGACACACTGAAAACTCAACTGCACTATTATTAAAGTTACCAAGCAATAAATGGTGAGTAACAGTATGTTACAGAAACAGCTTAAAAATGTTAATTCATACTAACAGTGTATGATTATGTACATATTTCAAGTATTACATGGTGTCAGATGATCACATTCTGATCAAAAAAGCAAGAACCGGCAATGCATAAAGGTCTTACAATCCAAAAACCTGCTGCACACATACTTGCACACAAGTGTTATGTTCACAAATAAACAGCAAGTGTGGGTGGGTTTAAAGGCATGTCTGCATACACAGCTATTTGTGATTTACAAGGGGCAAGCCTGTTTCATAATTGATTATATACAACTTCACTTTAAGACAGTTTAAATTATACATATACATATATGGAATGCTGATGAAAATTTGCGAATAGTTTTGCTGCTCATCATACAAACAAAAATATAAACTGTCTAGCAAAACTATCAAGACAGTAGTGATGGTGTACATATGTACGCATGTATGTATGTATGTATGTATGTATGTATGTATGTATGTATGTATGTATGTATATGTGTGTGTATGTATGTATATATGTATGTATGTATGCATATACATACATATGTATGTATGTATGTGCATGTGTGTGTGTATATATGAATACGTATGTGTGTGTGTGTGTGTGTATACATAGATATATACCTTCATCATAAGTATACTACTTACAAGTGATGCTACCATATGCATTCAACAACACAGATGTGGAATGTTATACCATAATGTACTGAATAAAGACACAGAGAGTATTACAAAAGTTAACAACACATTTGATTGTGACCACACCTTCACTGGGCCAGCCTAAGGAAACATTTCTTCTGTTACCTTTACATTTCCAAAAACTTTTTATGCATCTCATAAACTAGCATTACAAGTCAATATTCAATAGTTGCCAAACTTCTCCAACAGTGGATTCACATACTTGATCAAATGACACATTTCTTCTAAAATAAATCCTGTTGAGTTACAAACCCCATGAATTCATGATATGTAACTATCAATCGAAAATGACAGAAGACAACAGAGTAAATTAACTGAATGCAGGAGATCCCTCCAACACACCCTACATGTCCTCCTCTCCAGCCACCTCAATTACCTGGTACCACACTTGGTAGTCTAGACAATGCAATATCAACACGAACTTATCACGTCCAAAAATGTTGTGGCAGCACCCACACACACACACACACACACACACACACACACACACCCACACACACAATGTATATACATGTTCTAGGCTGAAATACTTTTATGTCAAGAACGGGCTTGCAGCCAATTATTTGGTGGTGTTTGATATAAATCTTAACACTGTGCAACCTGATATAACTATTAGCTAGTTGTGGGGGGGAGTGAGAGGGGAAAAGCAAATTTGTGTCTCTGTTTTGTTTCTCTAATCTGCTTCAAAGAAGCAACTTTCCTACATATTAACACCTCATGTGAAGGCTAGGCAAAGCTGAAACATACAGCACACATATAGACAGAATATACACTGTACATTAACAACACTTTTGTTGTAACTCTGAACAATGTACACAGAATTCTATTTATAAGGAAAGTCATACCTCTGAAACATATTGCAAAAATGTCAGCAATAACATACACCTGATTAAGGGAAGCATACAGCCTGGTCTAACGCAGTATAAAGTATGCAATCATACACACACTGTGCAGTTCAGCTTACTCTGTGAGAAGCTGTAGGAAACAGCACACCCTGGATTTAAAACTAAGTGACCTAAAAACTTTGTGTGGCCTGTAAATGACACACTGATGACCACAAACTGCGTGTCAAGTAATTTGATTAAAATTTCCAGTCATTAATATAATATACATACTACAGTAGAATTCCTTCAATCAAGCACCTCATAATCCAGCACTCCTGACAGTCTGGCACTTGAATGTCTGGTGTGTGTAGTCATTATGTGACTTTATCTTGGGTCACCTGGACCTTACTGAGCCTATCAAGCTATGCTGGCAAGAGGAAACACACAACATTATTCCTCAGAAACTTGAAATTATAAGGCTTGGAAGTGGCAAGAGCCGTAGAGTGGTTATGGCTTCATACAACATTTGATTGCCAGCTTTCCACGTTATAACGAAACAAAAAAAACACTTATGACTGTTCACAGCATCAAGTAAATATGTGAAGGACATTTTCAAGCAACAGATATAGAAAGAGTATGAATTAGTGCAAATGGACAGGGTGCTGTATGAGTGGTGTACAGCAATGCATTCTGAAGGGTAACCTATCACTGGACCCACGATCACTGAACAAACTAAGTCTTTAGAGATTGAAATAAAAATAGCTGACAAGTGCACATTCTCTGATGGCAATAACAAAAATTGTCTGTACAAACTTAAGTCACTATACGTAAAAGTAAAGTAAATTTATCCTTGAAACAGGCCATGCAGCCCAGAGGGTCTGCAGAGATAAAGCTCTACTCTTCCTTTAACCTCAGCACTTGCTAGATGGGGGTGGGTGGTCAACATCATGCCCTGGCCACTTTACCCTTGGGAAAGAAACCCAGTACCCACTGTACAGGAGGTCGGTCTGGACAGGTACAGAAAATTTCACCCTGGGGTTTCATCCAAGACCATCTAGCCCATAGTGAGTTGTCAGTATGGGTACTGTCTGATAATCTGGAATAATTGATTATACAACACCTGTACAGTCGTTTCAGTGCCAGATGAAAGGAATTTTAGTGTAATATGCATATTTAACAAGTGTGGTGTACCAGTGCTAGACACATGAAACACAATTTTACCTTCGATCTATCGATCTACACAATTCTAAGCAATGCTCCAAGTAAAATACTAAATGCCAACTACAGTTATGTGACAGCCATGATAAAACATCATGTGAATGATTACTTCCTTACAGGAATCAAAATTTTGGTTTCAAAAACATAAGCATAGCCACATCATGATTTCAGCTTTCAGGCCTTAGCCACAACAAATATTCCAAGTTCTACCACCATTTTGGCATATGCTGCAGTTTCCATCTTCAGGCTGAATAAGGCGGAGGACACGGACTGATGTATGTATCTCAAAACAGTATTAAGTGTGGAGGTGTAGCATGTGCTATACAATGGGAAGGGTGTGAGGCTTGATGGGTTGGGGTGACAGCACCACACTTGACCTCAACCTTACTACTGCTGCTAAAGGTCTATTTCCTAACCTCATTCCCTTCTGACTCACTCGCCCTACAGAATGTGAATACACCACACAATAAACCACAAGGAAAACTTCAATGCACAACGTGGCTAAAACCTGAAAGCCAAAATCATGCACTGAATATAGACTGCGAAAAACATAACAAAACAATTAGAATGGTAACACAGCATCCTATATCTGCTGGGTGCGTGCAAGAAACTTTAAACCCGAGAGGGTCTATAATAATTTTTCAAATACTTATATTCCTGACATCCAAAGGCTGGTTGGTAACTGCAATCCCCAAACTCCAAACATGTTTTTTTTTTTTAAAAAAAAGTAACTATTACTGGGCAAAGGCATAAATGGTCTTCGCTAAGTCCGTATGGTACATGTCTGAAAAAATATTAAATATGCAAGATTACTTTTAAATCTACATCTCACTATAACGTGCGTTCTGAAGAGAATATGCAACATTCAGTGGAACCAGTTTTCAAATGCACAAAGTTAAACATATCTACATAACAGGAACGCTAGCAAATATCTTGGCTTAATCCACGTGCATATCCTGATATAAATACGTCCTGTAACATAATCATCAGTTCTCTTATTTTAGGCCTACAAATGTCATGTACTTATAACAGGTGTAAGATACTTTTATATATGCATCTGCCAGCTACAATAAGAGCATTTTATCTTGATAACACTGTCACTAGAGATATTGTGTGTGTTACTATTCATAGTAATGATACATCAGCTAACAAGCATTGTATGTTGTATAATGGTACACCTTTAAATATCAGTCAACACACATAAAAAAAAAAAACTGACAGAATTTAACAATGTTCCAACCACGTTCACAAACTATACATCAGAAAGAAAAAATATTGTTTTGAATAATTTCAGCCAATGAACAGAACAAGTGTGGTCCTATTGCACTGGTAGTTAAGAGGACACTGATGAATAAAAATTCATCATGGGAAACATACAGAGATCATCTGAAAACAGGAACTAATTCACCCACGCAGGGACATTTCTTTGTATTGAAAGAAAATTTGTTTTCTATTTCTGAAGCATATTTGTAAGTATTCAGGGGCTATCTCTGCTTGGTGCTACATGTCTCCTTGAACATTTCTACTCACATCTTCATTTACCTTCATTTAAACTGAATCTGATGGAAAAGGCTGCAAGTGTATTGCTTCAATAATGATCAAAGTCACATAAACTTTCAACTAATCAAGAAATATGTAGTAGCTTTCTTAGGAAGACAAAAGTGTGGCTAAAAGCAGGAAGTACATTAAAGTAATTAATATGATACATAACAGAATTACCTGTGGTAACAAAAAATAAAATACATGTCCTAATACTGTGTTGAACATGGATCCAAATCATCAGAATATCTGAGCTGTCTCAAAACACAGTTTTTTAATAACATCACATTTTATTCTTCTGTGATTCCATTCACACACATGAAGACAGTTCCTTCACTCATCATTAACACATCCCATGCCACGATGATGATTTTCTTAATGTTTACTGGATGTTCTGAATGCACCCTTCAATTCACTGACTGCTGCCTGAGCAGCAGCCTGTGCAGCAGCTTGACCAATGGCTTGCTGCGTGCGCTGGGGGATCAGTGGCATCCCAATCCCCATTCCCATTCCTCCCTGGCCCTGGGGTCGACTGCAGCAGCGCAAACAACCAACAATCCAAGTTACAGACTGACTTCTCATCCTTTCCCTCACATTAAGTATCCACATTCCAAATTCAATCAATATTCCATACTGTCTACTTGTCATACTTCACAGCAGACACAGGCTAATTTACTCTTGTGCTAAATTAATCACCATACCAAATACGCATGGAGTGGAAATATAGCTCTATACATTCTTTACCTCATCAAATGGATGGGTGGGAGTTGCCAGGTTCACACTACAGCCTCCTTACTCCTGGGAAATGAGGGTTCTAAACCAAATGGATAGGTTCTCAGAGCCATTCTTGACATGGTGACAAAGGGAAAAAATCCCTGTTCCTGCTGGAACTGACACTGACTAACCACAGAATGGCCAGTGAAAGGGAGAATAATTAATGTTCTGGTAGGAGATAATTTGGAAAGGGGTATAAATGTAACTGAATATCATAAATAATGCAAGTCAACCTACCAATGCTATGTAAGGCTTGAAGCTATCACAGCAAACACATTCACTGCATGGCTCTTGCGCAATCAGACATATCAATGGTAGGCTCAAAATCAAAATTTTAGAGACCTGCTCTCCTGCTGTCAGGGCCAACCCCAATACTGGGGACACATCATGTCTACGAAACATTGGTTTTTAAAACATTGGTTTTTAGTCAATCAGTGACAAGGCTGACAGCCCAGGAGCAAGTCAGTGATTAAAAACATTTCTTCCACTGCATTAATTTACCCAAGTAACTGACCACTGCAACTTTTATGAAAATGATTCACATATATATTGTGTGATTTCAAACACTGTGGTAGTGATGTCATGCAGTATTCTCCATATTTCTGCCTGTCGTCATATAAATGACATAAATATACTGTAACTGAACAGGCAAAAGGCATGGGGGGGGGAAAAAAGAGGAAAACCTGTTTCATGGAGACAACTTGATCTACTAACACAAATGCCATGGATTCCATAAGCCACACTCTGCTAAGTTTGCTTTTTTTTTTTTTTTTACCACATTTGTAACAACATTCAGAGCTAAACAAATTCAAACATAAATCAACAAACACTTTATAAAGGCCATTCTAATACCTTTCAATATGTAATAAAAATAATTTCATTTGAGCTACAGAGCAAAAAGGTTTTAAAAATACAAAACAGGAAGTCCTCCCAATAAGTGTTTCTACACAACATAATCTTGTG
>Ga0123355_10008746_pt1 | contig 15317 bp, 7 predicted proteins | sample TergutEmb28metaG_3_FD_89872 | JGI IMG/M metagenome (GOLD analysis project Ga0123355, IMG submission 89872) | Embiratermes neotenicus P1 segment gut microbial communities from Petit-Saut dam, French Guiana - Emb289 P1 | ecosystem: Host-associated > Arthropoda: Insects > Digestive system > Gut ... | reverse complement strand
TGTGGTGTTCGAACCTCAATGAATAAAGAGTACTGAAAGAGCAAAGCGGCTTCTAATTCCCCTGTATATTCCTTGAGAGGGATCCGTGCTTATGACGAGCTACAAATAGTTGTGGAGGACCGCGGTAATAAAGTGGTTAAGGTGCTGTGCTACAAATCGAAAGGTCGCTGGTTCGATCCCAGACGGTGTCAGTGGATTTTTCATTGATATAAAATCCTTCTGATCGCACTATGGCCCTGGGGTCGACTCGGCCTCTAACAGAAATGAGTACCAGGAGTATTTCTTGGGGGTAAAGGCGGCCGGTGCGTAAGGCTAACAACCTACCACCATCCTGTGCCGTTGTTACGAAATCTGGGAACATTAACTTCCTGGAACCCTCTGGGCCCCTCCGGGCCTGTAACGGGACTGCTTTACCTTTACAAATAGTTGTAACCGAATTCGGGCAAGTCAAACAGACGGTTGCAAGTGGCACCAAATTTACAAAGTTAAGTTACTAGCAACATTAACGTTACGAACAAACAATTACGAGATTTTAACTACAAATTTCCTTTCTTAATTACAATGTCAATTTTAGGCAACAATTTAAAAAGTGACCATTTTCGGATATATCAGATACAGTTTTCACAATAGATTTAAATGCTTACTTCATAGTCTTCATTGAACTGATAGCAGGTGGATTTCTGAATTAACCGATGGCAGAATCGGTGAGACGAATAATCTCTCCGAAATTGAATAATTTATCTGCCAACTGAAACCGTGAGATATAGCGGGATCCGATGGGAATTAAAAAACAAAATAACGTTTATCAGCCCTAAAATTTATAGGCAAATAATTTAACGATTTAGTGACACTGAAAGTTTGACACACACGACTGAATACGCATTCCGGGTAAAGGAAATACAAAATTATGGTTTTTCATGTTTTTGCTTTTATGAGTACATATAGGTCTATAAAGCCAAAGAGAAGACAAAGGAATCTACACCGCACGGTAAGAGGACTTACTCAAATATATTTTGATCTAAATCTCGTAAATGAATACAATTTCATTTTGTTTCGTTCTTTCAAAATATTAAAATTTTCACATCTTAAAGGATTTTTTAATCTATATGCTTATTGTGATTTCGTCCTGAATGTTTTGACCAGACATGCTTCCGTATTTGAATTCTCACAGCGTGCTACTAGGTAAAACTCCTTAAGGATTACATGACTATCGTCGCAACTTTCATCCAATAATACTTTAAATTGTTTGTGTAATATATATCAGAGAGTCAAGCACGTTGGTTGATAACATATTAATCTAAAACACAAGACTAACACTACCTGTGTTTGCGTGAAGCGATTACGAGATTCAAAAACTCTTCTCTACATTAAATGATTTCTGCACCAGTGATTCTAATTGAACATTAATTATTCATAAATTCATCTTCAGATTTATGCTTACACCCCTCCGAACTGGGTTTATGCTACAGGGTCGCATATTAATAAATGAGAAATATTTCAAAACATAGTTCCCAGGATAATAAAAAATCTCCAGGAACAGCAATAATTAAAATCTTGTATAAGCAGAGAGGAATATCAGTAATAGAAACCACATGAAAGGGCAGTAAGAACAACATATAAATATTCTGTAGGCAGTGCGAACTACCAGTACAAGAACTGGGGCAATACCATCGTATCAATGATACATACCAAAGTTCCCGAGCAAAAGTTGCAAGACAATATATATATATATAATTATTTACTGCTGTCATTATATATATAAACAAATATTTATTGAAAAATTTAAATGAAACTATAAAGATACGTGCGAGTAGTAATAATGATAATTAAGGAATGTACAGGTCGCAGGAACATGCGCATGCGTCATCCCTCCTTATTTTCCTCATCCTAGCGTAAAAGACGGAAGGGCAGTAAGATAAGATCTATTGAGAGGTGACCCGAATTACAGGGGTATCACCATGAGACACATCAACCAATCGCCTAAGTGTATGTTGCATGACATAGTGTGTCAATATTTAAAATAAAAATTTTTTAAGAAGCCTCTGCCTGAGACCAAGACAGTTTTCTTCCTATAAGATCGATGACGTTATCCCTGTTCAAACCACGCTGTTTCTTATTGATTCCACGAAACATTCAACAAGTAAGCAAGCGAAAACAAACAAGCAAGCAAGTAAGCAAAAAGAAAACAAACAAACAACCCATATGACTAGAAATCAGTATTTTTTGGATATAAGCAACTGCCCGTAAACGCAGTAACTTTAGGATTCCATTTATGTATATATATATATATATTGGAATGCCGTAAAAGACGAGATCTCGTTTCCAGTAATTTATAAATTATCAATAAGAAAGTACGACATTAGCATAGCTCTTGTGGTTTGGGCTGTCTAATCTGACGAAAGAATGTTGGTACTACGAATATGTCTTCTTGGTGAATTTATGTATAATCTGTAACAATAATTGTGGAACAGTATTAGTACATTATACATGTACATGGGTGGTGTGAATATTATTATCGTACTTACATTATGGGTGTGGATGTTGGTTTTTTGAGTAATTTGCGTATCATGTAGTGTTGTAAAGAGGTGGTCTTGAAGGTACATATTATATGAGCAGCGTAAGTGTATTTTCATGCTGAAAGAAGCAATCTGCAACGATATAAGTTTTATACAAACGCGAGAAGGATATTATTATTTTGTATGTAAGGGCATGCCTTGCCTTACAATTTTACAGGAAGGAAGTCCTTTAAATGAAAAAGTTTTATATAACACAGAAGTGATCAACAAAATACAAAGTATAAACATCATTTTCACGTATCCAAAATCATATGTGAAGCAGAAATACATGTCACGTTCTGTACATATTATCCGCTCCTTCCACTCCCTTCGAGATAAGTAATATAGTGCCTCTAATTGCACTCCATGCTACTTGTCCTGGTATTTATGATCTAATTTTTTTCATTAGTCTTTAAATGATTATGAAAATGCCAAGCAAAACTTCTGGTTTCTTAAAGAGTTTGTGCTGATTGGCAATGCCAGTAATGGAATTCATGACTCTATTCAGCAGTCGAAACACGCAGGGTGACAGAAATAACGATGAACAGAATTTCTGAGAGTGGGGGGGGGAAATGTGCGTTAAAGAAAATTTAATTTTGCATTGTTGCAACACGTACTGAAATTTTATCGTCAGCATAAATGGTATAAATGGAGTGATAATTTTATTGATTCTAGACAAAGTAAACGACTGTATTATATATAGCTCATGTAAAGTATACACAACACTCACACATGAGGCGCCGTTATATTTTGGCCGGCTTCGATTAATTAAAATAAAACTTAAAATAAAACAGTAAGACTGTACGAAGGAGAAGTACAGGACAACATATTAAACTGATTCTCAAGGACCTAATTTCCTTTCAGCTTCATATGAAGCTTTCAACTTATTTTTAAAATTTTGTCTTGTTCTCGAAAGCTCAACATTGCTCTATCACTACGGAAAGGCGAAATGTCTCCACAATATGACAGAGGATCACTATGGTTTAAACTTAGACAAAATACGAGTTAAAAAATTTGTAAGCCGTCCACACCACGTAGTGAGCCATCAGAAAATGACGCAGTAATAACGTTCACATTTCAATCACTGTACCCGTGGGGATTTTTCAAGGAATAGACTGCATATTTTTGAAGAAGTGAAGACAAAATTAATAACTGCTGCAGGGAGCATCCGTGAAGCAATTGATTGATTAATTTGCGATTGGGTTCGAGACCTTACGGTTCCGATGCGCCTAGGCCTTAATTGACATGCCCTTTGTGCCCCGTATCGATTTATGGGAGCCCTGTTGCTTTACTAAAGTTCCAGATGGCCCCTAAAATTATACTCGTAATATCCTCTGGTTCCAAGAAGAAGGGGCCCACATACGCATGTCTGAGTGAAGCCAAAGCTTCACACACACACAACGAATGTGGGCAGAGTTTTCATCCTTTGCTTCACACCTCCTACACAATGGACTGTCTGACAGCCCCATTAGGTGAAAATATCTCCTCAGGGTATTATGTCCAGTGAGACGGCCGGTAACAGCCCTAAATTGTGTCCTGTTAAAGGACAGAAACCTAGCCTTGACCCAGACAGGGTCCCGAAATTAACTCTCGAGCCTGTATTTTGGGTGTCACCAAGACCTCGCCAAGATATCCAATGCTGGTTAACCAACCAAAGTGTAATTCTTCTTCGTAAATCCTGCCCAGAGACTACCAAGGCCGGCTCAGATCCGACAAACTTTAGAACAGAGCCGTCCCTTGCAGGCTCGTCGGCGATCTCATTACCTCGTACCCCAGAATGTCCAGGGACCCAATACAACCCCACTGCATGCCGGGTAGAGATATCATTCAACGCCTTTAGTCACTGTTGGACAATTGGAGACGTTGTTCTGAGGGCCTGAAGAGCTTTCAAAGCTGCCTGGCTATTAGAGCAGATACTCACGTATTTCTCTGGTCTACTCCGAAACTGAATTTCATAAGCACACGCCAAGATAGCATATATCTCAGCCTGAAAGATTGTGGCATATCTTCCTAGAGAAAAACTGAGCCTTCTTCCCACTTATTGCCCATAGACTCAAGCTCCGGTCCCCTTCTTCATCTGTAAACCAGAAGAACCCTTTGACTGCAGTAGGAGTGTCCGTTCCTTTAGTCCAGTCTTCCATAGGCAACATAGTAAACCTATATTTGGGTTCAAAATTGAATGCTGGCCTCATAACATCTACCCCCACATTAAATATGGGATCTGACTGCCGAAGCGCATCAAAATAATGCTATGTCCTCGATTGCGGAATGTAAGTAAGGCCAGCCTCCCAGACCCCAGAAACGATGCGTAGCTGACCTCGCCTCTCTCTGTACTACTAGATCCAGCGGTGGGAGGCAAATAAGTGCTTCAACAGCATTGGTGGGAATGGTGCGTATTACTCCCGTTATCCCTAAGCATGTTAGTCTTCGAACTCTGCTTAGTTTTTTCTTGGCACTGGCCGTCTGACAACCAGGCAACCGCACTAAGGATGCAAAAGTGATGGATGGCCTAATGATAGAGACGTAGAGCCAATGAACCACACTGGGTTCCAGGCACCACGTCACACCATAAGCCCTCCTACAGGCCCACAGCAAATTGTGAGCCTTCCGCATCTTAACATCCACGTGCTCCCTCCAGGTCATCCGTGAAACCAGGATCACTCCAAGATACTTGGCCGACACAGAGCGGTGCAAGGTCGTCCCAAAAAACGTGGTTCAAAAAACCCTGGGAGTTTCCTTCTTCTCGTGAATGCAAGAAGTCGATTTTTGTCGGTATTAACCAACAACCCGTGCTCGTCACACCACGTTTCTACAGTACGAAGGGCCAGTGTATGAATCCTGATACCGTATTTGTGAATTTTCCCACCGCTAGAAGACAACTGTCATGCGCATATCCTTGAGAATAGACACCACCTCGATTGAACCTTGTTATCAATTCATCAACAAAAAGGCACCTGCGAGCAGCCCCCTAGGTACCCCGACGCATCTTGAAAATACACCGACAGTTGCCGTGGCCAGCCAGCCCTCCAGGGCAGCTCTAATACATCGTATGATATTGTAATCGACCCCATGTTTAGCAAGTGCAGCACACATGGACTCATAGGAGGTAGAGTTCCCAACTATGCAGATTATTATCTGTTTGGCATTTGTTAAAGAGCTGTCTTGCTCCTCTTCTGAGGGACTCCTATGTCTACAAGTTTTAACAGGTCTAAGAGGGCAGTAATCCTCATAGGCTGAGATCAGGGCCTGCTGAACTCAATGAACTACAAGCCCCAATTCAGCCTCATCTTTCATGTTCATCTCAGGGCCCCTTTCCAGTCTATCCTTCAGGCCCTCTCGAAAGGAGCCCCAGTTGTTGTCCCTAGGGTTCCTGATCAGGCGTACCGGTACGGAGCCCCGTAGAGTGAACCGAAATTGTCTGTGATCAGACAGACGGAGTTCTGAAGAGACCTTCTAGCTTGTGATGCTTTGTAGAATTCCGAAGGACCTCATGGTAATATCAATCACGTCTTGCCTAAAACCACGGCAAAAGGTGGACTCATTGCCCTGATTAAGAATCTCCAAATTCGAAGAATTAAGAAATTCCACCAGGACCTTCACGCTATCATTACATTTGGTGCAATGGAGTCGCACCCCATGACTAGATAGAGATTTTCATTCTGACAACATCTCACGAGTTCCTCAAATTCCTTTGACGGGGGAGGATCCTTGGAATCCCATGGCAAATAAGCGGAACAAACAATCAACCCTCTTTCTACCCCATCTTTAACTACCCATTTTCCTTAAATTACCCATGTGTTTTGTTATCTACATGAATCCGTTTACATTCCTCAAAATGTATTCCGAAGTGGCAACGAGGTCCCTACAAGAGAATCCAGGCAGCATCCAGATGGCCATGTTCCTTGCAAGGATACAAGCCCTAGGTCTATCTGTTCCTCCCGCAGAGTACAGGGTATATCCTGGAATATTCAGGCCACTTATACGGTCCTCGTGATACCACGGTTCCTGTATTAGTGCCATGTCTATTTCTTTAACGCTCACCGTCCTAGCGATGATCCTAGAGGCAGCAATGCTGTGCTGCAGGCTGGCTTGAATAAATTATATGGTACTTACCATGTCCAATTCAGCCTCCTGCTCCTAGGGGATTGGTGTTGCTCCTAGGAAATGGGAGCCTCACCCGCCCCTTGCAAACATTGATTCTTCCCGGTTGCCTCTTGCGGAGCCTACAAGCACCGGAGTTCCCCCTGACTACAGCTCTCCATAGAATCCTGACTGGAGTCCCCTATTACGGAGGTCTCCTTAGATTCTAATTTTTCTATAATATTCTCAATTTCGATCCCGCGAGATCAGGGGAAATATGAGGTCCACCAAGCAGAGCCCCCATGCTTGGTAAGGCTAAATACGTCTGGGAGGTCGCCAGGTGTCCAAGAGGGTGCCGTTTGTGACAGACTCACCCACTGCCATTCATCCCATAGGCACGGGATTTCACCGTAGGATTGGAGATTGTTTTTTAAGGTTTACTCCTTTAAATCCGCTGTGTTCTGCGCAACAGGTTCACCTTTTGTAGAATGTGGTTCTTCACCATCCGTGAAGCAATACTGGTTGCAAGGATGGAACGTTACATCCCAAGTCCACCAATTATTTTTCGAGAAAAGAAACATATGATCTACGGATATAGTTTACGTACACAATATGTACGATTTCTTAGTACATTGTCTTAAAGGACAGACGAAGTACAAATATATCAATAAACGTATGCGTAGTGTCTAGGTTACAGGCTGGAAGACTGAAGAATTATAGTTTGATTGCCGTCAGGGGCAAGATAATTTTCTCTTCTCCAAAGCGTCCACACAGTCACTGTGATCCTAAAATATCCTACTCATCGAGCAATGTAGGTTTTTTCAAGGGGTAAAATAGCCTGTTTGTGAAGCTAGCCACTTATCTCCACCCAATACCAAAGTTAGGAATTAATGGAGCAATATCTCCATACCGTATACGGTTGTATGGCTGAGTTATTAATTCACCTACTCGAATCTCTGGCCATATTTAGACTTGATTTGTACTTCTGTAAGTTCTCTTCTTCAGTTTGTAAAGTACAGTAATACACAAACGTGCAAATTGTGACCCATCACATTAAAATTATACTCGAAATATTAGTCCTGAATTAATAATGCTAAACCTTTTCATATTTCTTTTAAGAGAGAACCAACTCGTAAAGGATGTAGTTAATTTAAGGGAAGGAGGACATAAGGTGGCCTTAAACGAAAGCAACTTTAACATAAATGCAGCTGGATCTACTCAGGCTTGCAAAAAGCCTAAGCAACTTTGATTTCTTACCTATAAATCCTTAATCATTCTTCATTTTCATGTTCGTAGCTGAATGTGTCTACAACAAACTCTTCTTCTCTGCGAACGAAAACAGTTTTGTGTGTGTGTGTGTGTGTTTTTTTTTTGTTTGACTGTTAAAATAGTAAATCAAGTTTAAAAAATCACTCAGCGAAGCCCCACTAATCATTCAGCGATATTTGGCATATTTAATTTTGTAAGTCAGTTCTCTACGACGTTATATTTTGTGTGAAATCTTCGGAGCGTCTCCTGTTAAGGAATAAATGAATGAGTCTTGGAACTGTTTAGGTAGTTAGAAAGATGGAAATTCTGAATTCAACAGACCGGACGATTCTGGTCTTGACTGCCCTTTTTACTAGGTCACTATTCACTTATCAATATTCGATTTTGCGGCATTGCCTGTCCAGTTAGGTGAAGAAGTATGACACATATCAAGATTTTTTTTTTTAAATGTTTATAGTAAAGAAATAATATACAGCGTGTCTGAAAAAATAACAAAATTGTTCCCCTCTCTGATTTGAAAAAGTATTTATGCAATGGGAAAAGTGAAATAAAGGTGAATACAAATAACAGCATTGGAAAAATCTAAAAAAAAGAAGCACTTCGACAATCGCTAAACTAATTACAGCAGAATGTGTCTGGTGTATATATATATATCTTGTACATAGCAGTCAAGTCGGCTAGAGTATGACTATACCAATTATTTATTGATAGTGAGAACTGGGGGAAGGGATATACATCAAAGTCAGCCTTCTCCTGTAATAGATAAAATGCAGCCTTGCAGCTTAGAGAGTCGTTACGTATTTTTGTTTGCACAATATAGTCGAAGAGAGACTGCAGATATTTCAATTCAGTAGTTCTGTCGTGGGTCTAGAAATACTTTAAGACGATGCGATGCTTGCTTAAATCTAAAATAAGACAATAAGACAATTTTAACTGTACGTGAAAGCGGTCCAAGTATTCTCCATGTTTTGCAGGTTCCTATGAGATAACGCTCTCATGTCAGCTACCATGCTACGTTCAGATATTAATTAAAAATTCACTAATTTGACTTTCAGAGGACCGTGCATCGTGATGTATTCTTATAATGAAAGCCAACGGGATACACTATTTCTCAAATTTTTTTGATAAAGTACTCGACATGTTTCGCCAAACAAGCAAAAGAAACACATCAATTTAGGAACACCAAAGACAAAGGTGGCAATATGGTATAACAAAATATGCAGAGAAAAACAGCTACCACCTAACTATGCTGTACATTCATCAGAGTTCCATCCTGACCACGCTAGCAGACGCCAACAGAACTAGCATGACAAATACCTATTGCGTGTATACAGTGTTGAGATACTCCTGATGATGGACAGTGGACTTGTCCGAAACATGCATAGTACTTTATCAAATAAATTTGAGTAATAGTGCATCTCGTTGACTTTCATTATAAGAATATAAGAATAAACATTCGCTATCTCGAAATGGAGAAAAATAGATGTCTGGATCGGTCTTAGTGTAAGATACACACTCGCTCTATGAAAGTCATACACAGAACGTCTATCAATCGTAAAGCTGTCAAGCAGCGTAAACTGAGAAGGACGCAGGGCCTGTGACATCCATGGAGAGATATTAATATGATTCTGAAGCGCTACAATGTTCGTCCGGCGGAAAGTCACAGGTAGATTGTTGAGGTGTATGGTGGAGGTTCAATAAAAAAGGGAATGTGAGGAAATTTTTCGGCCATTCAAATAAAGCAGGACTAATATTCAATATGAGGAATGAAGTGGGCGCCCATCTTTGGTCACAGTTGTTTCAAAGGAAAACGAGAATGCAAAATTTCGGGAAGCGTGGCGATTTAAAATATGCTATTTACACAAGCATGTTCTAAATGAGTTTCCCGTCTCTTATTTACGAATTTGTTAAGGAGAAACTCCATTAGATGAAGCTTTGTGCCGCTGGGTGTCAAAAATGTTGACAAACGTAAAAAAAGAAAGAGATAAGCGTGGCTACTGCAATGACCATTTTGCAGCGTAATCACAACAGAGGCAAAGAGGTTTTCGACCACACTGTCATGGCGATGAAAACTGAATTGCACACATCACACCAGAAAGCAAGCAGCAGTCCTTGCAGTGGCGGCATACTGGATCCCCAAAGCCTAAAATATACTGTCGGCGCAGAAAATCGTGGCTACTGTCTTCTGGGAAGGTAAAGGCATAATTCTCGTAGAATTTCTGCCATAAAGGAAAACCATCAATACTGAATCGCACTGTAAAACGGTCAAGGAGCAACGGTGAACAATTCAGAACCGAAGGCGAGGCCTTCTAATAAGATGAGTTTGTTGCACAAAAATGCCTGACAACACACCTTCGCATTATTTAAACAGTTCAAGTGGCCAATTTTTGAGCCACTTCCACCAAGTGATTACCATTTGTTTCTACAGCTCAAGACATTTTTGGCGGCCGGAGTCTGAGGAGCAACCAAGAGAAAAGAGACGTACCGAAACGGATGAAAAGTTTGACGGCGAGCATCTTCATATACGATATGAAAACTGCCTTAATTCACATGGCGACTACCTAGAGAAGCAGTCTAAAGTACGTAACTTGTTGAAATAAATATATTTTTTAAAAATTCTTTAAACTCTGCTCGCGTCGAAACCGTTCTTAATTTCTAGAGTTGCTATCTACTTGTAACATATTTCCTTCTAGTTTAAAACTTTTTTGTTGCTAAAATATTAAGCTTTCTGAGAAATGTTCCTTGTGGTTATCTGCGTACCTTATCGTCTGTTGTGCGTTTACTCCATCGAGACGGACGTCATTAATTTCCCTTCATACAGTCTGGTTATTAAGTATACAAGTTGGGGTCCGATGGGACACAATCATATTCGAATTGCAAGTGCATATTACACGGACATTGCTGCAAATAAAGAAGAGGAATACCCGTCGGCAATGAAATTATTAAGTGTCTGGAGAGATACGGAGTATGTGGCGGCGAGTTTTGTTGACAAGTGCAGTAATCCAGTTATTCACAGCAGGGACACACCGACTTGCTGCAACACTAAATGAGCACATATATTTCTTTTACGTTATCCTGTAGCCTTTTGTCTGCTCAGCCGACGTCTCGCCTTCTAACAGCTTGTTACGAATGTATCATTGCGGCCACTGCAGTGAGAAAAAAACTGTTATTCCTCTCCGTACATTTTATGGCACACTTATATTCCCGATTAATTATAGGATTTATATAAAATGTAATACTTGCTATATGTCTTACTTTTCATATTTTAGGTTGTCGCGATGACGGATAAGACATAGGGCGCTATTTAGAACGGTGTAAAGATTTTTATATTTCTAAGAAAAGCGTTGGTCCCATCTTGAGGATGGAAGCATCACATTTCTGCAAAAAGTAGTCAAATTAAACATTCGTAGAGATTGCTGATTTATTGTACTATATGCTGGATTGACCGTAACGGTATTCAAGTGAGTTAATTAAATTGTACTCTAAATCGAAGTGACGAGAGTTATTACAAAAATGAATTCAGAAATATTTTGTAAGTGATTTGAGGAACGGTTTCTCCCATATCTTGCTCCTGTTCTGTCATTGCGTACACTATTTTCTGTTCCATAATATTCCTTGCTAATATAACGAAGCCTCAAAACGCACTCTGGCTTTGCTAGAGATAGTTAACATGAAGGAACTTCAGCACGGATGTTATAGATGGGATTCTATTTCCAGGGGACCTTGGACACCTTGTGGTGCTCTTGTATCTTTACGGCCGTCAGTAAAATTCCATAGAATATCTATGGGCGTAAGTGAAACGGAGAGTGACCTTAGAATTTTCGGACTGCTTCACCGTGCAGATAAAGGCAACAAACGTAAAACAAAAGTCCGTAATCTTACCAGCCGGCACAGCGTAAATTCCCGAGAGGCTGAAATATTCAACGTTGTATTCTTTCGATAAATGAATCCAACACGAGGTGTTTATAGTCTGTTGTTGAGCCTCTGGGATTAGAGACATGATGTCACAGAAATTACATCATTAAAAAAAACATTTTAGGTTCTAACGTATTAATTCATATATTATACAAGTAAGCAGCATACTGCAGGAAAAAATAACGCGGCTTGCTGACTGTTATATTCGGAAATAGTATATCTACATAAATATTCCAGTGAAGTACGAGTGCTGAAAAATAATAGTGTCAGCTTCCCTTATAATGCGGAATATATAATGGAACCATATAGTTGAATATTATAACTAGACAGCTGAAATATGTATTTCTGGGAACTCACGCACTAATGTATGCAAAAAATCTTACGCGATTCGAAATGTCATCTTTGAACTTTGTATCAATTAGTTACTTCCTTACTTCTAGACCAGAGATTGTGTGTATCCAAGCGAAACACTCATTCATAGCTTTCAGTTTCTATCTTCGCGTAGAGTCTAGTCGCACAAGGAAGAAAACTGATTAAAATTAATATACGATTTTCTTCAAATTAGGCACACAACTTTTGTTCTTGTGTAATAGGTACACGACCTAAATAATTATAATTAATGAAACTAAATAAAAACCACGCAAAGAAAAATTCAGAGGGGTAAATGTGCCTTGTCCGCGAGCATATAGAAATTAGGTCTCGACTTCTGCAGAAATGGTATCCGACACGGTCACAGCCTCTGTTTTCTGAGTGCAGGAACGTGGACGCAAGTTGAGTCACATCTTGTTATTCAGAGACAGCAGGTGGTCAGTGGGCTTGTGAAATATATTAAGTTATATAAAGGGTATTTGTCGTTGAAACAAATCTGAAATTTTGTAAAACAATATTTCCCATCAATAGTGGGTATAAAAGAAAAATGTACACAATAAAGGAAAATTTTCAGACAAAGTAAGTTATGTGAAATAGCAAATACGAAAGAGTTATGTTTGGACTTAAGGAAAACTGGACTTAATATGGAAAGAAACATAAAAACTTTGCGTCTTACTGAAGTTTCATACACCTTATTTTACACACACAAAATATTTAAATTATTGCCAAACAAAATTCGCGCATTAAAAAGGCTCTGTTCTGCCGAATAGAAGCAACAGGTAGCTAACCGATTTCTTGACCTAGAACTTGCATTTTTCTCAGAAGAAGTGTAGTTTGCATTAAATGGTATTGTGAAAAGCCAAAACAACGTATTCGGTTTTCGAAAATGCACATGCAGTTCGTCAGTTCTCTTTGAATAACCTGAGGTTTGGGGTCTAGTGCGCAGCAAATTTGAGCGACACCATAGGAACTCTGTTTTCGACGAAATAATAAAGACTGACAGCTACGTTAAGTTAATTCTTACGCGATTCTTCACACAGTTACCACAATAAGAAAAATATACTGCGACATTATGCAGGAAAATGGTATGGCACACGGAGCAAATTCTTCAGTGCTTACACGAAGAAAGTACTTGGCAAATTGCTGATAACACGCGGGACGAAACCTTCTAGACCTTCATATTTGAATCTGTTAAATTAGGCTATTATTTATTTAGGACATTAATATCTCAAAATACAAACTGAAAAATATGCAACCTCAAACGCAGAACATTAATTATGAAGAATATACAAGAGTATTAGAAATTAAATATCTCTTTCCATTGGGTTCTTATGACAATGACTGTGAAAAGAAGTTCGAGCAAGAATAGCGGCAGAGAATCGAGGCTCCCAGCCTCTTTAAAAATTATGAAATCAAGATATTTATCAAAACACAAAACCAAAAACATATACTACAATGATTAAACCTAGAGTGCTATGTGGTTGTGAAACATGGGCAATGGACAGAGCAAATGAAATAACCCATTAAACATGGGCGCGTAGAATATGAAGAAAAATATATGGGCCAAAGAAAGATCATAATGGATGGAGCATCCAGAATAATAATGAGTTACAGACTGTGTGTAGGAAACCAGACATTGTAACAACAATAAACGAAGTAGACTAGAATGGGACCGTAAATAAAGTATTTCTGGGGAAACCAGACGGAAGAATAAAACCAGGAAGACCAACATTAAGGTGGCTAGGCTATTGAGAATGATCTAGAAATAACGGGTGTCCATAGAAGGGGTAGAAAGCAGAAGTTCGAATGCCAGGAACTATCATTCCTATGGCCACACTGGTTAAACTATAACAAAAACTTATACTAATGAAGAAGAAGATGGTTATTTATTGAGGACTCGAAATTTGGGATTTATATTAAAAATACACAACTTTTAAAAAATATAAACCAAAATATTCGAAGTGAAATTGCTAGAATTTCAAGAAAAGTATTCCGCAGAGTGTCGAAATATATTTCAGTTTAGCGAGGCCTGCTTTACAACCTCGGCAATTTAAAGACTTTTATATGAAACAACATGAGTTGCAGAGAAAGAAGGAACGGTAAATAATCGCCTCATATACACTGCGTTTGCGATAATGCTTCCGTGACAGATGCTGCGATTAGGGACACGCTGGAGAATACTCTTTGTAGAATAAAATTAAGAGTGTCTGGACTTGCTCTTGCAGTTGTACACTGACTTCAGTTGCTGTACCGACTTAGATAATAATAAACGCTTAATTTTTCTTATTCAGAGTGTGCCTGAATGAAGTGACGTCTGTCAGAGTGCTTAGGGCTACCACTGCCTATAAAACGACCTACAAGAAATCCTGATCTCTCATCGAAACTAAACGTGTCCAAAGTTGGATAAATATCTACACATAGAAATACGCTCCGTAATTTATTTTTAAATACTGCCCTTATAACACCGTTTCATGTATCACTTGGAACCAAGCGAAGCAACATTTTGTGCTGTTGTGTACAAACACCGATATTATTAGTTAAACAGCACTATGGTATTTTTCATACTAGCCCGAGTGTTTGAATGAAATCTGTGGAATATATAATGGGTTGTGGCGGCATTTTCGATTAGACGTCTGTGTTTAATATTACATATAGAAAAGCATTTCCTTGAAATGGTGAATTACGTCCCTTTTGCAGTAAGCATGATTTCAATTGACCATAAGAATATCCCTCCACAGGGGACGTTCAGTGTGTGGTGACAAGATGCACTTGCAGTCATAGACCACAAATTGCAGCCGCAAGGGCAGACAAGGTGAAGCGACTTTGTACTCGAATGGTATCACTCTCAATACTGAGAATAACCGTCCTACAGAGGGTCATCAGAATTGCGTCTGCAGGCAATTACTTAAAGAAAAGTGTGCATGCAAATAACTATTGCGATTTCGCTTTATAAAGGCAAGCTTGGAAAATTGATTTAGTGTTTAAAAATATTGTCTTGATGAATCTGTTTAGAAGTCAGGGATAATATGATGAGTACAATGACGACAATCATACCAAAGATTTGCACCCCTGGGATGATAGAGAACAGGAGTGTGGCGACTGAACTGTTGGTACCACACACTGTGCAGC
>Ga0123355_10008745_pt1 | contig 15318 bp, 11 predicted proteins | sample TergutEmb28metaG_3_FD_89872 | JGI IMG/M metagenome (GOLD analysis project Ga0123355, IMG submission 89872) | Embiratermes neotenicus P1 segment gut microbial communities from Petit-Saut dam, French Guiana - Emb289 P1 | ecosystem: Host-associated > Arthropoda: Insects > Digestive system > Gut ... | reverse complement strand
TGGGAGAAATAGTTCCTGCACCTAGCCACAATACTGTGGGAGTCTGCCACCAAGTCACCTTTCTCATCCTTCACTATATTACATCTAGGCTGGTACCCCTTCTTAAAGTCATTAATGCCCTTATACAAGTCCCTAATGTTTTGGATCTTACTGTAAGTTTCAAGTTCCTCAATTTTAGCTCTCAGATATGCCATTACCACTTTAAAAAGAATTCTCTAAGCACTTCATTCTCATCTTTTATATTTTTAAATAAAATTCATTTATACAGTGCGTTTGGAAAGTCACTGTGCATTTATGCTACGGTAGAGTCCAGTTGAAATGTGTTGACACACAGTGACACATGGGAGGGGAAGTTTGGAAAGTCGCTGTGCACTTATAAACAGTGCTGGAAGTGATGCCCATGAGCGTCTATACAGCCCTGGACCCGTTCAATTTTATTCGCAAACACTTTCTGCAGATCTGCTTGTGCGATGTTTCTTATGTTTGCAGTTATTGCAGTTTTGTAATTCATTAAGTGTGCGTGGGCGATCACAATATACTGCAGATTTTGCTGCTCCCCACAGTGGTGGAGTAAGATCCGGCGAGTGAGGGGGCCTTAAGTTTCTAGAGATGACACGATCTCTGAAAATATCTCAAAAGTTTCATGTAGTTGTTAGCTGTGTGCGCAGTAGCGCTATCTTGTTGAAGCCAGGAGTAGCTGATTTCGTCTTCCTCAAGTAGGCCGATGAAATCATTGAGCACTGAACAATAATGTTTACTGTTCACTGTTTCTTCAAAGAATAAAGGGCCAACAATGCACCATCTGGATATCGCAACCCACACTCCAAGTTTCTGGTCATGCAAGGGTTTTTCATGCAGAGCATGAGGATTCTCCAACGACCACAATCGTGTTTTGTGTGTTAACATAACCCAAGAAGTAGAACCAGGCCTCATCTGTAAAGGTGATATCAGGAATATCAACAGTTTTCGTTTAAATAAAATTTGTAAACCATTCACAGTAACGGATTCGTTTTTCATGTTCTGCCAGTTTCAATTCTAGGTACGCTGTTACTTTGTATGGGAAGAGTTTCAATTTTTCTCAGACCACTTTATGTGCTGTTGCAAGCCCAATATCTTCCTCTTGCGCCAACTTGCGCAATGAGATTAATAGACTCCACAGCATAGAGTCAGAAATATCCATCTACTTCTCACCGTTAAGTTTAGATGGTCTCCCACTTCGTTCGGCGTCTAACACTGAACCTGTTTCACGAAATTTCTCAGTAAGTCTACGAACTGCTTTGCAATGAGGTACAGGTGTTTCTGGGAATTTTTTAGCAAAATGCTCCTGCACTAAATCGGTGTACCTATTGCCTTCTCAAAAGACGTATTCAACAAGAAAAACACATTCCTCAATTAAAAGAACCATAGTGAGTAAAAACTGAATTAAACAGTTAAACACTTTAGCACTTCAACCGCTGTTTAACAACTGAATACAAGGAAATGTCACACAACACCACCACACCTGAATGGCAACTTCGATACTGACAACCAAATCTATGTAGACTGTGTTTGACTGGCTACCCACTCCATTTGTCAGTTTCCCCTTCACTTCCCCTCCCGTGCATCACCGTGTGCCATCACAGTTCAACGGGACTCTACCATAGCCTAAGCGCACGACTACTTTCCGAATGCATAGTATAAGAAGATTCTTCTTGACCTGTTTCATCCCATGAATATGGGACCAATAGGTTGCCCCAAAACACTGCCAACATACTACCAATCTACACTGCATAAATTTACAGAAGAGCAAAGATCTTCACATCATGTTCCATTACTACAGCAACATATTAAGCAATGCAAAAAGAGCATGTAAGAAAATTAGATGGATGTGTAAATATGCATGAAACTCAACAGCTGATATTCCAATTTGAAATACAGATAAACAAATTTTATATAAAATTTGTTTATCCGTAATTATCTCTAATTTTTATAATAGCATTTTTTAATACCTCCTATTTAGTTCCAGTTCTATGGCAGCTCTTTGCTTAATAAAATCTTATACTGGGCTCTAAATCACTTTGCCCCAGTTCCTTGCTTTTAATAAATGTATCAAACTTGTCACTTAACAGAAAAGAAGTCTGGGCACCATTGTACACTTCTGGTCACCACCATGAGGATCTTGGATTAATTCCAACCTAACAGCACCACAGCCCACCAGAAGGTTTCCTTTTAAACTAATGAGCCGTTATAACAAATAAAGAAACAGTGATCAGCTCCTTTTTACTAAAACTGAGAACAGAAACAACACAAGTCAATAATCTACTGTGTTTCTGTTCTCAGTCAGGAAACCCTGCTGATTTTAACTCTTCATGACAATACTCATTACATGCACATAAGATCTGTGATTGCAGCCAATTTAACCTCTAAACCAGATGTCCAATTTGTTTCACAATTTACTTTATTATCATTTAAATACAAGCTGCATTGTGGGCCACTTTGGTTGCAAGCAATACATTGCAACTTAAATTCATGCTGAAAAAGAAAAATCCAAATTAAAAAATGTATATGTTTGTTGTGGAAAACATTTTACACAATTTTGTTATATGTATTGCACTTTGAAGAAAACCAATCACACATCCAGTCACTATGGAAATTTCTGTATTTCTGCAGTTATGGTATTCTGTTTCTCAACTTCTAAGACAGCCCTTCAATGGTACTTACTTAGCAAATGCTTGAGAAACCCATGAAGCAACTACAGCTTGTGGAACTGGTTGCTCAACAAACAAGATTCTGATAACATAATGTCGTGCTATTTCAGGTAATTCTCTGTAAAAGTTAAACACACCACATCAGTATCACACCAGAGTCTTAGGAAAAACAAACAGGTCCTTAATTGGCACATAATTCTGTATTAGGTTACTTTACTAGGATGCTGCTGCTGTTAATGGAAGTAGTTCTAAAAATTTATCATAAAATCAATCAATCAACAATACTGATTTTAAGTGTTCCACTTCTCTCCTATAAGAAACACAATATATTTGTGTAAGACAGGAAACAGTGACACAGGCGAATAATTTTGTCTCAACTGTTTCAACCGAAAATTTTCTGGGAAAGCAAGAATTAAATCTAGAATACAGCCATCATTACCAGTAACACTCTGGCCCCCTTTACTCTTATCCATAACAAAGGAAGACCTGCACCAACAGGTGTTAGTATCAGCCCCATCCTTATGCTGAAAAATATCACGCGTGGCTAACAGATGAAATGAGTTCAGATATATGACAATTTGTGCCAGTGTAGGTAACAGTTTCTAAAACCACAATCTAAACATGGGTCCTTAAATAATCACCTAGATTTGCATTAAGTTGGGTGGTGAGTATACACTGGTACTGATGAGGATTGTGATCATCTGTAACGTGATGTGTCACTGGGTAGTGCCTCTGGAAATCTCCTGACCCCTGAAGATGAAAGAATTACAGTCCTTTAAAACATTACGAACAACTTAACCAGCCACACAGTGTCATATCACAGAAGATCACAATCCTTAACCATATTTCTGTGAAAACTTCAAGATTCACAAGCATTGGTACTCACAGTGTCACAAGACCAATGTTATTTACATCTTTAGGCTATGAACAAAAAATCTTAGAACCAATGGGTTACGTTCTTGGGTTAGACACAACAAAGAACAGAATTAGTTCCTATTTCATTAATATTCATTTGAGAAAAATCAGTGTTGTTTGATCCTTGGATAACCAACACTTTACTCATGTACAATTAATATTTGAAATCTGAAGTTCTCATTCTGACTTTAAGGACACTGGGATATGATGCTGGGAAGTCTGGTTGATATGGTAAATTTCCACCAGACACACAGCATAAAATCACAGATGCTAGCATTCCTCATACTACTCATCAGTACTACTAGCTGTTGAAATTACTTGGACTGTGTTCAGTGGTTTAGTAACACCACCAATTACTACATTCTATGTTCAAATAAAATGGCCCAAGGAAACACCTTTATGTTCACTGTTGTTAAACACAGCAACCAGAGATATCATCGAGACATAACAGAAACAAGGTATGAAATTCTTAATGTATACATACATTGATAAAATGATAACAGCACCAAGACAAAAGAATGAATTGCAAACAGCCTTCCACAAACTAACAAAATCAGTAGAACAGAACAATTACAGACTGCACAAAGGAAAAATAAAATGCAAAACCACAAACCATTTCCAAATCATAACCATGCTGTTTATAAGGAGGAGGAGTCATGGAAGAGGCTTTGTTGTCATGAGTACGAGGGCAATAAACATGAAATGGTCAGTTTTATTTAAAAATCTTACTATCTCTGTACAACCACACAGGCCAAACCTACACATACTACATACGGCAAGTACAGCCATTTTAGTCATGCACGACATAAAGAACATAAATATGGTCTTATAAAACACAGTAATAAAATTCTCCAGTGCACATACAACATAATCTTTAATACATGAACTACTGGGAGTATATGTATATCTCATTTTGAAGAATCTAGCCATCTGAAACAGTTTCAAAGATACTTTTATCAAATAACTGCAGAATCCAAGAATTCAGCATTCATTAGCAAAATAAAGGAAGGAGGTTTCTGAGACAAGTCGTAACAATCGTGAATACTGCCTGGCGGCACTGCTTCAAAACAGTACCTGAATTAACGGAAACAGAAGATAAAAGAAGTCTTGAGCAACTTCTATGGCAATGAGAAATCAGAGACAGACAAACGCAAACTCTGGGCTGCGACACCTCCGTAAGCACATTTGTCTTAAGCTAGAATTCACGTTCATGTGTTCTCATGGGAGTTGGAATTCAAGAGGACACTAAAAATATTTCACTTATGTACCAAAAATCGCCATATTTCTCATTAATTCTTCTTAATGAAATAATTCCAATATACCAATTTAGTTTCATGACGCCAGGCCTGTTCACGAACGAGTTAGGTACATAATTGAAAGTTTTAAAAGCTGGATCTTGTACTCGTGTGATTGTATTAAAAAATAACACAGACCCACCTGTACACTGCTAAACACGTCGTTGGATGATTGTATAATCTATCCAAAATTTCAGTTGGAAGAGTCTTTAAGTACTCATGCAAGTTTTTACACTGCAAGTTCTTTGACTGAAAGGTTATTTTACTTCCTTTGCTTACTTCTGCCATATATACGTAAAAACTTCTTACAATCAGCCAATTTAATCAAATCATGATCACACACACGCATTCGAACACAAGTTTTATTTGTTAATTGGAGGACAGGTTACTTCATAACCTCTTCTTTCTTCCGGGCCTCACTTTACTATACCCGCGGATTGTTACACAAACCTTGGATATATATACATTTACCACAGATTACTACGTACTACGACAGACCATAATACCACACGTACGATCCGTGGAATAGGGAGACGAGCGATTACTACACAGTTTTTCTCAGCTGCCACCTACTGTAATGATGTATGAACGTCGGGACTAAACGAATGTTACGATATAACAATTTGAACGAAATCATCCCGTTGTGTATTGATTCTATATATTCACTTTATAAATATATATTTCAGTCAACACAACTATATAATAAAAGCCAAGCTAAGAACCATGTGCTAAATAGCACACGTCCCATATTTGACCCTAATATAATTACAATAGTATAATAGATATAAATCATGTTATGTGCATGGTACGAATTACAGCACAAATGGTGAGCCATCTGGGATCCCAAATGCGCACAGCCACATTGTAAAGAACTTCATGGTTCTTAACTTAGCCTGACGATGACTTTTGTAAGTCAAAATATGTCGCTTTAACTTATGCTTTTATTACATAGTTGTGTTGATTGGAATATAAATTAATAAAGTGAATACGATATAAGTCGGTAAAACAGTCATCTACCAAGTATTCCTATGCTGTGGAATGTTTCGCAGCGCTCCTGGCATGAGTTGCTGACTTTTCGAAGGATCGTATCGCTTTACTCTTAGGGATCAAGCAGATCCATTAGCTCTGAACATGAAGGCAGTTATGTTGCGCTGAAATGTCTGAAACTACAAAGTGTGTTAGATTTTGGCCGGTGAAGAACCCAGCAGAGCAGGAAAACGGTAATATTCTGTTTTGTCCTTTAAGCCTATAAGGCACTCATCGGCATTAGCAATTAACAAAGAGACTAGCGTTGAATGAGTTCTTCTAAGTCATGTCAGTTCCGAAACAAACACGTAGGAAAACTGATTCACTGACAAGAAAAGGCAAACACAGAACACCATTCTAAAAGTTTATAACTATCCAGAGAATTAAGTGCAGGAGGGAAATGGACAAGTGCCCGAACATTATAGACATCAGACGAAAGTACAAGACAGAACAGAAGGGGCAACTCTAAGTTTCTGGAAGGAAATTTTAAAGTTTTGCAGAATATAAACAGCATGAAGCATGGAGAGCTTAATTCTGTACACCTAGCAAGTCACGTAAAGTCACGAAATGAGTGACAGGCATAGTTTATTTCAATAAATGTCATTTTGGCGCACAATTCACTAATCGTATGTGCACGGCACAATATAACCACCCATTAACTGCGTGTCAAATTTATAGGAGGATCAATTTTAAAGGCGATGGATACAGCTTACAGAGAACTATGAAGGAGCTTCATTTCAATGAAAATACATGATCTAATTAGCAAATTTTGATTTTTAAAAAAAGTTTGTTTTTTACTGTCATAATTTTTATTCATGTCACTCGTGTTTTGTTAGTTTTCCGAATTTCGTCACTATATACTAATCTCAAATGTATATTTTATAAAACGTTAATTGAATAATTGGACAGAATGTTAGCCTTCAATATCGTTTTTTTTTCTGATCTCGGTGTATACACTTGTGTTCGTTACATCTGATAACACAGAATTCATGACGAGGCTTAGACACGATGTTTCAGCTATTGATGCCCTCTATCAGAATTTTTTCATAATTAACATATAGAAGAGGATGTGATAAATTTGTTGTTGATTTGATTCTCTGATCGCGTGATGTTATAAATGAGGAATTTTATGATTCTGAGGCAATGCTTGGATATTATACAAACTCCCTTCATAATAGTTCCTATTTACCCAAACACATCTCTGCAAATGGGCACAGAAATCTCAGAAGCAGCTCTGGAACATATCTCTTTTGACTGAGTGAAGAGCCTCTGTCATATTGGCCTTAAAGTACACTCCACTGTTAAAATAGTGACCACACTGCATTGTCTTCAGCTGTGCAAACAGAATATTACATGGGGCAACGTGTAGAAAATAAGGCACATGTAGCACAACAGTGCCATGTTTGACCAGTTCCTGCTGAACAATTTGCCACAGCACAGTTGTGGAGTTAACCTCCACTTCCAGCAGCTGCTTCTTGTACAGAATGTAGCATATGGCTTATCATTCCTAGTTCACGTTAGGTCCCTTCGGAATGAATTCCTTGTGCACAATAGCACGGCAGTTGAAAAATACCTCCAGCATCACTTTTTATCTACATTAGTCCTAGTGACACTTCATCTCACATAGGGATGTTGGTGATATGCACCTGGCAAATTTACAATTGGCTTTGGATCATACAGGAAACACCATGACTCATGAGCAATGATAATGTTACGCAGGAATGGGGGTTCATCATCCACACATGAAACAGGATTCATCTCATGGCACTGCAATTCTGTAATGGATGAGGACCATGTACAGTACATTTCTCAGTACCACGATATGCTTGCTGAGGAAAGCATGGCAGCTTTTATGTGATACCTGCACTGTTGTGAGAATATCACTGACAGACTGAGTATTATCTGTGTGCAAATGCACTGCACTTCACAATCTTCTCTTCCACATACATTTTTCTTGGATGGCCCCTCAGCACATCATGCTTCAGCAAATCCATCCTAACTGGAAAAGACACTCCCAGGGAAATAGTATGCTACAGCTAACACCCCATCACTTTACACTTGATGTAGCAAATCTAATGTTTATGAAGGACATTTTCCCAACTGTTGACTGAACTTGATGTTCGTTCATTCATCCAGGATTATCCCCAGTACCATGTAACAAGCTTTGTGTTATGACTAAACTTTCTTGTTTGCAATGCTGAACATCTCAACAACGTAACTACCAGCACCACACATGTGCAGTCAGATGCACACAGAAGCAGCACAACATATCAACAAGGCCTGAAACTTTCGGACTCTTAGCAGTATCCTTCACTTACCTTGTGTATTCTTTTGCAAAAAGAAATACAATAAATGTGCAAAGTTAAATAAAAAAAAAAAGTGCTTTGCAAGCCTAAAATAAAAACAAAAAACTCCCTCACTTTAATGGCAATACTGGAGGAAATGTGAAAAATTATTACCCCCCAAAAATGCTGATAAGCCATTATGTGTTTTGTATGCAAAAACAAAGAACCATGTCTGTCTGCACTTTTCATTTTCAAAACTAAACACAATGAACTAAATTAAGTGGACACTAGAGTTGGGTGTGAGAGGGGCACACCTACCACAAGCTGTCAGGCAAATTTACTTTTGTCTCAGAAGTCCAACATAAACACAGTAATGGTTAAATGAAGTTCAAATTAAATGACTATTCATTTATATATATATATAAAAGAGAGAGAGAGAGAGAGAGAGAAAGACAAATGATATAAAATAGATCTACAATGGCTGCCATAATTAAAAATATACTGTCTGAAACACAAAACACATTGTAGTGACTTGGGTCAAAAATTTCTCACTGCCAAAAATTTTTTGCTTACAGTATCACACTGTGCCACCAACTTGCCATGGCATGGCATTCAGAATTTAACTGATGCCAAACAATTTGTATCCTTTGTGGACAAGGAATGTTTTAATCCACTTATTACCACCTTATTGTAGTGGCATGGCATTGGGACTGAACCAGTTTCAAACCATTTAGTGTAGCACTACTCAACAATTACATCAGTGTCAAATTTAGCAGTGTGGAGTCTAACTACAACACTGCACATGCCATTAGAATGAATATGTTATTAAAGTGGAACTAGAAGAGTTCCTCTGGTGGCTAATACTGCACCCTGAGCATTTAAGTATATGCATGGAGTTTAGAATTCTAGTAGGGAATTTTACTACAGGATTCTGATCATGAACACACCTATACTTTGTCACAGTAGCTACAAATAATCTCTTGTGGGACTTGAGGACAACACAATTACTCTTACAAGGGTAAACCACCTCTCTCCTTTCTGGTAGTAGCTGCACCTTTCTCTTCCAAATTTTGAATGTTATTCAGAATAAATTCAAATCTCTTTCATTACTAGATACAATGGATGTTCTTGACAATGTTTACCTGGAATCAACAGAAGAGAAGTCTCACTAGGCACATCTTAGCTAGAAATCATAACACTCAAATTTCACATTTGTCACAATGATGTCTAGGAAGAAGTCTCTTCCTTCTCATTCTCAGGCTCTATACGAGCTTACACAATTACAATCTCAGTACTTTCTTAACCACATAGCAACCAATTTCTGCTGTTACAACACACATTGACATTGCTATATACAAGAAACATGATACAGTCTTCCTGTGTATAGTTACCATATGAATTTAAGAAATATGTCTATAAGAATTTATACATGGTCCTACACACACACACACACACACACACACACACACACACACAAGTATATATACATCTAATACTGTGTACTTTTATTTGCAGTAATAACATGACAATGAGGTATGTGAACTAGCAGACAGCAAGTCATTACCCTACTGGTGCAACAGTGCTGAAGAAAATTACATAACATGGAGGTAAATAAAAAGACTTGCTTTCAATATTAATCATAAACCTGTATGTATTTTTTATATACATATACATATATACTCACACACACACACAAACAGACTCATCTTAACTTTCCACAGCATCTGTAGTAATACAGCATGTTGTAGTGATGTTATGTATCAAAATGAAAATAACAATACTCTACTACAGGCATATCTTACATGGTAACTGCTTTGTCAACAGTATGTGAAGGAAAACAAAGGAATCAGAGCGGCTACCTAAATATGGCTGAAAAAAAAAATATATATAAAATTATAAAATGTTTGCCTATACAGTAAACATTTTGGAGTGAAAATCACAGGCAAGCTTTGTAATGAATTTAGAATATGTTACCTTTTGCCAAAGAAGTCTATTTATAAAATTTACAACTTTTCTTGTTTTATGGACCCCAAGAATTTCATTCAAGTAGGTCTCTCATTCTCTTACTGTCCATCTCATACACCACCGGAAACCTTAACATTAGAAGCATGAAGTATGAAAACACTGGTAAATGCCTGAATGGGAATGGGAAATCACACTGTGAAGCAATTCAGAGTTTCTGATCATACTGTTGGTAAGTTTATGTTAATACCTTTATTTGACCATCATTGGTACATTCCATTACACATTTAACAATGAACTTACATGTTATGGAATTTACCGAGCAATGGTAAAAGTGTTAACGGATTTACAAGCAATAAAAGTAAATTTATTGTGGAAGGAGGGTGCGATTTGCCTTAACTGACTTCCATTCTTCTGTCAAGTTCTCTGAAGACTGACATATTGAATAAGAGTTCACTTGAATATGTGGGTGTCTGTTTTTGCTCTGTCACAATATATCAAAGGTGTCAAAATCTTGCAACTACATTGCATATCCTACAAAAACAAAACAGTTTTCCAAATCAGACTTGAAAGTAGGTAACGTAGCATTTATAATTAACCCTTTGACGCCTAATGACCACTATAGGGGTCATACTGCACCGCTAACCTCTAAACATTGCATTTTATGTATTTATTCAACAAATATAGGTATTGAACATTTTAAACATGGTATACACTCTCCGTTTCTTTCTCTTCAAAATGCAGTTTGTTTCATAATTATAATGTATTTGGTTCCTGTTTTATTCACATTTTATATACAGTGTGTGCTAAAATTGAAAAAAAATAATTCTGGCGCCAAACGGTTAAGACTGTACATTTCATTCTTATGGCACTTACCCACAGTACATCAGATGTCTCTTGCTCACAATCCACTCCATGTTTGTAAAATACTGGACACAACAGGCCCTATGCATTTCCATTCAGGTAAATCAAAAGCACACCTGATTAGCCATTTCACTGCTGATGCTTTTAATGTTCCACTTGTTACATTCAACATATTCAATTAACTCACCACTACTGAAAGTCTCTTTGGTAAATTCAGCAAATGCAAATAAACAGCTACAGCCTCATTTCTTGACAAAAGTAGTGCACAATGTCTCCATTTGGATAGCGAGCAAATGCACTGGAACAAGCATAAAGAAAATTCTGTCAGTATAATTCACACAGGTATATAATGTTCTATACCACAAGCGGCAACTCACTATTCCATCAAAGCTAGTCTACAAGCTTCTTTATAACAGCTACACATACACAAAGACCCAAATCCTATACCTCATTTTTAGGCACATCTGCAAAATTGTGGAAAGCAACTATTATGATTGTCATGTCTTGTCCATCTGTCTGCCTGTCTACATGGAAAAGCTCAGCCCCCACTCAACATATTTTCAAGAAATTTGATTATTGGAGTATTTTTAAAAAGTCTGGAGAGAATATTAATTAATGTGTGATTAAAATCTGACAAAAGTTTGGATACTTTACATGAAGACCTATGTAGTATGTACATTTATGATAAACCTCAATGAATTCCTTTTATAATGTGAAATGTTGCAGATAAAATTTGTAAGGAAAATCAAAACACACATTTGATGTGAAATAACTTTTGTCTGAAAATCATGCCATTTATGAGATAATGTGGAAAAATATGGTCAGGCCACATATGACAATATGATATGGCACAGAAAAGAAGTAAGAAAAGACACATTGATAATATTTCATACTTATTGCTTATCCTGGACAACAAGGTTACCTTAACATATCTTAATGTTACATTACATATACATTGCCTGTCTTATTCAATGTATCCTTGTATAGCCTGACATTAACCTTACAAACTTCACTTGATGTAATTTAATTGTATGTACTCTAAAACTGGAACATAAATGTTTCTTCTCATAAGTTCAGATGGTGAAAAGATTCATATTCACTTTCAGAAGCAAGTCCACTGTTTATTATTTTCTGCATAATAAAGTTGGGGGTGCATCCCAATCATTCCTTGGCATCATTCACAAGAAGCAAAGTCTGCAAGCTCCAAACAGTTCACTAACTCTACAAGTTGTATGTCCACTGCATGTTAGTGATGGCACTATCATTGCCTTATAAAACATTATTTGGGTTCTTTTCCATACTCCTTTTTTTAACATGACATAGAGTTTCAGTTTCACAGTCACAGTCAGGTGACTGGTAATTACTGGCAGCCTCTTCCAACCAAATTCTGTCTACTTCATCATATCATTTCTAACTTTTTAAGGACCACTGAAAACAGCAGAGACTTTGTTACAAAAAAACTTATGAAATAGGAAGGTTCAATATGAATTTCAATGGGTGTCACAAAAATGAAATTTGACCTATCTGTAATCAAAACACACTGAAGAATGGATAATACAAGAACTTCACCTCCAAAACTTGATAAAGTGGCTGCAAAACTTTCTTAAAGCTATGACACAGCTGTACTCCCAGTCAAAAATAGAACACATGCCCCAAAACTACACACAACCCAGTAGTCTTTGTACATTTTATTTCACATCTAACACTGTCAGATAATTTTATATCAAATGACACATTATGTCATTCCATGACCAGGACACTTTTATTTCTTTGTTAGGGATAAGAGTAATTTGTTTTCAAAATTAAAATGTGGCATACAAACATAAGTTCTGTACCGTTAAAGAATGACGATTCCAGTAATAGAACAATGTAACCTTAGTAAAGGAAACTATTGTAGGTTTCTTTTGGGTTTCTGCATGTAGCTGTTGAATGTTCAAAATTTCCAAGAAACGTACTGTCTGCATCTTCAAGGTGACTGAACCTGGTTCCAGTGGATGTTGAAGCAGTTGGGTAGAATCTAATGTGTCAGTTACATGGGAAGGTTGGAGAAAATTTGGCCAATCAGAGCTATGGAAAGGGTAAGACAGGAGAGGGCTGGTACCAAACCTATAAGGGATACAGATCACAAACAAAATGCACACAATCATTTGCACATACGTAATTCTACTAAAACAGTGAAGTTCCTATAAGTTTTGAACCTTCTGATTTCATAAACAGGGAGTACAGCATTCATAATATAATTACGCATGTGTAAATGACCAACTGTGTGCATTTTGTTGGTTGATTATTGTATATTACTGATTATAATGCACGATATGAATAGCTTAAAGTTTATTACAAAAGGGAGATACTGAGTTTCAAGTACAGCACTTTTCAGGGTCAACAGTGGACAGTGCAGGTGGTGAGATGTGTGCCATTCAATAGCTTGGGATGCTGTCACAGACTTCAGTGACACAGAAGTAATTAAATATGCATGATGGCTAAGAAAAAGCACAGGAAGATGCATTATCCAGTTATTGCTTGCCATCTAGCATATTAAGCACACATGATAAACGACAGTGCTGCCAGTGAATTCCTATTTCTTATTTACAATTTTACATTTCTCCAGGAATGTTATCCAGTAACATTTGAATGGCACTTCCTTGCCACATCACATGGTGAAGATGGCAGACTGTCAAATGAACAGGATGGGCAACTTCCAAAACTGGCCAACATGCAGTATGTAATCTGAATTTGCAACCACTTCACACAAAAAATGCCAAGACAAACATCTGCTACATTTTAGAATGCCCACCATCAGGAAGACTGAACCAATCGTGGAATTAAATAGTTTTGGCAGCAGAGACCAACAACACTCATGCTGTAACATCTACTACTTCATTTGTTATGGAGTATTAACATGTTCAGTGCCACAGTCGACCTTAGTCGATTTAATAATTCATGCTTAAAATCGCCAGCGTCGACCTTAGTCGATCTAATTTTTCAATCGCCCTCTTTCTGCTTAAACCAGCTGACTTGGTGGGAAACTTGTACAGCAGCTTCGGTATATCTAGCTGACATTATCTTTATCCTTTTTATAGCTTATTATGCTTACACTGCGATATAATGAACCCATGTTTATCCTTATGCTCAGAGGGAGAGTGGGCTATCTCTGGCTGCAGTCTATAAAGAATCTTTTATACATGAATATGTGTATGTGTGACAGTTTATACTTTTCAGTGCAACATGGCATCTAGAAAAAGAAAAACAATTGGATTTACAACTGAAGAAGAATTAGCTGATGCAGTGAATGAAATTGTAAATGCCAGTGATTCAGATACAGATAATATTCCCAAATTTTCAAGTAGTGAAGAGAGTGAATCTGGAAGTGCAAATGAGAGTGATAATGAGAGTAACATTTCAATACCGGGCCCTAGCCGCAAACAGATAGATGTTACCCCAACTACAGGGTTTTATAAAAATGATCGTCAACCAAGAATATCACCCTTCATAGGCAATCCGGGCGTGCAGTTTGCACTTGAAAATGAAGCAGATGTGATGAGTTATTTTGACCATTATATTCCTCCTGAACTCACTGAAATAGCAGTTGAACAGACAAATTTATACGCACAACAACAGATCGCGAAAATGTCTCGCCCCGTTACAAAACATGCACGTAGTGAAGAATGGAAACCAGTAAAGGTAATGGAAATGAAAAAATTCCTTGGTTTGATGTTTGTAACTGGTACAGTCCGTAAACCAAAATTAGAATTGTATTGGTCAATGAGAGGAATTTTTCACACTCCAATATTTCCACAAACAATGTCTAGGAACAGATTTCAGCTTACCCAAAGGTACCTTCACTTCAATGACAATAATGCAGTGGGAACAAACAAAGATCATTTGTACAAAATCCGTACCATTTTAGACATTGTTGTAAATAACTTCAGAAGTAATTATGTACCAGATAGGGAAATTTCTCTTGATGAAGTTATGCTTGGTTGGCTGGGTCGTTTGCGTTTTCGTGTATAACCCAAGCAAAATTTCAAAGTACGGCATACTGGTATGGATGGTTTGTGAAAGTTCAGCTGGATATATTTGTAACTTGCAGATTTATGATGGTAAATGTGGACCTTTGACTGAAACGGTGGGCTTTCTACTCAAGCCTTATGAAGGGAAGGTTTACCACTTATACCAAGACAATTATTACAATAGTGTCCATCAAACGAATGAATTATTACAGAAATTAATTAGAGTCTGTGGAACAATCAGAGTGAATCGTGGATTACCGAAAGACATGATAGA
>Ga0123355_10008744_pt1 | contig 15318 bp, 19 predicted proteins | sample TergutEmb28metaG_3_FD_89872 | JGI IMG/M metagenome (GOLD analysis project Ga0123355, IMG submission 89872) | Embiratermes neotenicus P1 segment gut microbial communities from Petit-Saut dam, French Guiana - Emb289 P1 | ecosystem: Host-associated > Arthropoda: Insects > Digestive system > Gut ... | reverse complement strand
GCAACTGCTGTCTGCAGCACACAACATTTATACCAATTAGCCACTCAGTATCACAATCCGGTGACTGTAAAGAAGCAACTGCTGTCTGCAGCACACAATATTTATACCAATTAGCCACTCAGTATCACAATCCGGTGACTGTAAAGAAGCAACTGTTGTCTGAAGGACACAATATTTGTACCAAATAGCCACTCGGTATCACAATCCGTTGACTGTAAAGAAGCAACTGCTGTCTGCAGCACACAATATTTACACCAATTAGCCACTCAGCATCACAATTTGGAGACTGTAAAGAAGCAACTGTTGTCTGAAGGACACAATATTTATACCAATTAGCCACTCAGTATCACAATCCGCTGACTGTAAAGAAGCAACACCTGTCTGCAGCACAAATATTTACACCAATTAACCACTCAGTATCACAATCCGGTGACTGTAAAGAAGCAACTGCTGTCTGCAGCACACAACATTTATATCAATTAGCCACTCAGTTTCACAATCCGCTGACTGTAAAGAAGCAATTGATGTCTGCAGCACATTTTACAAGGTGTGTATGAATTTGCGTTGTAAGCAGAATGTGTTAGGGTGTTTGGATAAAGGAAGGGACGGCAAAGGAAGGGGGAATTTTGTGTTGACAGCAGATTGTTTTAGGTTTATTGGTGGAATTGTGTTAGGGGAATGGATAATATTTGGGAAGGGAAGGAATTGGGGAATTGTGTATTGAGAGCAGATTGCGTTCGGGGAATTGGATGAAGAGTTGGAAGGAAGAGAAGGGAGTTGTGTATTGTGTGTTGAAAGCTGATAGTGTTGGGTTGATTGGATAAAGTGTGGAAAGGAAAGATAAGGGAGTTGGGGGAATTGTGTGTTGACAGCTGATTGTGTTAGGGGGGTTGGATAGACGTTGTGATGAGTGGGGAAGAGAACGTTTCGGGGAATTTGTTGTTAAGAGCAGATTATTTTAGTGTATTGTATAAAGGGATAGAAGGGAAGCTAGTGGGTAATTTTGTTTTGGGAGGAGATTGTGTTAGGTGATTGAATAAAGGGAGGGAAGGAAAGGGAGTGTGGGAATTATTTTTTGAAGGCAGATTTTTTTAGGGGATTAAATATATTGTGGAATGGGAAGTGATAGGTGGAATTGTGTGTTGAATGCAGTTTGTGTTAGGGGAATATTTCAATTGAGTGTAGGGAAAGGAGTGGGGGAATTGTGCGTTGAGGGAAGATTTTGTTTGGGGATTGGATGAAGGGTAGGAAGGGAAGGGAATCGATTGGAGATTTTGTGTGTTGACAGCAGATTTTATTTGGGAATTGGATAAAGAGATTGAAGGGAAGTTAGTGTGGGAATTGTTTTTTGAGGGCAGATTTTTCTTGGGGATTGAATAGAGTGCCGGAAAGAATGGATGACCGGAATGTTGTGTTTTGTGCAGTTTGTGTTATGGGAATTGGATAATGGCAGGGAACGGAAGGGAAGGGAATTTTTGGGAAGGGTTTAGGAAGGGATTAAATGGAAAATGGTTGATTGGACGGGATGGAAAAAGTAAATAAAGAGAAGTGATGGGCTAGTGATGCGAAGGGGAAGGAAGGGGATTGAATTGGGAATGGTGAGGCATTTGCTGAAAAACATATATGATGCTTCTGAAGGGAAGTGTATATTAAATTTTATTGATAGAATTAATGTTCTGAATGGTTAAACAAGAAAACGCACCACAGGCGCAAAGTGCTTGCGGGTATAACTGTTTGCATTCCCCGGAGGAATTCCGGTCATTGTGGTCACCACAACGTTGGTTTGTCTCGAACGTATGTTCGCCAATTGGTCATACACAAAAAACACATTGTTCAATAGGAGCATTGGAACTGAGCAGCTGCACTCTTCAAATTCAGGTGAAAATTTCTGTGCAGCTATTGCAGTATCACGGACTGACAGCATCGCTCTGACCGCTACAGTGTTGCCCTCTCTACTGATTTGACATGTCACTGCCGAAATCTTTAAGGTAAGTTCTAATATTATTCCTTTATTATACAACTACACACTGCCTTTAGAATTTCAGACAATATTTTGCCCGTAATTTTCATCCCTCCGAAACGTCTCACCTGCACCACAAATCCCATTCCCACAAAGCCCAATGCAATTCTCTCCATCCTCCTGTTAACATCTCCATCTCACCACAAATCCCATTCCCCTAAAACCCATTGCAATTCTCTCCATCCTCCTGTTAACTTCTCCTTCTAACCACCAAATATCTCCCTCAGCACCATATCCTTAAATTCCAGTTTACAATTAAACAAATAATTACATTTAAACACTACACTAAAATATCTCGCTAAAGAAATACCGCTGTACATCGAAAGTCTCAAAACCAAAATCAGTTCTTACTATTTACAATTGTCATTCATATTATACAACCGGATATTTACATACTGGAGCTATAAAGAAAACGAAATTGAATTACTTACTTACTTCCTTCCTTGCTTACATACTCAATCACATACTTCCTCACACCACACAGCACAGTCCTTCTTGAGAACCTAACCGTTTTATAGCCCGTCAAGTAATTCACTAAATATCATGGAACCCGACGGATCATTATCGCATTCACAAATGCCTACAAACTGTCCCTTTCTTGAGCCAGCTTATTCCATTCCATAAACCCACAATCAACTTCCTGTTGATCCTCACATATATTACCTTCCCATCTATGCCTGTGTCTCCCAACTGGCCTCTTTCTCTCAAATATCTTCATCAAAATCATGTATACGCCTCTCCTATCCCCCATACGCGCTACATGCCCTGTCTATCTTATTCTTGCGGAATTTTATCACCTGAACCTTATTGGTTGTGGGGAATTGTTATTAAAGCTCTTTATTTTGTAGTTTTCTCCAATCCATCGTTTCCCTCTCCATCAATACCCCAAGATTCCCCTCAACACTCAATAACCAAACACCCTCACACTACGTTTCTCCTTCAATGTGTGAGACCAAGTTTCAAACCCGTAGAAAACAACAGGCAAAATTATATTTATGTGTGCTTTAAGGTTTTTTTTGTGTAACGCACTGGAAAACAAACGATTCTGCACCCAATTACGGCAAGGATTATTTGTCTTCAATCTTCTATTATTTTCTTACTAAATACAATTTTGATCCGTTAATGCTGTTCCAATTATTTGAACTGTCTAAATATTTCAAAGGAATTATTAACATTCTTTATACTGTCACTTCTTGCTGCATTCTGATATCCAGACATTACAATATACTTAGATTTATCAGCACTTATTTCCAGTCCAATCTCCGTATTAGCCAATACTGAAGATTCTCCATTTACCCTTACGGTACGTACCCTTCCTCCCAATACATTAATATCATCACTAAAAGCCAGCACCTGATGTGCACCAATTAATTTCAATCCATCTTGATTCGCTTGAACTTGCCTAATGGCATATTCAAAACAAAGTTGAAAAGCAATGTCGATATAGCATCTCCTATTTTCAAACCATTATTAACAGGAAACATGTCAGACAGATGTTGCCTACGCAGAATCTTATATTGGTCTCATTATGACAAATATATTGGTCTTTCTGTCTTCATGTAGATACCAAACTGAATGAGAATATTATACCAGACAGCACTGCTAACACAATATTATACAAAACTGCATTACAAATTGAATCACTATGTCTATAATTAGCAGATGGACTGCTTCGTTGTATTCTTATTTTTTTCTCATTTGTTTGATTTGTCTCATTATTAGATTATATTTTTCCAATTTATCAACACATACATATAAAGATGACCACAAGAACATATTTAGTGAATTGTTTTGTATTTGAAATGGAAGGATATGAGAAATTGAATTAATGAAGTGTATATAAACCTAAAATTATGCAACTTTAGGCAGAACAATTGATAGTTATTTTAACAACATATATTGCAATAAACTGTTTTACACAATTTCAGCTTACTGACAGCACAAATCGGTTGATATCGGTTGTTTGATCTGAATGTTACTGGTAAAGATTTGGATATCAATTTTATGTTTAAACGTTCCCTGAACAGCTGTAATAATTCTCAGTGCACAGTACTTGGTGATGGCCGATAATAAGGCCGACACACACAATAAAACTTGCAATCAAATTATACCGACTGATTTGAGAAGGACGAGTTTGGTATTTTAAAGCTTTGCTAGTTTTATTACCCACATTAAGCACTGCGCCCACTCCAACCTGCTGTAATCAGTCCAACACACAGTCCACAGCCCACACTATTTAAACAATATTTACGCTGCCCCCTCAGAACTGCACACAACTGTACTTGCAACTAAATTTGTGGCACAGCACACTGCTATATGTAACTGCATTAATTAATTAGCACGCTTAAAATTAAGATCACAAATTCATATCCACATATTTCATGTTACAACAGTAGTCACATTGACACTTATAATTACAGTCACACACACCACACACAAAATTACAGCCACAATCATCACACACACACACAATTAATGCCACACTCACCACACTCACAATTACGGCCACGTTCACCACAATCACTATTACGGTTAAACTCACCATACTCACAATTACAGCCACACTCACCACACTCATAATTACAGCCACACTCACCACACTCACAATTACAGCCACACTCACCACACTCACAATTACAGACACATTCATCACACAATTACATCCACACTCACCACACTCACAATTACAGCCACACTCACCACACACGCAATTACAACCACACTGACCACACTCACAATTACAGCCACACTCACCACACTCACACAACCTGCGTTACAGCACAAGCCAACCTCTCTTAACTCTCCAAGGCACAGTGGTTAATAAATATTATGTGCCAGCATTTTAACATTAAACACCGAACTGCCACACAATCAGCACTTATCTGTTTCCTACAATTCTCGCAGCACACAGCCATTATTTCCCTAAACAACCCCAAATGATTTGTTTCTACTCTACAAACTGAAAATTCCTACAGAATATAAATGAAGTCCAGAGTGGGTTTTTCCTTCAGAGGTAAATCGATTGGTTTAAGAATGAGTGGAAATATATCTCCAATTCCCTACACAAGTTTACACGTTCTGCACAAACTTGACCGATCCCAAAACTTAGACTCAATAATAAAAGTTATATAGTGATTCAAATTTATTCACTTCTTCCTTACAATTTTCAAAATAACTTCAAAACAACGAAGATAGGGCAATTCTTGTGAAAGTTCAGAATGGTAAAATTACGTACTATTTCCTTCTCTGAATCCGTAACGACTTACAGATGTTCAAACCAGACAACAATCCGAAACTTTCTGCATTCAAAACACAAACTGGCTGACTGAGTTCTATATTGATATTCTTAAGGCAGACACCGACAGATTTTTCAATTACAGACGGTGCAGAATTTTGAGTTTGTGTAGTGTGGACGGTCATTATATTGTGAGTACGTAGTGTTAAATTAAGGGTACTGACAGGGGAGTAGAATTGTGTGATTGTGTAGTGTGGATGGTGATTATAGTGTGGGCACGTAGTGTTAGTGTAAGGGTATTGACAGGGGGATGGAATTGTGAGATTGTGTAGTGTGGACGGTGGTTATTTTGTGAGTAAGTAGTGTTAATGTAAGAGTATTGACAGGGGAGGGGAATTGTAAGATTGTTTAGTGTGAACGGTGGTTAGAGTGCGAGTAAGGAGAGTTAGTGTAAGGGTAGAGAAAGGGGAGAGGAAGTGTGAGATTGTTCAGTGTGGACGGTGGTTAGATTGTGAGTACGTAGTGTTAGTGTAAGGGTACTGACAGGGAAGTTGAATTGTGAGATTGTGTAGTGTGAAAGGTGGTTGAATTGTGAGTATGCAGTGTTTGTTAAGGGTATTGGTGGGGAGAGGAATTGTGAGATTATTTAGTGTTGACGGAGGATATATTGTGAGTACGTAGTATTAGTGTAAGGATACTGACATGGGAGTGGAATTGTGAAATTGTTTAGTGTGGACGTTGTTTAGAATGTGAGTACCTAGTATTAGGGTAAGGGCCCTGGCAGTGGAGAGGAATTGTGGGATTTTTAGTGTGTACGGTAGTTAGAGTGTGAGAAGTTAGTGTTAGTGTAAGGGTGATGAAAAGGGAGAGGAATTGTGACATTGTTTATTGTGGACAATGGTTAAATTGAGAGTGCGTAGTGTTAGTGTAAGGGTATTGACACGGGAGAGGAATTGTGTGATTATTTAGTGAGGACGTTGGTTAGATTTGTGTACTTAGTGTTAGTGTAAGAGTATTTTCAGGGGAGTGGAATTATGAGATTGTTTTGTGTGGACGGTGGTTAGAGGGAGATTCCCTAGTGTTAGTGTAAGGGTACAGTCAGAGGAATGGAATTTTGAGATTGTTTAGTGTATACAGAGATAAGTGTGTGAGGAAATAGTATTATTGTAAGGGTACAGACAGGGGCGTGGAATTGTGAGACTGTTAAGTGTGCACGGTCGTTACAGTTTGAGTAGGTAGTGTTAGTGTAAGGTTACTGACAGGGGAGTTGAATTGTGAGATTGTGTAGTGTGGAAGTTTGTTACAGTGTGAGTACGCAGTGTTAGTTTAAGGGTAATGACAGTTGGATGGAATTGTTAGATTGTGTAGTGTGGAAGTTAGTTTCAGTGTTATTACTTAGTGTTAGTTTAAGGGTACTGACAGGGGAATGGAAATGTGAGTTTGTGTAGTGCGGTCGGTGGATATATTGTGAGAATGTAGTTTTAGTGTAAAGGTTCTGACAGGGGAGTGTAATTGAGAGATTGTGTAGTGTGGACGTTGGTTAAAGTGTGAGATCTTAGTGTTAGTTTAAGTGTACTGACAGGGGAGTGGAATTTTGAGATTGGTTAGTGTGGACGCAAGTTAAATTACGAGTATTTAGTTTTAGTGGAAATATAGTGACATGGAAGTGAAAATGTGAGATTTTGTAGTGTGGACGGTGGTTAGAGTGTGAGTATGTAGAGTCAGTGTAAGGGTATTGGGAGTGGGATAGAATTGGAATAGAATTGTGTGATTGTGTATTGTGAACGGTGTTTATAGTGTTAATACTTGGTGTTAGTGTAAGGGTATTGACAGGAGGATGGAATTGTAAGATTGTGTAATGTGGAAGGTGGTTATAGTGTTATAACTTAGTGTTAGTGTAAGGGTGTAGACAGGGGAGTGGAATTGTGTGATTGTGTAGTGTGGACGATGGTTATAATGTGAGTACTTAGTGTTAATTTAAAGGTATTAAAAGGAGATGTAATTGTGAAAGTGTGTAGTTTGGACGAAGGTTATAATTCGAGGACCTAGTGTTAGTGTAAGAGTACTTACAGGGGAGTGGAATTGTGGGATTTTGTAGTGTGGACGGTGTTTATTGTGTGAGGAATTAGTGTATGGTTCCTAACATGAGTGTGGAATTGTGAGATATTTTTGTGTGGCGTTGAAGATGGTTAAATTTTGAGTACTTTTTTTAGTTTAAATATGCTGACAGGGGAGTTTAATTGTGAGATTGCGTAGAGTGGAAGGTAGTTAGATTTGAGTATTTAGTGTTAGTGTAAGGGTACTGAAAAGGGAGTTTAATTTTGGGGTTGGCTATCGTGGAAGGTGATTATACTGTGAGTATATAGAGTTAGTGTAAGTGTACTGAAAGAGAAGGCATTGTGAATTTGTGTAGAGTGGACGGTGTTTATATTGTACGTAGGTTTTTTTTTTGTTTAAGGATATTGACATGGGAGAGAAATTGTGAGATTGTGTAGATTTGACGTTGGTTATAATGTGAGTACGTATTGTTAATGTAAGGGTAATGGCAGGGTTGTGTTAATTTTAAATTTGTTAGTGTGAACGGTAGTTATAATTTGAAGACCTAGTGTTAGTGTAAGGGTATTGACAGGGGAGTGGATTTGTGACATTGTGTAGAGAGGACGGTGATAATATTGTGAGTATTTTTTGTTAGTGTAATTGTAATATCAGGGGTTTAGATTTGTGAGATTTTGTAGTTTGGACGGTGGTTATATTGTGAGAAAGTAATTTTATTGTAAGGGCACAGGCAGGGAAGTGGAATTGTCAGATTTTTTGTGTGAACTCTGGATATAATGTGAGTACGTATGTTAATGTAAGGGTACTGACAAGGAAATGGAATTGTTTGAGTGTAGTGTGGAATATGTTTATAATATGAGTTGCTTGTTATAGTGAAATAGTACTGACAGGGTGAAGAATTGTGTGTTTGTTTGGGTGGACGGTGATTATATTGCTAGAACATAGTTTTAGTGTAAGTGTAGTGACAGTGGGATAGAATTGTGAGATTGTGAAGTGTTGAATATGGTTATAGTGTGAATACTTAGTTTTAGTGTAAGGTTATAGTCGGGGAAAGAATTGTGAGATTATTTTGGGGGGGACGGTTGTTACAATTCGAGTATTTAGTGTTAGTGTAAGGATACTGATAGCGGGATGGAATTGTGAGATTGTGTAGTGTGGACAATGGTTATTGTGTCAGTATGTAGTGTTAGTCAAAGGATATTGACAGGGGGAAGTTTTGTGAAGTTTTGTTCAATGGACCTTAGTTATAGTGTTAGTAGATAGTTTTAGTGTAACTGTATTGAGAGGGTAATATAATGTTTGAGATTTTGTACAGTGGACGGAGGTTATAGTGTGAGGATTTAGTGTTAGTTTAATTATATTGACGAAGGAATGGAATTGTGAAATTCGTGTAGTTTGAAATGTGGTATTTTTGAGTACGTAGTGATAGTGTAAGCGTACTGACAGAGGGTTGGAATTGTGAGATTGTGTAGCGTGGGCGATTGTTAAATTTTGAGTACCTAATTCTAGTGTAAGTATACTGATAGGGGTGTGGAAATGTGAGATGTTGTAGTGTGGACGGTGATTAAAGTGTGAGTATTGAATGTTGGTGTAAGGGTAATGGCGGTTGTGTGGAAATGTTAGATTGTTTATTTTGGACGATGGTTAAATTGTGAGTACATAGTGTTATGTAAAGAGTTAGTGTAAGGTTACGGACAGGGGGTGGAATTGTGGGAATATTTAATTTGGACGTTCGTTATGTTGTGAGTACGTAGTGTTAATGTAAGGGTACTAACAGGGTAGTGGAAATTTGAGATTTGTGTTAGGTGGACTGAGGTTATGTTGTGAGTACTTAATTTTAGTTTTAGTGTACTGAGAGTGGAAGTGAATTGTTTGATTTTGTTGTGTGGACGGTGGTTACAGTGTGAGTACGTAGTGTTAGTGTAAGTTTATTGACAAGAAAGGGGGATTTTGAGATTGTGTACTGTGGAATTTGGTTATGGTGTTAGTAATTAGTGTTAGGTTATGTGTATTTGCAGGGGAGTGGAATTTTCATATTTTGTGGTGTGGACGTTTGTTACATTTTGAGTAAGAAGTTTTAGTGTAAGGTTAATGACAGGAGAGTGGAATTGTGAGATTGTGTAGCGTGGACTGTTGTTATAGTGTGAGTATTTAGTGTTAGATTTTGGTTACTTACAGGGAAGTGGAATTGTGAAATTTGTGTAGTGTGGAATGTGGTTATTGTGAGGACGTAATTTTAGTGTATGGTTAGTGAGAACGGAGTGGAATTGTGAGATTTTGTAAATTGGAGGGTTGTTAAAGTTTGAGCACTTAGTTTTAGAATAAGGCTACTGACAGGATTTTGTAATTGCGAGATTATGTAGTGTGGATGATTGTTTGAGTGTGATTCCTTAGTGTTAGTTTAAGGGTACTGACATGGGAGTGGAGCTGTGAGATTGTGTAGTGTGGAAGTTGGTTATAGTGTGAGTACCTAGTGTTAATATAATGGTACTTCAGGGGAGTGGAAATGTGAAATGTTGTAGTGTGGACGGTGGTTAATTTGAGAGTACTTTTTGTTAGGATAAGAGTACTGACAGGGGAGTGGAAATGTGAAATTATGTATTTTGGACGATATTTATATTGTGAGTAATTAACGCTAGGGTAAGTGTACTAACAGGGAAGTGGAATTGTGTATTGTGTATTTTTGTCGTTGGTTATAATGTGAGTACATTGTGTTAGAGTAATGTTAAAGACAGGGGATTGGAATTGTGTTATTTGTGTGGTGTAAACCGTTATTATGGTGTGAGAACAGAGTTTTAGTGTAAGTTTACAGACAGGGGAAAGGAATTGTGTGATTATGTAGTTTTGACATTTGTTAAGTTGTGAATACATAGTGTTTATATAAGAATACAGGCTGGGGAGTGGAATTGAGAAATCGTCTAGAGTGGACGGTGGTTATATTTTGAGTACGTAGTGTTAGAGTAAGTTTACTGGCAGGGGTTTGGAGTTGTGAGATTTTGTAGTGTGCATGGTACTTATAGTGTGGGTACGTAGTGTTAGTGTAAAGGAACTGGCAGGGAAGTGGAATTGAGAGATTGTGTATTGTGGACGGTAGTTTAATTGTGAGTATTTTGTTTTAGTGTAGGTGTAATGACAGGGAGGTGGATTTGTGAGATTTGTGTAGTGTGAATGGTAGTTATAAATTGAGTATTTAGTGTTAGGATAAGTGTACTGACAGGGGAGTGGAATTGTGTGATTGTTTAGTGTGGATGTTCGATAGAGTGTGAGTACGTAGATTTAGAGTTATGGTACTGACAGGGAATGGAATTGTGAGATTGTTTTGTGTGGACGGTGGTTATGTTGTGAGTACGTAGAGTTTTTGTAAGGTTATTGACAGGGGAGTTGAATTGTGAGATATGTGAAAGGGGGATAATGTTTATAGTGTGAGTGTGTAGTTTTAGTGTAAGTGTTTGGACAGGGGAGAGGAATTGTTAGGTTTTGTAGTGTGGAAGGTAGTTATATTGTGAGTACTTAGTATTAGGGTATGTGTGATGACAGGGGAATGGAATTTTGTGATTGTGTAGTGTAAACGTGTGTCAGAATGTGAGTACTTAGTGTTAGTGTATGTGTACTGAAAGGGGAGTGGATTTATGTCATTTGTGTAGTGTGAAATGTGGTTATTGCGTGAGTATGTAGTTTTAGTGTAAGTGTACTGACAGGGGAATGGAATTGTGAGATTGTTTAGTGTGGACGCTGGTTATAGTGTGAGTAATTTGTGTTAGTATTAGGTTAATTACATGGGAGTGGAATTGTGAAATTTTTTAGTGTTGATTGTGTTTTAGTGTGAGTAAGTTTTGTTAGTGTTAGTTTACTGACAGAGGAACAGAATTTTGATATTAGTTATTGTGGACAATGGTTATAGTGTGAGTACGTAGTTTTAGAGTAAGGTTACTGACAGGGGAGTGGAATAGTGTAAATGTTTATTGTGGACAGTGGTTATAGTGTCAGGACTTAGTTTTAGTGTAAGGTTAATTATTGGGGAATGGAATTGTTAAATGTTGTATTGTGTAAGTTTGATAGATTTCGACTACTTATTGCTAGGGTAAGGGTAAATTACAGTGGAATTAAGTTGTGCGGCTGTGTAGTTTGGACTGAGAATATATTGTGAGTACTTAGTTTAATTTAAAGTGTACAGACAGGGGAGAGGAATTGTGAGATTTTGTATTGCGGATGGTAGTTAAAACACGATTAAATATTGTTAGTGTAAGGGTACTGACTGGAGAGTAGAGTTGTGAAATTGTGTTGTGCGGACTGTGGTTAAATTGTGAGTACCTATTGTTAGTGTCATGTTAATGAGGGGGGATGGAATTGTGAGATTGTGTTGTGATGACTGTTGTTAAAGTGTGAGTACTTCGTGTTAGTGTTAGGGTATTTACAGGGGAGTGGAATTGTGTGTTTGTATAGTTTGGATGCTATTTATATTTTGAGTACATAGATTTAGTGTAAAGTTATTGACAGGGGAGTGGAAAAGTGAGATTGCGTAGTGTTTAGGTTGGTTATTTTTTGATTACGCAGTGTTAGGTAAGGGTATTTGACCGTGGACTGCGTTGTGAGTATGTGTAGTGTCGAGTGTTATTTTAATGTCAAAAACTAGTGTTAATTTAAGTTTAATAACAGGGGAAAAATATAATTTTGTGTAGTGTGGACGGTAGTTATGTTAGTAAATAGTGTTAATGTAAGTGTACTGACAGGGAAGAGGAATTGTGAAATTGTGTAGTGTGAAAGCTGGTTGCAGTGTGAGTACGTAGTTTAAGTGTATTGGTACTGTCAAGTGTTGTGAATTTTTTATTTTTTGTAATTGGGACGGTGGTAATATTGCGAGGACGTAGTGTTAGTTTAATGGTACTGACATGGTAGAATAATTGTGTGGTTGTGGATTGTGTAGGGTATTTATAGTTTGAGTACATAGTATTTGGGTAACGGTAGAGACAGTGGAGTTGAATTGTGAGATTTTGTATTGTAAACAGTGGTTGTAGTGTGAGTACGTAATTTTAGTGCAAGTTTAGAGTCAAGGGGAGTGAAATTGAGAGATTGTTTAATGCGGACGGCAGTTAAATTGTCAGTACGTAGTGTTAGTTTTTGGGTATTGACAGGGGGATGTGATTTTGAAATCCTCTACTGTTGATGTGGTCATAGTGTTAGTACATAATGTAAGAATATGGGTACGGTTTGCAGAGTGGAATTCTGTGGACTGTGGTTATATATCGAGGACTTAATGTTGTTGAAAGGGTATTGGCACGGGAGTGGAATTGTGAGACTGTGTAGTGTGTATGTGGTTATAATTTGATTACGTAGTGTTAGTGTATGGGTACTGACAGGGGAGAGAAATTGTGAGGTCGTGTATTGCGGATATTAGTAATAGTGTGAGTACGTAGTGTTAGTGTAAGGGGAGTGGAATTGTGAGATTTTGTATTGTGGACGGTGGTTATAGTGCGAGGACTTAGTGTTAGTTTAAATTTACAGACCGGGTGGTGGAATTGTGAACTTCTTTAGTGCGGGTGTGTTCATAGCGTGAGTATTTAGTGTAAGTGTTTGGGTATTGACAGGGTAGTAAAATTGTGAAATTGTTTATAGTTTGAGGACTTTGTATTAGAGAAAGAATAGTTTCAAAGGAGCGGAATTGTGAAATAGTGTAGTATGGAGTGTAGTTATAATTCGAGGGCATAATGTTAGTGTATGAATACTGACAGGGGTGTGGAATTGTGAGATTGGGTAGTGTGGCGTTTGTTATAATTTGAGAATTTAATGTTTGTTCTAGAGTACAGACAGTGGATTCGAAATATGTGATTGTGTAGTGTGGACGTTGGTTATAGTGTGAGAAATTAGTGTTGGTGTAAGTTTACTTGAAGTGTAGTGGAATTTTAAATTTGTGTAGTTTGCAGTTTGGTTAAAGATTGATTACTTAACATTAGGGTTAGGTACTAAGAGTGGTGTGGAATTGTGAGATTGTGTAGTGTGGACGTTGGTTATAGTGTGAGTACGTAATGTTAGTGTAAGTTTACTGACAGGGGAGTGGAATTTTGGGATTTTATAGGGTGGGGTGTTTTTAGTTAGAGTACTTAGTTTTAGTGTAAAGATACTGGCAGTGGATTGGGATTATGCGATTATTTAGTGTGGATTTTGATTATAATTTAAGTACGTATTATTAGTATAAATTTACTGGCAGTGAAGTGGAATTGTGAAATTATTTATTGTGGACTGTGATTATATTTTGAGTACGTAGTAGTTGTGTAATAGTACTGAGAGGGAGATGGATTTGTGAGATTGTTTAATGTGGACGGTGCTTTTATTTTGAGTACTTAGTGATAGTGTAAGTGTAGTTGCTCGGAAGTGCTATTGTGAAATTATTTACTTAATGCTGTGTTTATACTTTGAGTACGTAATGTTAGTGAAAGGATATAGGCAGGGGAATCGAATTGTGATATTGTCTAGTGTGGACGGTTGTTATACTGTGAGTACTTAGTGTTAGTGTATGGGTACTGACAGGGAATTGGGATTGTGAGATTGTTTGTGTGGACAGTGGTTATATTCTGAGTACTTAGTGTTAGAGTAATGTTAATGACAGGGGAGAAGAATTGTGAGATTTTGTAGAGTGGACGGTGGTTAAAATTTGATTACGTAGTGTTAGTGTAAGGGTATTGACAGGGGAGTGGATTTGTGAGATTGTGTAGTGTGGACAGTGGTTATAGCGTGAGTACGTAGTGTTAGTGTAAGGGTACCGACAGGGGATTGAAATTGTGAGATTGTGTTTTGTGGACGCTTGTTACAGTGTGACTACTTAGTGTTAGTGTAACAGTACTGACAGTTGTGTGGAATTGTGAGGTTGTTTTGTGTGGACGGTCTTTATATTGTGATAAAGTAGTCTTAGTTTAAGTTTAATAAGAGTGGAGTGGATTTGTGAGATTTTGTAGTGTCGGATTTTTGTAGTTTGAGTACGTAGTGTTAGTGTAAGGATAATAACAGGGGAGTGGAATTGTGAGATTGTGTAGTGTGGACGGTGGTTATGTTTTGATTATTTAGTGTTTGTGTAAGTGTACCGACAGGGGACTGGAATTGTGAGATTGTTTAGTGTGGACGGTCGTTATCGTGTGAGTACTTAGTGTTAGTGTAATTTTACTGATTGTGGAATCTAATTGTGATATTATGTAGTGTGGACGATGGTTATAATGTGAGTACTTAGTGTTAGTGTAAGGGTACTGACAGGGGAGTTGATTTGTGATATTTTGTAGTGTGGACGGTGGTTATATTATGAGTAGGTAGTGTTAGTATAAGGGGACTGAAAATATAGTGGAATATAACAAGACGAAACCAAATAATTTCCCATAAATTTAGCGAATGGAATCTGTATTATTTCTTGTTCGAACCTTTCCCTCTGTTCTCACTGACTCTCTGAAAACTGACATGGCGTTTATTAGAATTTGTGTAATATTGGAAATTTGTCTGTTTCTTCACATCAATCATTTCTTTTAGCAATTCAACCAAACATTGTGACATCCCTGTATATTTTGAATAAAATATCACATAAAGCGTTATAATGAATTTTTCAGGCATGTTAGAGAATATCTTAATACTTTCAATTACAATTAAGTCAGACAAAATATCCCCAGATTTCAGCAGCAGGAAATTAGCCATTAACAATAACGACGGTGATTTAACAATTAGTCAGTTGAGGGGAAAATTGTTCATGGAATTCTTTATAGAAATATATGTACATATGTTTGCAAAGGGCATGAATTGTTTTTTCAGTACCAAATTCATAGCAACCATCCATAATTTCTATATTGACCTCCGTCTGATCATTCAAACAAACACAGTAACATTCACTATCAGTTCCTCTCTATATTCCCCTACCCAGACCCTCACAACACACACAGTAACATTCAGTATCAGTTCCTCTCTATATTGCCCTCCCCAGACCCTCACAACAAACACAGTAACATTCAGTATCAGTTCCTCTCTATATTGCCCT
>Ga0123355_10008743_pt1 | contig 15318 bp, 12 predicted proteins | sample TergutEmb28metaG_3_FD_89872 | JGI IMG/M metagenome (GOLD analysis project Ga0123355, IMG submission 89872) | Embiratermes neotenicus P1 segment gut microbial communities from Petit-Saut dam, French Guiana - Emb289 P1 | ecosystem: Host-associated > Arthropoda: Insects > Digestive system > Gut ... | reverse complement strand
GATTTTCTACATAACATTAAAACACCGGATGACCTTGCCTCCTTCTTGCCTATGACTTTGCAGAAACGGCGGAGAACCCTGGCTTTGCATAGGCTTATGTTATGTTAGGTTAACGCTGGTGGGTTGCGTCCCCTACGAGGCATGTCAACATGAAATGAAGCACGCCGAAAAAACTTCTAAAAAACCCGAAGTGACTGATATCAATTTCTGGTTAAACTGTTGCTTAACTAGAAACAATATGCTCTCTTCGGGTTTTTTTCATTGTGTACTTACATCGCTTGCATCATAGTTTCATTTTTATTTGAAATGGCCTTTTAGGAATTAGTTTCACAATTTGAAGCCTTTATCCCCAATTCCCGTAGTTGCTGTGCGGATACTACACTTGGAGCGTCGGTTAGTGGACAGGAAGCATCCTTTACTTTAGGGAAGGCGATAACATCTCGCAAGGAATCTGCCCCTGTAAACAGCATAATAATACGGTCAAGTCCATATGCTAAACCTCCATGGGGCGGTGTACCATATTTAAGGGCTTCCAATAAAAATGAGAAGCCTTTTTTTGCATCTTCCTCTGTGAAACCTAATGTTTTGAACATCAAATCTTGCATTTCTCGTTGGTGGATACGAATACTTCCGCCACCTATTTCATAACCATTAAGCACCATATCATAGGCTTTGGCACGAGTTTGCCCTAATTTTGAAACATCACCCGATTCCAGAAGTGAAATATCTTCTTCCATTGGCGCGGTAAAAGGATGATGCCTTGCATAGAAGCGATTGTCTTCTTCTGAGTATTCTAGCAATGGAAACTCAGTTACCCAAAGGAAGTTAAGGGTTTTGGGATTTGGTGGGCAATAACGTTTTGCCATTTCCAAACGCAACGCGCTAAGGGCATCAAATACAATTGCATTTTTATCAGCGCATAGGAAAATAATATCACCGGGTTTTGCACCAAAAAGGTTTATGATTTCCTGTAACTGTTCCGCACTAAAGAATTTTGATAGGGTTGTTTTCATCTCGCCGCTTTCAGCAAGGGCAATCCAAGCCAGCCCTTTTGCTTTATACAGCTTTGCTAGTTCCACCATAGCATCAATTTGCTTACGCGGCATACTTCCACCGCCTTCTACTGCAATGCCGCGTACACTTCCGCCAGCATCAATGGCATTTTGGAATACTGCGAATTCACTACCATTTACCAAATGTGTGATATTTTTCAGTTCCATACCAAAACGAGTATCAGGTTTATCTGAACCATAACGTTCCATAGCTTCAGCATAGGTTATGCGTGGGAATGGCGTGGGTATATCAATGTTCAATATGTCCTTGCATATGACTTTCATCAAGCGTTCGTTCAAATCAAGAACATCGTCGGTATCAACAAAAGACATTTCTGTATCAATCTGGGTGAATTCAGGCTGACGGTCGGCACGCAGGTCTTCATCACGATAGCATTTGGTAATCTGGAAATACTTATCAAACCCAGAAATCATCAACAATTGCTTGAAAAGCTGGGGCGATTGTGGCAAAGCATAAAACTGCCCTGGATAAGTCCGAGAGGCCACCAAATAGTCCCGCGCACCTTCTGGTGAGCTTTTTGTAAGCACAGGAGTTTCCACCTCAAGAAAGCCCTCGTCACTTAGGAAACGGCGCACAGACTGATAAAGAGAATGGCGCATTTTCATAATTTCCTGCATTTCTGGACGGCGCAAGTCTATATAACGATACTGAAGGCGCAGGTCATTGGCCACTTTTCCCCCCTCTTCCACTTGGAAAGGCGGAACATCGGATTCGGATAAAATCCGTAATTCAGATACATCCAGCTCAACTTTTCCGGTGGGCATATCTGGGTTAATATTTTCTGGAGTACGCGCAATAACGGTACCAGTAGCGGCTATAACATACTCGCTCCGAATAGATTTTGCTAGTTTATGGCGGTCTTCCGGGACTTTCGCGCTGTCGATTGTTATTTGAAATAAGCCAGTACGGTCACGTAGTATGATAAATATAAGCTGGTTAAAATCACGTTGCTTATTGACCCATCCCATTACAGTAACAACTTGACCTACAAGTGACTCATTGATTTCACCGCAATAATGTGTGCGTTTTATGCCTTTCATGCTTTCGCTCATGTGTTGTTCCTCTCTATTGCATAGCATTTGTATAGTTTTTATAAACCAAAATACTCCAAGGCATTGCGGTAAGCAATTCCTTCCGCAATTTGCTTAAGTTTATCGGTGTCATTAGGGAACTCGCCATTATCAACCCAATCAGCAATAACTTGCACCATTATGCGCCGGAAGTATTCATGTCGTGGATAAGACATAAAGCTACGTGAATCCGTTAGCATTCCAATAAACCGCGATAATAGCCCATGGTTAGCTAGTGCAATCATGTGTTTCTGCATACCTGTTTTGGTATCATTAAACCACCACGCGCTTCCCCATTGCATTTTTCCGCGGATACCATGTCCTTGGAAATTGCCAATCATAGTCCCTAACATAGCATCAGAAACTGGATTTAGGCCATAGAGAATTGTTTTAGGCAGAGATTCTTTCAGCTCTAATGCGTTGAGCAATTGTGCTAATGGACGCGAATAAGTAGCATCTGACATGGAATCATACCCTGTATCCGCACCCAATTGTTTGAGCATACGTTGGTTATTATTCCGCTGCGCACCCATATGAAGCTGCATAACCCATCCACGTTTAGTATATTGTTCGCCTAGCCATAACATTAATGCGGTTTGATAACGCGCAATTTCAATTTCATCCAGCTTGGCACCTGGATTTGACAACGCCTTGCGTAAAATACTATCCGCTTCTACGGCTTCTGCAAACACAGGAGGGTCAAGTGCATGGTCGGATACACGACATCCTACTTCATGGAAAAAGTCAATCCTTTGCGAAAGTGCCGCCAACAAATCATCCCAATTGCGGATTACATGCCCGCTTACTTCCCCTAATTTTTCAATATAAGCGGCAAACCCCGGCGAATCAATTCCCATAGCATTGGAAGGTCTAAACGACGGCTGAACCAGTGGCAATTCAGAATCTTTTGCACGATGTGCCGTCATTTGCTTGTGATATTCTAAATTATCGGCTGGGTCATCGGTTGTTGCCAATTGCGCTACTTTGAACTTCTTAAATATTCCCCAAACTGAAAAATCTTCCTGGTTAATAATCTTATTGCAATGGGCGTAAACTTCTGCGGCGTTTTCACCATTGATTGGGCCATCATAATCAAAATAACGCCGCATTTCCAAATGCGTCCAGTGATACAATGGGCTTCCAATACAATCTTCCAGTGTGGCGCACCAATGATAAAATTTTTCTTCGTCGGTGCCGTTTCCGGTAATATATTCCTCAGGCACGCCATTAGCACGCATTAGCCTCCATTTATAATGGTCACCTCTTAATGCTAAATCCGTGATGTTTTGGAAATGCTTGTCTTCAGCGATTTCCTTGGGAATCAAATGACAGTGATAGTCAATAATGGGCAAATTACTACAATGCTCATATAAAGTTACCGCTGTATCACTGTTCAGTAGAAATTTCTCGTCCATAAATGATTTCATATTATAGAAATCCTCCTTCTTATAAAATTGCTAGTAATTTATAAGTACTATTTTATCCGCAAAAATTAATGACGGCAACCTTTTACAATTGTCACGAGTATAACATGATATGCCTTGTTATATATCGTTAAGTGTTATGCTTATTAAGCATAACACTCCATTTGATATAGGTATTGGATATCTCTAGCTAATAACTGTATACTCTCATTAGAAAAATTGATAATAAAAGGAGCGGTATTTCTTATGAAGAATAAAATATTTTATGGTTGGTATATTGTTGCGGCCTGTGTGCTTATCGCCGCCGCTGGCATTGGTTTTCATAATACTGCCAGTATATTTATCAGACCTGTTACTGAAGATTTAGGGCTTTCCAGAAGTGAATTTACTTTTTTTCGTACCATTATAGTTATCTTTGGTGCCGCACTTCTGCCGCTCTACGGTAGAATAGCTGTAAGATATAGCATAAAAAAGGTTATGCTTGTAGGCACAACGATTAGTGGCCTATCGCTTATTGGATATGCTTTATGTACATACCTATGGCAGTTTTATTTAGTGGCCGTAATTAACGGACTGTTTGTAAATGCCTCTCATTTTATGATGTTAGGCATACTGATAGACCGATGGTTTAAGGATAAAAAGGGGCTTGCACTTGGAATAGCTTTTGCCGGAAGTGGATTGGGCGCGGCTGTTATGGTTCCACTTGCAAGTTGGGTTATAGAAGCGGCTGGTTGGCGATGGGGATTTGGTTTTTCTGGAGTAGCCTCTATTGCAATTCTAATTCCTACCATACTTTTTCTAATAAAAGAAAGGCCGGAATCTATGGGCTTATTTCCCTATGAAAAGGAAAATGGCGGTTCTAACATTGCAAAAAATGAGCCAAAAGGACTTACCCTATTAGAAGCGCGGAAAACTCCAACATTTTGGCTATTAGCAATAGCTTTACTCTGCATATCTATAAGTGCCTCCGCACCCAACGCCCATACCGCACCCTATCTTGGGGATATCGGATATTCGGTGTATCTAATATCAGCAGTAGTTTCTCTAACCATGATTGTACTAATGGTCGGTAAAATTTTCATGGGACATGTTTTTGACCGATTTGGTACCATGTTTGGTGGTATTGCACTAGGTCTTTTTTGTATACTATCCCCTGCATTTGCACTTTTAGCTATATATCCAACCGCCCCTTGGCTTCATGCTCTTTTTCTAGGACTTGCTAGTACTGGTTTTTCAATTCCAGCTAATATATTTGCTATGAAATATTTTGGTGAAAAGGATTTTCCGGCTATACTTAGTATACTATCTATGATTATGGCTTTTGGCGCGGCTTTCTCCCCACCCGGTATGGGGCTTGCATATGATTTCTTTGGGAATTATATTTTTGCCTGGCAAATGCTGATAGTCTTGGGTATTATCGTTGTTATTGGGCTTATAGGCGTAAATTTAACTGGGAAAAAGCTGATAAATGCTGGATGAATGTTCCCACTTAATTTTGAATTGACTTAGTTATTTTTTAGACATTCCTTAATGGTTAGGGGCAGTTTTATGGAACTTAGAACATTGCGATATTTTTTGGTAGTAGCACAGGAAGGAAGTATTTCGGCGGCGGCAGAAGCCTTGCATTTGTCACAACCCACGCTTTCTCGGCAGCTTAAAGACCTCGAAAACGATTTGGGCAAAACATTATTGATTCGTGGTAGTAAAAAAACTACCCTAACTGAAGATGGTATGCTTTTACAAAAAAGAGCGCGGGAGATACTAGATTTAGCACAAAAAACAGAATCTGAACTCCGCCAATCAAATACCCATATCGGTGGTGATGTCTGGATTGGTGGCGGCGAATCTGAAGGAATGCGGTTAATCGCACAAACGGCCTATTCATTGCAAAAGGATTATCCTGATATACATGTACATTTACTTAGTGGAAACGCAAGCGACATTTTAGAACGCTTAGAGAAAGGACTTGTAGATTTTGGAGTAGCTGTTGGAAATGTTGACCTCAATAGATATAATTCAATCTGGTTGCCAGTTGTCCATGAAGTTGGTCTGATAATGCGTAAAGATAGCCCATTTGCTTCCCTATCTTCCATTCAGCCAGATGATTTACAGAGGATGCCTATAATTTCACCTCGTAACGAAGGGTTGCGTAATAGTCTAACAGAATGGATGGGTAAAAGATTTGAAACACTTAATGTAGTTGCCACATTCAACCTAATATATAATGCGGCATTTTTGGTAGAAGAAGGAATAGGGTACGCTTTGTGTTGGAGTCGATTGGTAAACACATTGGGGAATAATGCACTATGTTTTATACCTTTTGAACCGCGTATAGAAGTCAACATTAACATGGTATGGAAAAAACATCAAATTTTTTCAAAAGCTTCACAAAAGTTTTTAGAGCAATTGCAGGAAATAGTCTAAATTTTGTTTGAAGAAATGAAATCAAGCGGATACCATTTATCATCAAAAGTAACCGCTTGATTTTTTAAGACAGGCTCTTTAGTAACACACCCTACAATTTGAAATACGCAACCAACTGCTGGAGCGTTTCAGCTTGTGAGTTTAACTCTTGCGAAGCTGCCGCCGTTTCTTCAGACACAGCCGAATTGCTTTGTACCACTTTTGATATTTGGGCAAGTCCACCACTTATTTGTTCAATCGCTTCCGCTTGGTCTTTTGACGCGATAGCAATGTTGTTTATTATTTCCAACACTTCGCTAGCATTTTTAACTATAGTATCTAATGATTGTGAGGTGGATTCCGCAATACTTGACCCATTTTCAACTCGGCTAATAGAATCTTGAATAAGGTTAGTGGTTTCGGTTGCAGACTGTTGACTGCGCACAGCAAGGTTACGCACTTCATCAGCAACTACACTAAAACCTCTGCCATGTTCTCCCGCCCGCGCAGCTTCAACTGAGGCATTGAGTGAAAGCAAGTTTGTTTGGAACGCGATATCTTGAATCACTTTTATTATTGCAGAAATATTTTTGGACGATTCTTTAATTTGCGTCATGGCCGCTAACATTTGCCGCATAGCTTCGTTACCTTCTCTGGCGTTGACAGTTGATTTATTGGAAAGGTCGTTTGCTTCAATGGCATTATCAGCGTTGCGTTTTGTCTGTTGACTAATCATATCCACCGTCGCATTGAGTTCTTCTACCGAACTGGCTTGTTCCTGCGCACCGTTTGCCAAATCGGCCGCACTTGAAGAAATTTGTTTAGCACCAGATAGCACTTGTTCAGATGCCACAGAAATTTCGGCCATTGTTTGGCTAAGGGTGCTGTTAATATTGTTTACTGAGCGTTTAATTAAATCAAATGACCCAACATACTCACGCTCAATTTTATTACGCAAATCTCCACCTGCCATTTGAGCCAACACCTGTTCAAGTTCGACAATATAGGAAGCAACTTCATCAATTGTCGCATTAAAAGAAGCCATTATATCTCTAAATATGCCGCTGTAATTTTCGATATTTGCGTCAAGACCCGATGCGTTAATTTTATTATCAACAGCAGTTAAATCAAAATTACCTTGTTTCATCTCGGCAAAAGCCATATCAAGGACTTTGAGAGGTATATCAACGGCATTTGCAATTCGGTTAAGTCCCCGCATTATTTCGCGCCAATCGCCTTTATATTTGGTTTCGTCAATTTTGAAACTTAAATCGCCTTTTTCTGCTGCTGCTTTAATCATTGCGTTAACTTCGGCACTTACACTTTGTAGATTAGCCATAGTAGCGCGTATTGCATTAGGCAGAACCATTTTTTTGCCGGGTAAATCATGTATATGAAGGTCGAAATTACCGTTATTTAGTTCTTCGAGAGCCTCAAGCAACACCAAAATATCCCGAACGATATTATCTGGAATATTATTTACACCATTAATCATGTCTTTGAATGAATTTTTGTATTTACTATTGTCAATTCGGAAGTCAATATCTCCTATTACGTTGTATTCATGGTCAAGTTTAATTAAATCTTCCACTATAGATTTGATTACATCTACAAGGCCAAGGACATCACTTGTTAATGTACCTATTTCGTCTTTAGGAAGGTTAGTATCGTTAATTTTTACATCAATGTTACCCTCGGACACTTCTCTAACTGTTTTGGTTAGGCTACTAAGAGGTTTCAAAGCCCTTGTAGTCAAGAAGAACATAATTGAAGCTGCAATTACAGTTCCCCACAGTCCGATAGCGACAAGTATACGTTGCATAAAAGTTGTATGAGCAATTGTATCCGCATTAGAAAATCCAGCGAAAAACATCCCAACTACTTCACCTCCCCAGCCAAAAAGCGGGAAGTAATAACCAATAATTGGTTCACCCATCATCACGGTTTCATAAGTAATTGATTCGCCTTGCACTAGTACTTTTTCAATAATTTGGGCAACACCAAGTTCGGTTCCTACGATTCTTTGTCCTCTTTCATCCATAAGTGTAGTTGCAATACGCTCATTTCCTACAAAAACTGTAACCTGTGCATTAAAAGCCGTAGCCATACGATCTACAAAATCAGACCTTGTCATGTCTGTGATTACGGAAATTGTACCGATAACTTCACCATTACTATTAGTCACTGGTACAAGTGAAGTAAGCCCCATACGTAATTCTGGAGTTGATGAATACACCGTAGAACCTTGCCCCGCCAATGCTGCATCAAATAACGGAATACCACGGACGGAATCGTCGCGACGGTTTTCAAATGTACGTAGAATAACTATTCCATCACGATCTATAAGTACAAATTCATCTGCGCCACCGCCACGCTCGTCCAAAAACCTAAAAAGCTCTTCCCGTGTAGCCGTCCTGTTATAATCACTGTTCCATTCTTCCAATAACCCAATAAACGTACTACTGGATGTAATAGCAGTGGCTTTTGTCAAATTAATCTCATCAAGACTGTCTATTTTGGCACGCGTCATAGATGACGCAGTACGAATTCTCTCATCTGTAATACTGGCTGCAAGTCCTCTTGCACTTGCAGAAGCATATACAATAGTCGCAATCATCAAAACCAATAATACACCGATACTTGGAATAATAATCTTGCTCTTTAAGCTGTTAAACATATACTACGCCTCCAGTGACCTAATTTGTTCCCTCAAATAGTATAACACAAACATATTGTTAGCTGTTAAATAATGTGTTATCTTGTAAGCAATATATGATAATACTGTCAAGCAAAATGGGCAGTAAAATTTCAAAGGAGGTATTTTGTGAAACTGAAACTGGACTATTTTAACATGATGAAAGAATCAATTGGAGAACGCGGCATTGCGCAAAGTGATATTGATGCAATGGCTCCTCAGATTGAAGCGGCGGCGGCGGCAATGGAAAAGAAACATAAAGAAGGCGGCATGGACTGGCGCGACCTTCCTTTCAACCAAAATGAAGTGGTAAAGGACATTCAGTCCTATGTAAATGAAATGAAACCACAAATTGAGGCTTTTGTAGTGCTAGGTATTGGCGGCTCTGCGCTAGGGCCTTTGGCTGTACAGCAAGCTCTTAACCATCCTTACTACAACGAACTTCCAGCGGAAAAGCGCGATGGGTTCCCGCGTTTATATGTAGTGGATAACGTTGACCCAGAACGCCTGGTATACTTATTCAACGTGTTAGACCTTTCCAAAAGCCTGTTTAACGTGATTTCCAAGTCAGGAAGCACTTCCGAAACCATGTCTCAATTTATGATTATCAAAGAGCGGTTGGAGGAAGAACTAGGCAAGGACAAGGCCAAAAACCACATTGTATGTACCACCGACAAGGAAAAAGGCAATCTTATCACCATTGCAAAAACAGAAGGATATAAAACATTCATTATTCCTTCAGGAGTGGGTGGACGTTTTTCAGAGCTTTCTCCAGTTGGCCTATTACCAGCGGCTTTTTGCGGTATTGACATTCAAGGGTTGTTGGATGGCGCGGGGGCAATGGAAAAGCTTACACAGGAGGCATTTGACAAGAACCCAGCCTATATGTATGCAATTTTGCATTATATAGGAATGCAACGGGGCAAAAATATTTCTGTTATGATGCCTTATGCGGATTCACTTAAATTTATTTCTGACTGGTATGCTCAATTGTGGGCGGAATCGCTTGGAAAGAAGCATGATTTGAATGGCAAGGAAGTATATGTTGGCCAAACGCCCGTAAAAGCCTTGGGTGCTACAGACCAGCATTCGCAAGTTCAGTTGTATACGGAAGGGCCTTTCGATAAAATCATCGTGCTTATGGGTGTAGACGAATACAAAGAAACTATTACAATACCGCGTATTTACGGCGATATGCCAAGTTTGGGCTTTTTGGGTGGCGTAACGCACAACCAATTAATTCAAACAGAACAAGTAGCTACTGAATATGCCCTTACAGTAGCCGGAAAAATGAATATGACTATCACGCTTCCAAAAGTAACAGCAAATACCTTGGGGCAACTATTACATTTTTTTGAGTTGGCTACAGCTTTCGCAGGCGAGCTAATGGGGATAAACGCTTTTGACCAGCCAGGGGTAGAAGAAGGCAAAAACGCAACTTATGCGTTGTTTGGCCGCCCCGGATACGAGGACAAAAAGAAAGAGCTAGATGCCCGCCCCAAAAAAGATTCAAAGTATATGGTATAAATTAACAAGGAGTAAAACCATGGGGTGTTACCCCACACCCTGCCAGGACTCGTCCCCAGACCCCTCAATAAAACGCTGTTTTGGTATTTTATTAGGGTTAAGGGATTAGTCCCTTGCGGGGTGTGGGGTAATGCTCATTCATTCGCTTTTATCGCATTTACACATTTTTCAGCAAAAACCTGTGCCTCATTAATTACTTCAGGTCTTGCTATATTGCCGTCACCATAATCTTTGGCGGCTAAGTATCCAAGATAAGGTAGTTTAGCAAAGTTAGACATTCTGCGAACAGACTCATCAAAAAGGTCGCAGTTTCTTTCGCAGTCATCACCGCTTGTTGCAATCATCGCAAATTTTTGATTCTTTAATAAGTTATATGCCTCGGAACCTTTAGGATATTTTGTAAACGCATAAATGCGATCCATTACTGCTTTCATAGGCGGTGTTGGCATCCATGTATATATTGGTGACGTTAAAACAATCAAATCTGAAGAAAGGATTTCTTTTGCTATCTCCTGCATATCGTCTTTAATAACGCAACCAAATGAATTAATTTCGCTATGGCATTTATCGCAACCAACACATGATTGTATATTCTTTTCCCTAAGTACGACTTGTGCAACCTTGATTCCCCTGGCGGCAAGTTCATCTGCGAATATTTTTGCTAACGCTTCGGTATTGCTCTTTACTCTGGTATTGCCTAGTATAATACATGCTCTCATAATTCCCTCCGCTTTGTTTTATATTTGGTATTATAACTCAGTCATTATTAGTGGCCATACACGGCTAATGTATCATTATCGCTATACTGCTCCGGGGTCAGGGTCGGAATCTAATGTAATAAAGTAATCGTAAAATGGCATTAGAAATTGATAACCACTAACAAGCCGGTCAGCCAATTCTGGAGAGAATATTTCCTCACCGTTTTGCTTCTGATGGATAAGCGAAAAGGATTTCCTGTTATACCAAGCGGCTGTCTTGGCAGATGGAGCCTCTTTTTTACGCTTATACTCCTCCCCATCAAGTATAAATTCATCCTGATTTTCCAACGGGGCGATAAATTTTTCAAATTTCTTTGGGTCACGGTTAATACGTGCCCGGAATTTTGCCATTGTTGCCGCCTTTGCTTGATAATAACCCAAACCATAACTCCAATTTTCGGGAGATAATTCAAACCAAAATACCGGAGTAGATGTCCATTCTTCGCTAGGTCTTTCAATTGAAAACCATAGATTGCATCTGTATGGCTCACCGTCTCGCACACGCCGCGCGTCCTTATAGATGCGCGAAACTTTATGGATAAACCCATGGTCATCATAGTCTGCCGTTATTCGCTCGAATACCTCTCGACCCAGGGCTTTCATCGGATTCTGAAAATCTTGCTGAAATTTTTCCTTGTTCGCCTCAAACCAAGTTTTGTTGTTGTTTAAGCGAAGATTCCACATAAAATCAATCGTATCTTGAGTAAAGCCATTAAACATTATTTTTAGCTCCTTGTTTTGCTCTCTGGTATACTCGTGAACCGAAGCATTTTCTGCCCAGGTGCGAGGATTTTTGCGTGAGTGCAAGGAAGCACCAACGACGCGTGCTGTAGGCACGCTAGGCGGTGCTGACGAAGCAATCGCGCAAAAAGACTGCACATGGGTGGAAAATGTTTCAGTTCACGAGTATATAACAAAGCTCGAACAATATATATTAGCACAAAAAATTATGGATAAAAGCACTATAATCTTCTTTCATAGGCAAATCATAATTCACAATCACTTGTTTGCGTATCGCTGTAATATTTTCTTGTGTTTTCGGGTTGAAGCTTTCTTTTTCAAAATCGCTCCAATAAAGACCTGTGCCTCTCTTTTGCCAATTTGGAATATCATTAAAATTTAACCCATTTTGAAACAACAACTCATTTTTACTCGCTATCGACATTCCGCTTAAAAAATCAGTTGCTTCTGTTGCTGTTTTGCCATTCTGCCTAAGCATCCAATAACAATGAGAGTTAAGTGCGTTTCTATGTGCATCTTCATTGCGCCAGCGAAAATAATCAACAACAAGCTCTTTTGTAGGAAGCTCTGATAGTCTTGCGTCAAAACACGCCGCCTCTCCTATTAGTACAGAGAACTTTGCACTAGCTTCACCAGCGAATACTGAAACTAGTTTTCTCGCCTTTCTGCCAAATAGGTTATCATCTATATGAAGCAGAAGGGATATTTCGTCGCTCTCAGTATAACCAAATACAACTTTAGAACCGCAATTCATTAAATGTTTGGTTGTTTCGGTCATGTAATCCCTGAATTTAATATCAAAAGGCACGTCAAACTTATATGTTTCTTTTGTTAAACGTGTAAAGCTTCTGCCATCAACACGAACAACTATATAGATTTCAGGTAGCACACAATAATCATGTGTGGTTTCAAATACTCTCATTTTTGCATCTAATTCATCAAATTTCATTTTTATATTCCTCAACTACAAAATTATTGTTGTCTATATATACGTAAAGAAGCTTATCATACCCCTCAGTTAATGAGGGCAATTCAAGTTTAGCATGTGAACCGTATATTGCGACAAGTGGTACTTTTTCTTTGCCATCTCTTTGCTCGTTACGTTCTATGGCTTCTTTTATACTGGATTTGAAATAATACCCAACCACTTCAAAACCAGCATTTCTAGCTTCATCAATATATCGCTTGCGTTTGTCTTTCGTCAAGTTAGTGTTATCTACGACAAATGATTGCTTAGCGGCCAAACAAGCCTCTATTAAGATTTTTTCGCGATGTCTTGTTTTTAGCATATCAAGGTTAATTCTGATATGCGTTTTATAAAAATTACATTTGTAAAATTCGCTTTTCCCTGTAGCTTGGATTCCAGTAAAAAGAATCATGTTCACGTTAAACAACCCATTTCTCACGCTTTGCAGTTCGTTCATAGTCTTCAAAACGAATTTTTCTGATTAAGCTTCTATCATGGTTTCTAACGACTATCCCTTCTGATTTTCCTTTATTATTAATCCCAGCTTTAGTTTCGGAAAAATTTTGCAAAAATGTAAGCATTGAAAACCTATCTTTTGGTATTACGTTTCCGTTTATCTGGTCTATAAATGGCACTGTTTCCAAATCATATTTTTTAGCAATATCCATTAACGCATTTACATCTAAAAAAGTCTGTCCGCCGTGTTCCCTCCATGTTGATATTTTTTCTAATGGCTCTGATATTATGGCGGTACTGACTTCTGCGAAATCGAATACTCTAAACGCAAATGTTTTATCGTTGGTATATTGTTTACTTGCCTTTGTTACATTACCTCCATATACTTCTCCGTATAGTATATAAATACCACTAAATTCCGCTGAAAGTCCTTCGGCAATGCCTTTAATTGTGTTGACAATATTTAACTGAGGATTCCCAAATCTATCACCTTTGGCGAACAACAATTCATCTCTGCTACCGATGATATAATCATCCTTAGCAAATATAATTCTCGCATTTGTTCCATCAATTTTTTCACTTATATAGCATTTATCGTAAAGCGAAAAATCTTTATCATCCACGAGAGCTTCTGCAAGGCTACCCTTTTCCCCAAGGCAATGATATGTGAAAATACTTGGATATTTCGTTAGGGAATTTAATTTATCGACTCCATATTTATTCATGATTTCATTTAACTTGCTCATGACTAGTTCCTTTCAAAAAATTTCAAAAAAGATAATTTTATACGATTTTTGAATCGTTGATAAATAGTTCAAACTCTGTATCTAAAAAAGCGGCAGCGCGACGACACAGAACCATTCGCGTTAAAAATATCTCGAAGTAATCCATAACAGGCGTGAAGTCAATATCAATATCAAGGCATAGTCTAATTAGTATTTTCGCTTCGGTGTGTATAGTTTTAATCTCGGCACGAGTTACAGCATAGTTCACTCTATCATGTATGTCCGCCAGAATATTTTCCATACACGTTTCTTGAACTCGTGAACGTCGCACATCGGTTTTATCAGCTATGATAAGAGCGGCTGAAATAGCATTCACTGGCTTGCCTGTTCCTTCATCATGATTACCAATAGCACTACAAACAGCTCCAATGTCTTTGAATGACATTCCGTAACGTTCAAGTATCGTTCTCGCTATCTCCGCTCCACTTGCGGCGTGGAATGTACGATTAATCATATTTCCAATGTCATGTAGCAATCCTGCTATTTTAGCTAGTTCAATTGTTTCATCTGGATAATCAAGTTCTTTTAAAATCATTGCTGCAATTTCCGCAGTATGACATAGGTGAGGAAAATAATGCTCTGTAAAACCAAGGGCTTTAAGCGCGTCATTCCCCGCTTGGATGTACGAGCGTACTTGTTCATCATTTTTTAATGTTTCATATGTTACAACCATAGTAACCTCCTTGAACGGTATCAAATCAATGTTATTTCAAATATTCAAGCATATCTTTCAATTTTTATAGTGAAAACACTCTGCAAGAAATCAATATCCACTTTTTCTGTGTAGCATTATAATCTCTATCGCGCTATACTTCAACCAAGATTAATTCACATTATTTTTTAAGGGCTACGCCAAACAAATGAAGACAATTTACATCAAAAATCTGCCTATATGAGTGATTTTAAGGCGATTTTTTGGTGTAAATTGTCTTCATCTGTTAGATGCTTTATTATAACTTTTGTCGTTACCGTCGAGTGTTCCATACAGCTACACCCGCAAATATAGCAGCCGTCTTAGTATAGTTTTCAATTTGACTCAATTCAGGCATCATTTCAGAATTGCTATTATTTATCGTATCCATAAGTTCTTGCCTATGTGAATCCCCTTTTTATTACACCCCTATTCTGATTTTATGGAGAACATCTCATCTTTATAGAAATGTGTACTTTTATGTAGTCCAGTTTTATGTCAGTTATATGTCCAGAGATGCTCCAATTTGCACAAGTATATCAAAAAAAATGGTGATTTACAATACAAAATTTGATAAAATCCCGCCCACAGAAACGTTATCCGGCTTCTATAAAAAAGTACACATTTCTATAAAGATGAGATGTTCTCCATAAAATCAGAATAGGGGTGTAATAAAAAGGGGATTCACATAGGCAAGAACTTATGGATACGATAAATAATAGCAATT
>Ga0123355_10008742_pt1 | contig 15319 bp, 11 predicted proteins | sample TergutEmb28metaG_3_FD_89872 | JGI IMG/M metagenome (GOLD analysis project Ga0123355, IMG submission 89872) | Embiratermes neotenicus P1 segment gut microbial communities from Petit-Saut dam, French Guiana - Emb289 P1 | ecosystem: Host-associated > Arthropoda: Insects > Digestive system > Gut ... | reverse complement strand
TGTCTGTTGTCTGTTGTCTGTTGTCTGTTGTCTGTTGTCTGTTGTCTGTTGTCTGTTGTCTGTTGTCTGTTGTCTGTTGTCTGTTGTCTGTTGTCTGTTGTCTGTTTTTTGGAGAGAAACTTTATTGCTATGTAGGCCGTTTTTTTCAACCATGTCGTAATATAATACCATAATTCCGTTAAAAAACGCAATAGTATCTGTCAACTGGCGGTGAGGCCGCTAAAAGCTTCAGTGTAACGCCCTGCTACAGCCCAAACGCCTGTCCCGCGTTAAAGGAACTTCTTACAAGCGGGGCGGACGCCACAAACGCAAAGCCCTTCCGCTTTGCCGCAAGGCCATATTCCTCAAACTGTTGCGGTTCCACATACTCCCGCACGGGAAGATGCTGTTTGGACGGCGCGAGATACTGGCCGATGGTCAAAAACTCACATTCAGCTTCCCGCAAATCGTCAAGCGTTTTGTATATCTCTTCCGGCGTTTCTCCAAGGCCAAGCATAATTCCGCTCTTTGAGCGGACAAGCGGGTTAAGGCGCTTGATGTTTTTCAGCAATTCCAGAGAGCGGGTGTACTGCGCCTGCGGGCGCGCTTTGGGGTAAAGCGATTTGACCGTTTCCATGTTGTGGCTTACAACCGCGGGGCAGGCGTCCAGCACTGTTTCCAGCGCCTTACGGCTTCCCTTGAAGTCGGGAATTAACACTTCGACTACCGTTTCGGGGGCGGACTGTTTTATAGCCAGAATAACCCGCGCGAAATGCCCCGCGCCGCCGTCAGGCAGGTCGTCTCTTGTTACCGATGTAACTACCACGTATTTAAGTTCAAGTTCCTTTACCGCCTGAGCAACATTGCCCGGCTCGCGCGGGTCTAGCTGGCGGGGCAGGCCGTGGCGGACATTGCAAAAGCGGCAGTCGCGCGTGCAATCGGTTCCCATAATCATAAACGTGGCGGTTTTCCGGGAAAAGCATCCGGCGTAATTCGGGCAGTTCGCCTCCACGCAAACGGTGTTCAAGTTAAGGCTGGCAAGGGTTTTTTCAACAATTTCCCGGTTCGCCGTGCCGGAATAGCGGACACGCAGCCATTCAGGTTTGCCAGTCATTCTTTGCCGCCCATTTTAGTCAAACACACAGGACAACAGTTCTTCCCCGGAAATATTCCCAAGGTAAGAACGCAGAAAAACCCCGTCAAGAGCCCGGCTAAAGGCTTCGCGCTGAAATACCGCGCCTTCAAACACACGCTCCAGATCGCGGATGGGCTTTAGGCCAAGAAAATCCCCGCGAATCGAGCAGGATTCCACAACGCCTTTTTTGACATCCAGATACACTTCCACTTTGCCGCCGGGAAAGCGCCGCGAGCTGCGAAACGAAAACTCAGGCGACCGCGTAAACGTCCACGAGGGGTTTCCGTATTTCTGCCGGTAAATCCCGTCTACGCGGGCAAGGTCATGCTCTGTAAGTTTGTATTCCCGGATATTCTGATCCCGAAAAAGGTTCTGTTTTAACAGCCCCCAAAACTCACGGGTAGAATACCGGCAGCTTACGTACTCCTTTATGTTGGTAACCCTGCTTCGTACCGACTTCAGGGCCTTGGAGCTGATTTTTTCTTTATCGGCACGAAGAACCCGCGCGAGCGTTTCCAAATCGGTATCGTATAACAGGGAACCGTGAGTGCAGAGCCTGCCATGCCGGGCATATTGAGCGATCCCAGAAACTTTTTTTCCGTCAACAAGGATGTCGTTGCGGCCTTCAATGTTTACCGGAACGCCCATAGCGTTTAACGCGCTAGTAACCATGATGGTAATTTTTTCCTTCGCTATTTCAAGCGGATACCGCTCTTGGGTTTCAGGGAGTATCAAGGTAAACAACAGCGTACCTAAATCGGTAAAAATGGTTCCGCCCCCGCTACTGCGGCGCACAATCGTTATCCCTTCCTTCTTCGCGTAGCTTGTGTCTATTTCCGCTTCGGCTATTTGATTAAGGCCCAGCATCACGCACCTATCGGCCTGCCATATCATCATGACAGGCTCGCCACACGGATAATCCCGCGCCATGTATTCCTCAACCGAGAAATGAAAGGCCCCATCATGGCTTTCGGTTTCTATGTACACCATTACCTACCTTATACTTCTTTAGGCGCTAAAATTCAATCGCGTTGACACGGGGCTGTCTGGAAAGCCGGTTACTTCCCAGACAGCCTATTGCTTTTTCTCCTGTTTCCTTGAAACAGTACGAAAATGCCGTAGTATGGAAGATGTCCGAACAAGTTTTCCGAACTTTTCGGACATTCCATTCCCTGTTTACAGGCTCTCCATTTTCTGTTAGCCTTTGCTTCATGGAAAAACAGGATGCTCGCAAGGGAAGCCTAAAATTGTCGCTTCGTATCTCGCTTGTCGCCCTTTTCGCCGCCATAAGCGCGGCGGGGGCTTTTATCGCCATTCCGGTGGGGCCGATTCCCATAGTGCTGCAGAATCTTTTTGTGCTTCTCGCGGGGCTTGTTTTGGGGCCTGTCATGGGAGGCGCGGCGGTGGTTCTTTACCTGCTTGCCGGCGTTTTGGGGCTGCCGGTTTTCGCCGGGGGAACCGCCGGCATAGCCCGCTTCGCGGGGCCTACGGGGGGCTTTCTTGCGGGGTATCTTCTGGCGGCGCTTACGGCGGGAGCCATAGCCGGGCGGCCCAAGGCTGGGGCGGTGACTCCCCTGCCCCGCCTTATAGCGGCGGTTACAGCCGGGCTTCTTGTTGTGTACGTCCCCGGAGTAACCTGGCTTAAAATCAGCATGAACCTTGACTGGACAAGGGCGCTGTTTATGGGCTTTTTTCCCTTCGCCGCCGGAGACCTTTTTAAGGGAATTGCCGCCGTCCTTATTGCCCCACGGCTGCGCAGAACGGCGGCGGGGCTTCTTGACGGCGAAAGGTAACGCTTGCCCGGTTACGCCGTTGACACGGGAAGCGCCTGTGCTTTATAATTACTAATTGTACAGTTAGTAATTATACAATTAGTAACCGTGCGATTAGTAATTGGAGAATAAGCAAATGTTTGTAGGCAGAGACAGAGAACTTGGAACGATGGAAAAATGTTACGGGGACGCTTCCTTTCATTTTGTGGTTTTTTACGGCAGGCGGCGGGTGGGCAAGACTACCCTTATCAACAAGTTCAGGGAAAACAAAAAATCAATCTATTTTGTCGCCGCTGAAACTACTGCAAAAGAAAATCTGGAAATTCTTTCCGCGCAGATACTTTCCGCAGTCGCCCCGCAAGCGCCCAAAAACTCCTTCGCTTCCTTTACAGAGGCTTTTGACTACTGTTTTAAAATGGCGGAGAAACAGCGGCTTGTCCTTATTATCGATGAATACCCGTACCTCGCAGAAAGCGACAGGGCTGTTTCATCAATACTTCAGGCGGCTATTGACAGGTACAAGGATAGTTCCCGGCTTTTTCTGATCCTTTGCGGCTCTTCCATGTCGTTCATGGAAAATCAGGTGCTGGGATACCAAAGCCCCCTTTACGGGCGGCGAACCTGCCAGTTTAAGATAAAGCCGTTCAGCTATTACGAATGCGCCGAACTGTTTTCGGGGTTTAGCCCGGAAGATAAAATAACGCTTTACGGCATATGCGGCGGAATTCCTGACTACGCTTCCCGGATACACAATAACCTTTCGGTACGGCAAAACGCCGAAAACCTTTTTTTCGCTCCGTCGGGACGGCTCTTTGAGGAACCGTCGAGCTTACTTAAACAGGAACTCAGATCGCCCCAGACGTACAACGGCATTATCGCCGCCATCGCTTCCGGCGCGAGCAGGCTAAACGAAATAGCGTCAAAAACGGGCATAGAAACAAGCCAATGCAGCAATATGCTGGCAACTCTGATGGGGCTGGAAATTGTAAAAAAGGAATCGCCGCTTCAATTGCCCTCGGCGCCCTCCACAAGCAAAGCTTCAGGCGGTTTTTTGCCCGGAAATCCCGCAAGAAAATCCGTGTACCGTTTGGCGGATTTTATGTTTCGTTTTTGGTATCGTTTTGTACTGCCTGATTTAAGCAGAATTTCCATGGGGTTTGGAAAAGACGTATGCGCCGAAGTATTTGGAACGCGCGCTTCGGCGAAAAAAAACCGCCCTTCGCCGCCAAGCGGAAAAATTGAAGCCTACACCGGGCTGGTTTTTGAAGAATGTTCCGCCCAGTTTCTTTGGCGGCAGATGGGCAAAAAGCGGTACAAATTCAAAAATCTTGGAAGATGGTGGGGTTCCAATCCAAAAGAAAAAAGGGAAGAGGAAATTGATATTATTGCGGTGGACACCATTACAAGCGGCTCCTCTTCTGTCAACACCGCTCTGTTCGGCGAATGTAAATGGAGAACCCCCGATACTTGTCTGAGCACATTGGACGATCTTGTCCGCAAATCAGAATTATTCCCGTATTTCGCCAAAAAAAAGTACATATTGTTTTCCAAATCCAGTTTTAGCCCGGAGCTACAAAAAGCCGCCGCGAAGCGGAAAGACACGATTCTTGTGGGCCTAGAGGAAATGTTCCAATGACGTGTACGGATACCTCAAAAAAAACGCTCTTTTCGGCGCGGGCTTTACGAAAGAAGTTTCCCAATAATTTCGAGGCGCTGTCCGGGGTTGATCTGGACATTTTTGAAGGGGAATGTCTTGTTATCGCCGGGGCCAACGGCTCCGGGAAGACGCTGCTTATGCGGATGCTCGCGGGCCTTTCCGGGCCGACCGGGGGGAGCCTTTTTTTCAAGGGGAAGCCCGTAAGCGAATGCGGCAAGATTCTTAGGCGCTCGGTGGGCCTTGTGTTTCAGGATTCCGACTCGCAAATTCTGGGGGAAACCGTGGAGGAAGATATACGCTTCGGCCCGGAAAACCTGAAACTGCCGCCGCGAGAAATCGAAGAACGCCTTGAACAGACCCTCACGGCGCTGGAACTTACGGAAAAGCGGGATTTCGCCGCCCGCCGCCTTTCCGGCGGGGAAAAGCGCCGGCTGGCGGTTGCCGGAATTCTGGCGATGGGCTGCGAAACGGTTATCATGGACGAGCCTTTCGCCAACATGGACTGGCCGGGCGTGGTTCAGGTTCTTACCATTGTAAAAGCCTTGAAAGAACGCGGAAAAACCGTTATCGTTCTTACCCACGAGCTTGAAAAAGTTCTCGCCTTCGCGGATCGCCTTGTCATTCTTGCCGGGGGGAAGATCAGGGACGATGGGGAAAGCGAAGCTGTGCTAAACCGCCTTGATCCGGCATGGGGAGTGCGGGATCCGCGAGGGGTTTACCGTAGCGCGCAGGACTGCACGTGGCTTTAAAATCACAGGGCACAGGAGGGAATTGTGTTGAAATTATTTTTTACGGGCGTTGCCGCGCTTGTCTTGATCTTTCAGCCTTGGGCGCTGGAAGCCCAGACCATCGCCTTTGGCCTGAAATCAGCGCCGCCAAATCTGACGGTTTCTCTTAACGGGGAAATTCAAACACCCGTCTCGGTTTCCCAAGCCGATGGAATACGTAAATTCCGCGTAACGGGAACCGGGATTATCCGGTTCAGCGCCGCGGATCACAGGAGTCAGGAATTTCACACCGGCGAACTGCCCGTCAGAAACGGACGTCTGGAGATCAAGCTCGAAAACGAAAACGGCGTTATGGAGCTTGTGGGAGTGTATTCCACGGGAGTCCAGCCAAAAAGCGTTTTTTTCTCGCCGGACGGCGGGCGGCTGTTCGTTCCCCTCCTTGGGCAGCACGGCATAGACGTGTTCCGCTTTGAGCAGTCGCTGGTTTTTGAAAGGCGGCTTTCCGTGCCGGGGAGCAGAGAGGCCGGCTTTGTGGAAGCCCTGATAGACGAACAGCGGAGGGAGCTTTGGGTTTCCAATATGCAAAAAAACACCGTCCACATTTTTGATCTTGATACTCTGGATTACAAAATGTCCCGTGGAACGGGCGGGGTGTTCCCAAAGGTAATAGCCCAAAACCCTGAGGGAACCATAACGGCGGTATCCAACTGGGTAAGCCGGGACATAAGCGTTTTTGATTCCGAAACAAAAGAACTGATCCGCCGTATCCCCGTAGGCGGCATACCAAGGGGCATGGCTTTTTCGGCGGACGGCAATTTTCTTTACACGGCAATCTTCGATTACCCGCTCATCGCCGTAGTTGACATACGGGAAAACAGGGTAACCGCCCGCCACAGGTTTCATGAGGGCAGGGGGGCGGCCCGCCATGTGATTTACCGGGAAAGCAGGCTCTACGTCTCGGATATGTTCCGGGGCACGGTAAACATCCTTAACGCCGCCACGGGCGCGCTGTTGGCGTCCCGGCGGGTGGGGCCCAACATCAACACAATCGCCCTCTCGCCTGACGGCAGCCGCCTTTTCGCTTCGTCCCGCGGACACAACAACAGGGAGAGCTATCTTTTGGCGGGCCCGGATTTCGGCGCGATATTTTTGCTTAGAACAACAGACCTTTCGCTGGAAGAAAGAATCTGGGGCCGCAACCAGCCGACAGGACTCGCCGTTTCCCCGGACGGAAGGCACATGGTTTTTACCAATTTTCTGGACTCGAACATGGAGCTTTACGTGGATGTCTCGCGGCGGTAATGGCGGCCTCATTGAAAACTGACAGGCCGGACCCTTGGTCGTACCGCAAAGGCGCTACCCTACTCCACCGCCTGCCCGCCGGGCTTAAGCTGTCCTTCCTCCTCCTGCTTTCGCTGGCGGCGTTCTTTCCGGGGGACGAGGCGCGAAGCGTTACCGTTCTTGCCGCCATCACCCTCGCGCTGGTACTCCTGTCGTTTGCCGCCGGGATTGGCCCCAGGGCGTTATTGCGGGGCAGCGGGCCGCTTGTGCTGTTTATCGCGGCCATAGCCCTAGTCAGGGGAGTAGAACTGTCGCCTGTGGGCTTTAACACCGAAGGGCTTCGGGAAAGCGGCATCTTTGCCATAAGGATATGCGCCGCCTTTGCCGCGGGATCGCTCCTGTTCGCCGTTACTACGCCCGGAGAACTGCGAAAATCCCTTTCACGCGTGGAAAGCGCCCTGCGCATGGAAAAACTAAAACTGGGCATGGGCATTTCGCTCATGCTGGGCTTTCTGCCGCGGTTCTTTGAGACATGGGAAGACGCCACCCTCGCTTGGAAAAGCAGGGGCGGCAAAAAAAACCTGTCCCGCCTCGTTATCCTGATCCCGCTGGCCGTCGAAAAAATGATGCTCAAAGCCGCCGAAACCGCGCAGGCAATGGAATGCCGGGGCGGGGAATTTTAGGGCCTGTTTTTCTTCAGGGCCAGCTCGGCTTCCTTGCGCTCGATTGACTGCCCAATGGCGGCTATCTCGGAAAGGAGCGCTTTAACCGGGGCGCTCTGCCGGGAAACCGTTTCTTCCCCCCGCTCCGTAAACGCCTGATACACTTCCGCCCCCAAACGCCCGGCAAGCTTTTCGGCCTGGTTTTCAAGCTGTCTTATTTCCAGCATCAACACGCCCCGCTCCCCAAGGTCTTGGGCCTTCGCCCCGGCCTTCACGGCAAATTCCTTCGAGGCCGCCACTCCCTGATCCAGCAATTCCCTCATCCGCTCGCTAAAATTCATTGTCTCTCCCCTACTTCCGTTTTATTCCAAGGATGGTCAGGTCATCGTACTGCTCATCCTCGTTAATATGAGTATAGTAAATGTACGCCGGGTTGGAGGGGTCTTCGTGGGCGGAGGAACAGTAGCGCCGGTATTGAAGAAAGTGCTTGCCAAGGAAGGCGTCGATGGTTTTTTCCACCTGTATCCGGTTGTCCCCCGTGGCGTTGGGATTTTTGTAACAGCGAAAAACCTTTTCCACGGAAACCATCGCCTTAACAACCTCTTCCACGCTGCCTTGGCAGGAAGAAAAATCAAAGCGAAGGTCATTGCCGTCCCCTTCGGGATTGTGCCACTTGTGCAGCGTGTACACCTGCTTGTTCATCACCGCGTTAATAATCGCCCGCAGCCGCTCCGGGCTTAGTTCCTCGTCTGCCTGTCCTACAACGTGGTTCTCGTGCGGGCTGTCCCGCTTTCCCTCCCGGCAGACAATCTCCTCGAAGGCGGCGTTGCGGAATTTCCGCTTGGCCTCCTCAATGCCATCGGTAAAAAGCAGAAGAATATCCCCCCGATCCAGCGTTACAATCTGAACCGGATAGCCGCCCTTTGACTCCACAAGGGAATTGGGAATTACCCCCGTGGCGGGAGTCTGGGGCAGGGTAACCGTTTTAACCCGCCCGGCGGAGGCGTCAAAGTAATACACGATGTTGTCCCCGGCGTTGCAAAAGCGCACCACCCCGGTCTGCGAATCGTAAAGGCACAGCGTAAAGGCGGCAAAGCGCCCCTCAAAGCCCAAGGTCTCGAAAAAGCCGTTTATCTGGTAAACTAACGCCTCTATGTGCATATTCTTCATGGAGGCCGTCCACTGCTTAAAATAGTTCAGGAACATGGTCGCCACCTGAATCATGATAAGCGCCGCCGGGATTCCCTTGCCGGCAACATCGCACTTGATAACGGCGTAGTAGCGCCCGTCCAAATCCAAATAATCAAAGTAATCCCCGGACACGCCCTTGGCCCCTTCGTAGTAGCCGAAGAACGTAAGGGAACCGGTGTCCTTGGAGCCGTAACTGAGTTTGTTCCCCTCCCCATCAAGCTCCAGGGGGATAAACTTTTTCTGAACCTCCTTGCCCATCGAAAGATCGGAGGCGGCAATGGCGGCTTTGACAAGGCCCCGTGTCATGTCGTTTATGGTATCGCCAAGAATGGCCAGTTCATCGTAGGATTTGAGCCTAATGTCAACATCGCCGAGCGTGGTTTTATCCTCGGTGTCCCGGATAACCTCGACATGGCTGACAAGCTGGCGTATGGGGCGGATGATGAGCGTTGAAAGCAAAAGAGCCCCGGCAGCGCCGACAATCTGGGCGATCAGGGCAACCAAAAGAACAACCCTGATAATGGCAAGGCGGCCCGCTTCGATCTCGTCCAGAATTGATGTTACGGAAACTTCAAGGCGCACAAGGCCCTGAAAATACACGTCTTCGGCCCCCCGGAACATGACGGGCTTGAAGAAAATATACCTGTGATCCGCCGAGGCGGTGAAGTTTTCCAGCGAGAAGTGCGGCTGTGATCCCACGTTCCGGCTCATGGCGGCGAGGGTTTCGCCTATCCTTGTTTGCAGGGCCGGGATTTGCGCCTGTATTTCGCCCATACGCCGGAGGCTTTCCACGCTGGTTTCCGGTTCCAATAGAAGGGCTTGGTGGGTAAGGGCGGCGATAACGAGGGATATTCCCCCTATTTCGTACCGGGCCTGCCGGTTCAGTTCGCTGGCCATCTCCTGAAGCCGGGGCGACAGGACATCGGTGATCCGGGACACGCCGGGCTGGAACTCAAATGTGTCAATTTTCTCCAAAATGTCCGGGTCGTTGGTGGCCCAGACCCGATCCTCAAACACCGCCGCGCCGGGGCCGCGCCCGGTTATCGTTATAAACCGGGCCTCGGGAACGGCGTACATCTGACTGGGGACAAGGCTAAGCTCCTGTACGCTCTGCGCGGGCAGGTACGCCCTCGCGTTGGCGGCGACCCCTTCAAGAAGCACGATTGAGCGCTCCCAGAGCCCCCGCAAAAGGGTCTGTTGCTGAGAGCGGGTCATCATGACGTACAGGGGGGTGGAAATCATGACGACTACGGCCAGAACCAGCATTATGGTAAACGAGGCGAGTTTCAGGCGCAATCCCGTTCCCCGCCGCTTGACGCTTAACGCCTGTTTTTTCCTTTTTTCAGGCGGCATACGGCCCGACGCGACAAGGGCGGCGGCGTCCAGCCGCAACAGGGAGCTTTCGGAAACAGCCGCCCCGATTCCCCGCGCCGCGACAAAAAGCCCCAGCGCGCAAAGAACCGCTACCGAAGACAGAACAAGCGCCACTACGCTGATCCTGAAGCGGGGTTCTTCCCTGACTACCCACGAAGGCGTCCACTGTGGAGAAAGCTCGCCTGAAACAGCCGTACCGGGCCCGTCAGGCACGGCAGACGGCTCGGTTTGAGCGTAAAGCGCCGGGGAAACGAGGAACAGAAAAAGGGCGATCGAAAGGAAAAGCCGCCGCACCGCGAACACCGCGGGGCCGCTTTCGCCGCCGGAAACAGCCGTCAACTGCACCCGGTTGTTCCCCCGCAGGTTTCGCACTTCATGCAGGTTCCGTTCCGCAGCATCGTAAAACTGCCGCAGGCCGGGCAGGGGTCTCCTTCGTAGCCCTTGATCCGCGCCTGAATAATTCTGGCCTCATCGCTGTGCGGGGCGGGCGGCGGCGTGGCAAGGCTTACCGCGGCGGCGGCGGCGCTCTGGATTTTAAGGCCCGAATTGCCCTTCGCCTTTTCCCCGCCCTCGGTCTGGGAGCCGGTTTTGGTTCCCGTAGCCAAAAGGTCTTCGGGCTTTACCTGCCCCAAGTCCCCTCGTTTCAGGTAGCTTATCGCCAAATCCCGGAAGATGTAGTCAATGACGCTGGTGGACATCTTTACGTATTCGTGGCCCTGAACTACGCCATTGGGCTCAAACCGGCTAAAGGTAAAGGCGTCAACATATTCCTCAAGCGGCACTCCGTACTGGAGCCCCAGAGAAACGGCGATGGCGAAACTGTTCAGCAGGCTTCGGAACGCCGCTCCTTCCTTGTGCATATCAAGAAAGATTTCCCCAAGGCTTCCGTCCTCGTACTCCCCGGTGCGGATAAAAATCGAATGTCCCCCGATTTTCGCCTTTTGGGTGTAGCCCTTTCTCCTGTTCGGCAGGGAACTGCGGCTGTTACGGGCCTTAGTCCCCGCCTTTTTCCCCTCCGCCACGGCGGGGGCGGTGGAGCCAGAGGCGATGGCCTTTTCCACCCCGACAATGGCGTCCGCTAGGGGATCGGTTCCGGGGGCAAAGGACGAAAGGGGCTGAGACAGTTTGGAGCCGTCCCGGTACAGGGCCACGGCCTTCAGCGCCCGCTTCCACGCCAGCATAAAGGCCCCCTTTACGTCCTCGTACCCGGCGGTGTTGGGCATATTGATCGTTTTGGAAATGGCCCCGGAGACAAAGGGCTGGCAGGCCGCCATCATTTCAACGTGGGCCGTCCAGGGAATGGAACGCTTCCCGTTTTTTCCTGACGGGGTCGCCGTGTCAAACACGCCGTAATGCTCTTTTTTAAGGAGGGCCGCTCCTTCAAGCCCCATCGTTCCGCAGGCGTAAAGCTCCGCCGCCTCGATATGCTCCTGAGTAAAGCCCAGATGCTTTAACAGGCTAAAGCCTGGGGCGGTAAAAACGGCTTCGGGTATTTTAAGTTTCTTTTCGATAAAATCCTTGCCCAGCACCCAATGGTTAAACACCCCTTCAAGGCTAAGGGCGCTTTTCACGGCTTCCTCCGCCAGAGCCAAGGCTTCGGGGGTAAAGCCCTTTTCGGCGAGGGCCACGGGGTTAATCTCCGGCGCTCCGGAAAAGGTCTTCCGCCCCGTGGCGTAGGCGATGATGGCATCAATTTCATCGTCCTTGTAGCCAAGGGCCGCCAGCGCCGGGGGCACGGACTGGTTTATGATCTTGAAGTAGCCGCCGCCGGCGAGTTTTTTGAACTTGACCAGCGCGAAATCGGGCTCTACCCCGGTGGTGTCGCAGTCCATAAGCAGGCCAATCGTCCCGGTGGGCGCTATGGCGCTGACCTGGGCGTTGCGAAAGCCGTGCGCCTGCCCCAGTTCCAGCGCCCGATCCCATGAATGTTTGGCCTCGTCTAATAGATAGCCAAGGCCCGCCGCCCGTATACACTTCTGGTCGATTCCGGCGGGAATGGTGCGCAGCCCTTCGTAGTCGCCTGCGGGGGCGTTGTAAGAGGCCCGGCGGTGATTGCGTATAACACGGAGCATATCGCCGGAGTTTTCCTTATAACGGACAAACGGCCCAAGCGCCTGAGCCATGCGGGCCGACTGGGCGTAGGCTTCGGCGGAAAGCATCGCCGAAAGAGAGGCCGCGACAGAGCGGCCTTGGGGGGAATCGTAGGCCAGCCCCATGATCATAAGGAGGCTTCCCAGGTTCGCGTAGCCAAGGCCAAGGGTGCGGTACTCGAAGGAAAGCTCGGCGATGCGGGGTGAGGGAAACTGGGCCATAACCACGGATATTTCCAGTATGGTAGTCCAGATTCGTATGGCGTGAAGGTAGGCTTTGACATCGAATGTTTTGGTTTTCCTGTCGAAAAACAGGCTCAAGTTTACCGAGGCGAGGTTACAGGCGGTGTCGTCCAGAAACATATACTCCGAGCAGGGGTTGGAGGCCCGTATCTCCCCGCCGGCCGGGCAGGTATGCCAGTCGTTAATGGTGGTGTGAAACTGGAGTCCCGGATCGGCGCAGGCCCACGCCGAGCGGGCGACTTCGTCCCAGATTTTCCGGGCCTTGACGGTTTTTTCGACCTTTCCGCCTGTCCGGCTTACAAGGTTCCAGTCCCCGTTCTCCCGCGCGGCCTTCATAAATTCGTCGGTGAGCCTGAGCGAGTTATTGGACGACTGCCCGGAGACGGTATTGTAGGCTTCATCGTCCCACGCGGTGGAAAAGGCGGCAAGGTGTATGTCCCCGTCTCCCTGTTCAAGCTTTTTCAGCAACTGGTAAATGTACGGGGCGGGCACGTTATCGGCGAGCGCCCCGCGCAGGGCCGCCTGAAGTTCGTGGTTTTTCAGGGGGTTGAATGTGTCCGCGCCCGGCCCCCGGAAGGAAGCGAGGGCGTTTTTGATCGCGTCAAGGTGCTTTTTGATGATGCGCGAGCCTGAAACCATTGAAGCGACTTTGTGTTCTTCCCGGTCTTTCCACGAGATGTACTGTTCCACGTCCGGGTGATCGGCGTCAAGGGTAACCATTTTGGCCGCCCGGCGGGTGGTTCCCCCGCTCTTGATTGCCGAGGCCGAGCGGTCGCCGACTTTCAGGAACGAGAGCAGCCCCGACGACACGCCGCCGCCGGAGAGCCTTTCCTTGGTGGCCCTGATCCGGGAGAAGTTCGTCCCCGATCCCGAACCGTACTTGAAAAGGCGGGCTTCCCTTGTTACAAGGTCCATTATCCCCCCGTCGTTTACAAGGTCGTCGCTTACCGAGAGGATAAAGCAGGCGTGCGGCTGGGGGCGTTTGTAGGCGCTTTCGGATTTTTTTACGGTGTTGTCTTGGCTGTCATAGTAGTAATGCCCCTGCGCCGGGCCGTCAATGCCGTAGACGGCGTAAAGGCCGGTGTTAAACCACTGGGGGCTGTTGGGGGCCGCCATCTGACGGGCCAGCATATAGCAGGTTTCGTCGTAAAAAGCCTTTTCGTCGTCCGGGCTGTCGAAGTAGCCGTTTTGCCGGCCCCAATCCATCCATGTATAGGCCAGCCGGTGGAACACTTGGCGGGCGTCATGCTCGGCCCCGTCGGCGGGCAGGGGGTGGCTAGAGTCTTTCGCCGCGCCAGTTTCCGCCTTCGCGCCGGGCTGCCAGTTCTTCCACTCGTAAACCTTGTCCTCCGGAACGCCGGCCTTGCGGAAATACTTCTGGGCAATGATGTCCGCCGCGATTTGGCTCCAGAAAGAGGGCACGACGACGCACTCATCGGAAAAAATCACCTTGCCATCCGGGTTCCGTATCTCGCTTTTGCGTTTTTCCCAGACAATGCCTTTGTAGGCCCCCGATACGGCGTCCGTAAACAAGCGCTCAAATCTCATTTTGTAAACTCCCAATCCTTACATATAGTGTGCTATGGTTAATCCTACACTATATACAGGGGTTGTGTCCAGCCCCCCGCCGCGCGTGAGATGAACATTCCCGCCCAAAGCTCCGGCAGGGGAGGATATACGGTTTAAGAATCCCGCCCAGGGAACCAGCTCCGGAGCCACGGTCTCCTGCGCTAAAGAGCCTGGGCAAATGGCTTCTTAAACCGTATATCCCCCCCTGCCGGGCATTGTACTGATAGCTCATGCGCGGCGGGGGGCCTAGTCGTAGAAAAGGCACACCCCGTACACCCTTTCCGCTCCGCCTTCGATAAGAGCTTTGGCGCAGGCGTTCAGGGTAGCGCCCGTGGTGATAACGTCATCGATCAGCACCGCCGTCTTGGGCGGCTGCCGCGCGCGGACAATGCGGCCTTCAAGGTTGCTGCCCCGATCTTCCCGGTTAAGCCCCTTCTGGCTTCTTGACTGGAGCCTTTTAAGGCAACGGCACACAGGCCACCGCCCGTGCCCCGCCGTTTCCAGCAATCCCGCGAGGCGCTCGATCTGATCCCAGCCCTGCTTTTTTATCTTCCCCGGCCTTGGGGGAACGGGAACCCACACAGCATCTTCCGCCGCGGGGCCAAATTCGTCCAGAGCCGGGGGCAGGCGCTCGGCCAGAAAATTGCCCACCCCAAGGGATTTCCCGAATTTGTAGGCCCCAAGGATTGCCTTGAACTTCCCGATATAGGGAAAAAGCGCCCGGATTTTAACAAGACAGCCGCTGTAGCCCTCTGTACCGCTGTCCCGGCAGGAAAGGCAGTCGCCGGATTCGCAGACCAAGGGCTTCCCGCACGTTTGGCAGCGGCGTTCCCCGGCAAGGGCCGTGTCCACAAAGGTCCTGCATTCCACGCAAAGACCGTAGTAGGCATCTTCCCCGTTAAAAAGGGCCCGCCCGCAGCCCCCGCAGCCGGAGGGAAAAAAGTATTCACGAAGATAAAACAGCGTCCGGCTGAGCATATAGGCTATACTGCCCGTGAATGAGCCCCGCTTCGTGATTGTGCCAGCGAATAGAATCAGAAATGGCGGCGAATAGGCGGGTTTTTGCGGGTTTTTGGGGGTAATAGCGAATGGACTATTTTCAATGGCCTTACACATAGCGCAATAAAAAGCGCCAAGCCCAAAAGCCAAAACAAGCCCGAAATACCGCCCCCAAAACCCCGCTTGACACCGCGCCAAACATGGCATAACCTGTAAACCACAGGTAGAAGGGTGCTGTGAATGAATAAAAGCCAAGCGCTCCCACGCCGGGGGACTTGAATGGAATAGCTGGTAACGGCTATGGCCTGGCCTACAGCACCCTACCTACCTTATTTGTTGCAACCTTCTTATTCTGCCCAGCTCATCCCCATCCAATGGTATAGTCTGCAAATTAACAACCACAGGCTCTGTTAAGCTGGAATCACGGCCTGAAATAGTTTTCCGTGGATTAACCGTAATTTTGGTAAATCTATTGGCGGCGTGCGGGAATAAATAAATAAGATTTCAGTCGCGTCATGGTGTAAAGTTGACACTAGGAGATGAAAATGAAGAAGGAATTTGTAACCTACAGTGAAGCGTTCAAGATGCAAGTTGTGGAGGAGATTAGGCAAGGTAAATTTGCTACGATAATGCAGGCGC
>Ga0123355_10008740_pt1 | contig 15320 bp, 14 predicted proteins | sample TergutEmb28metaG_3_FD_89872 | JGI IMG/M metagenome (GOLD analysis project Ga0123355, IMG submission 89872) | Embiratermes neotenicus P1 segment gut microbial communities from Petit-Saut dam, French Guiana - Emb289 P1 | ecosystem: Host-associated > Arthropoda: Insects > Digestive system > Gut ... | reverse complement strand
GCTGACCTTCCGCACGGATCTGCGGGACGAACGGCCCCTGCCGGCACCTGCGGTTCGCTGGCTAGCCTGCTGCCCAGCCGGCCCGGCCGAGGCGGCGGCAGCGACTGCGAAAGGGATCAGCGGATGGCAAGCCCAGCAGCGCTGACCGGAATGGCGCGGCCGCGGCCGGCTCCAGATTTCAGCAAGCGGCCGATGCTCGTGTTCTGGGAGACAACCCGAGCCTGCCTGCTGGCCTGCCGTCACTGCCGCGCAAGCGCGACGACCACCGCGCCACCAGGCGAGCTGAGCACGACCGAGGGGCGCGCCCTGATCGATCAGGTCGCTGGCTTCGGACGCCCGTATCCGATCCTGGTGCTGACGGGCGGAGATTGCCTGCTTCGGCCGGACCTCTTTGACCTGGTCGCTTACGGAGTATCGCTGGGCATTCCGGTGTGCCTGTCACCGTCGGTCACCCCTCTGCTCACCGCGGACATGATCAGGCAGATCGCCGCCAGCGGCGTCCGGGCGGTGTCGGTCAGCCTGGATGGCTCGGGCCCGCAGACTCACGACGGCATCCGCGGCATAGCCGGTCACTTCGACAAGACGGTCACGGCCATCAGGCAGCTGGTCGCCGCAGGCCTGACGGTGCAGGTCAACACGACCGTCATGGAGCAGAACGTTGACGAGCTGCCCGCGGTCGCCGAACTGCTCGCCCAGACAGGCGCGCACATCTGGGAGGTCTTCTTCCTGGTGCAGGTCGGCCGCGGGACCGCGGCCACGCCCCTGACGCCGGACGGCCACGAGGACGTCTGCCACTTTCTCTACGATTCCTCGGCCTACGGCTTCGTCGTCCGGACCGTCGAAGCGCCGTTTTTCCGCCGCGTCGTCACGGCGCGCCGCGCGGGCGCCGCTCCGGCCGCCAGCGAGCGCTACCAGAGGCTGTCAGCCGAACTCACCGCCCGGCTCGGCTCGCCGGCCGGCCGGGCGAGCGCGCACACGGCGCCCACGCGCGACGGCAAGGGCATTGTCTTCATCTCCTCCGATGGCCTGGTCTACCCGGCCGGGTTCCTGCCGATGAGCCTCGGCACCGTCCGCACGCAGCCGCTTGCCGAGATCTACCGCGATCACCCGCTGCTGCGCTCGATCCGCGCGGCCGATTTCACCGGCCGGTGCGGCGACTGCGAGTACGCCGATCTGTGCGGCGGGTCACGTGCCCGCGCCTATGCCCGCTCCGGCGATCCGCTCGGACCCGACCCGGCCTGCCCCTACCAGCCCGTGGGGTTAGCCGGTCAGCTAAGAACGGCCCTCCCTGGGCGAGTTCTGGCGGCCAGCCTGTTCGCTAGTTGAGTAACCGCGCTGCGGCGCCCGCTGCAGCATCTCGTCCGGGTGGACCCGCCGAGAGTGAAGGAAGCCGAGGATCGACAGCGCCAGCAGGATCGGGCCGATGATCAGCGAGATGATGCCCGGTATCAACAGCAGATTGCCGATAGTGCCGAAGGCATAGGCATTCAGCAGCAAACCCCGGAGAGTCGTGCCCTGAAAGACGGTTTGTACTGTCTGCTTGAGCGCGGCGTTATTCGGCATTGTCATCGACTCTGCCGAAAGCTGAGAGTAGGTCTTGCCGCCGCCGATCTCCCGGAGATGCACGCCGATGAAATGGTCGGCATACGTCTTGGCCTGGTTGCCCGTGGTCATCATCTGACCGGCGTACTGCGTCATGGCTGCGCGGTCGCCGGCCGGCAGCGATGTGAGCGCTGTGCTGCCCCGCGCCGGGAATGTGATCTTCTGCTCAGAAAGCTGCTGGCTGACCTGATTGCCGACGAAATTGTGGCCGACTATGAGCAGGATGCCCGCCAGGATCAGCAGGAGCGCTAGGAGCAGGCCGGCTGTACTGGTCAGCAGGTCGAAAGTGCGTCTTAGCATGGTTGCCCCCGTCCGGACTTGATTCCGCTGCGTTGTACCCGCTAGCTGCCGCTCAGAAACGATCTTGAATACCCGCATCCCTTAACAAATGCGCAGCTCAGAGGCCAACTCTTGGCAATTCAAATCTGGGCGGAATCCCCATCTGCGGCTGCACCGGCCAAGCCTCCGATGCACCGCCTGCGGCGTTGCGTTCTGATCCATCTGGACCCGCGCGTCGCGCTCGGTCAGTCAGCCGGCTGGGGCGGCCCGGGCGCGGCCCGGCCACGCTCGCGGGCGCTGTCGATGACATCCGCGACGGGCAGACCAGCGGCGAGCGCAGCCGCGCGCGCGTCGGCGAGCTCTGGCTGCACGGTGACCGGCTCGCCGTCGAGGAACCCCCGCTTCACGCTCACGGGCTGACCCGCCACGTCGACGACCACCGTGTCCCGCGGCAGGGAACGCCGCTCGACTTCGGTCACTCGCGCCCCGAGCGTAGTCGTCGCCCTGAACAGCTCCCGCACGACCGAGTCGACGACGTCAGGCTCCGTGAGGGCGCTGACGACCTGCGCGGGCCTGCCGCCCCGCATCGTCGCGGGGGTCAGCCACGCGTCCATCGCGCCCGCGACCCGCAGTGCCTCCAGCACGCCGGGCCACAGCCGCGGATCAAGGTCGTCAATGGTGGACTCGACCAGCCGCAGCTCGGCGACACGCCACGGCCGGAGCGAGCCTGCCTGGTCGCCGGCGAGAACACGCACGACGTTCGGATGACCTGCCGCGTCCCTGCGGCCCGCGCCGCACCCGGCTGCCCTGACCACCATCGGCGGCAGCGCACCCCACCCCGTGGCGATGGCAGCCAGCAGCGCCGCACCCGTCGGGGTGCACAGCTCGCCCTCCCCCGGGCCGGCACTGACCGGCGCTCCGGCGTCCGACAGCAAGGCGACGACCGCCGGGACGGGAACGGGCAGCGATCCGTGCGCGGCCGTCACCATGCCGGTGCCGACGCCAATGACGGAGACCGTGATCGTCGCGGGGGCCTCGAGCAGGCCGAGCGAATGCAGCGCGGTCGCGGTGCCGACCACGTCGGCGAGGGCGTCGAGCGCACCGACCTCGTGAAAGCGGATCTCCGCAACCGGGACACCATGCACGCGCGCCTCCGCGGCGGCGAGGTGCTCGAACACCCTCCCCGACAGCTCCCGGACCGGCCCCGGCAGTCGCGCCGCGTCCAGCAGCGCCAGCACATCGGCCAGCCGGCGGTGAACCGTGCTGGGCTCCGCCCTGACCAGGGCCAGGGTCGCCCGCAGGCCGTGCCGTCGCACGCCGGCCAGCTCGAGCGAGATCGTCTCCCCCGCTGCGGCGCTGAGAGCGGCGAACACGGTCTCGACCGCACCGCCGTCCGCGCCCGCGTCCAGCAGGGCCGCCAGAATCATGTCGCCGGCCGCCCCGCAGCTCGCGTCCACCCAGAGACAGCGGGGGTTCCGGGGGTCGTCCCCCGCGCTGGTACCGCTGTAGAGCTGAGCGCCGGGGCTGGTCACGACTTCGGCGCCGTCCGGCGGGCGATCCGGGCCGCGCAGACGGCGGCACCGAACCCGTTGTCGATGTTCACGACGCTTATTCCCGGCGCGCACGCGTTGAGCATCGTCAGCAGCGCAGCGATCCCGCCCAGGCCGGTGCCGTACCCGACGCTCGTCGGCACGGCGATCACTGGCACGCCGACCAGCCCTGCGATGACACCGGGCATCGCGCCGTCAGCCCCGGCGACCGCGACGATCGCGTCCGCGGCGGCGAGCGTGTCCAGCTCCGCCAGCAGCCGGTGCAGGCCCGCTACCCCGACATCTGCGACCAGCACGGCCGAGCCACCGAACACCTGCGTCGTCACCACGGCCTCGCGCGCCACCGGCAGATCGGACGTGCCCGCGGTAACGACGGCGACAGACCCGCGCGGCTGCGGCAGCGGCCCCACCACGACCGTGCCGGCGATGTCGTCGATCCACGCGTCAGGGAACGCGCCCTGGCACTCCGCGCGGGTGGCCCCGTCACACCGGGTTGCCAGCACTGCCCGTTCGGGATGCGACCGGGACAGCCCGCGCAGCGACGCAAGCGTCTGCTCGGGCGTCTTGTGCGACGCCAGCACCACCTCCGGATCACCGGTCCGCCGCAGGCGGTCGGTGTCCAGCCGGATGTCGCCGCCGGGGCTGGTCATCCCGCAATCGTGTCATAATCGCCGCGTGCCCCCCGACCTGGCAGATGCCGCCCGGGCAGATCCGGGCGAAGAGCTGCTCTCGTGGTTCGGCCGGTGCGCGTCGGTGCGGGTCGCGTTCTCGGGCGGCGTCGATTCCGCCCTCGTGCTGGCCGCAGCCACGCGCGCACTCGGCCCGGCCAGCGTCGAGGCGGTGACCGCGGTGTCGGAGTCACTGCCGAGCGGGATGCTGACGGCAGCCCGACAGCTCGCCGCCGCGCTCGGAGTCACGCACACCGAGGTGGCAACGCGCGAGCTGGACAATCCCGGCTATGCGGCTAACGGTGCCGACCGGTGCTATTTCTGCAAGGCCACGCTCATCGACACCGTGGCGCTCCTCGGGGACGGACCGCTGCACCCCGGGGGGCCGACCCCGAGGAACCCCCCGCCGATGCTGGTCACCGGCACCAACGCCGACGACGTCCGCGCCGGCTGGCGGCCGGGCATCCGGGCCGCGGCCGAGCGCGGCGCCGGCACCCCGCTCGCAGACACCGGCATGACCAAAGCTGCAGTCCGCGCCCTCAGCCGCGAGTGGGGCCTGCCCACCTGGGACCGCCCGGCCAGCCCGTGCCTGTCCAGCCGGATCGCCTACGGCGTGCAGATCACGTCGGCCAGGCTGGCCCGCGTGGACGCGGCCGAGCAGGGCGTGCGCGCCGTTCTCGGCCAGGCCGGCCTCAGCGTCCACGACCTCCGCGTGCGTGATCTCGGAGAGACGGTGCGGCTGGAGATCGACCCGCCAGTCGTGGCGGCAGTCCGCGAGCTCGGCGACGTGACCCGGGCGATCGCGGCCGCGGGGTTCGGTGCTGCCGCGATCGAAGTCACCCCGTTCCGGTCTGGGTCCTTGAATGACGCCCTGCCGGCGGACCAGCGGTTCCGCTGACGCGAGCGGGCAGCCTCAGCGCGCGCTGGCGGAGTCGAGGTAGGGAATCGTCTGCGGCCCTTCCGGCAGGACGCAGATGCGCGCCAGGGACCCGAGCCGCCGGAGCTCGGCGCCGACGGTCTCGCTGATGTCGGAGGTCTGGCTGAGGTGTGCCTCGGCCAGATCGGCGTCCGACAGATACGAGGTGTGCATGACCACCCGCGCACGGGTCTGGATCTGGGCCTGGATCTGTACCTGCCACTGGTCGGGGATGGTGACGGTCCGGGCGGCGATGTCGTCGAGCAGGTGCTGCGGCGAGGCGGCGGACCGGAGCACGTCCCGGTAGGACCCGTGGTCGGGATAGCCGTCACGGCACTCGGCCGCGCAGATGATCATCCCGCCGTCGGCGATGATCCGGCTCCCGGCCGACATGCCCTTGACGGACTGATACAGGTTCTGGTCGAGCGGGTAGCCCGATCCGGTCGTCACCACGATGTCGAACGGCTCGGGAAGCGGCCGCATGGCGAGCTGGCGCGCAAGCCGGACGGCCGCAGCGTGCATTTCCAGGATGTCGCCGCCGAACGCTGCGACGATCTCCTTGCGCCGGTTGAGGACGACGTCGAGCGCGAACGTCACGCCCGTAGCCTCGGCGATCGCCCGCACGTCGTCGTGCACCGGATTGCCGCCGGTGATGCCCCAGGTCGCCTGCGGGTGGCCGATCCGGGCGGCGTCGTGCAGCACGAGCGTCGTGTCGAGACCCGCGAGGCCGGGGGCGACCATCTTCGGCCCGCCGGAGAACCCGGCGAAAAAGTGCGGCTCGACGAACCCGGTCGTGATCCTCACGTCGGCCTTGACCCACTCGGTGTTGAGCCAGACCGGGACGGCACTGCCGAAGGTCCCGGCCCAGGTGAGGCTGGCCTGGTCGCGGGCGTCGTGGTTGACGATCCGGACCGAGTCGACGACCTCGTCGCCGAACATCGCCCGGAGCTCGGCGTCGGTGTTCGCCCGGTGCGTGCCGGTCGCGACCAGGATGACGATGTCCTCGCTGTCGGTGATTCCGTCGAGCTCACTGAGCACCGCCGGGATCATCAGCTGCCGCGGCTGCGGGCGGGTACCGTCGCAGACCGAGATGGCGACGGTCTGGCCGGGGCGAACGCGCTCGCGCAGCGGCGCGCCGCTGACCGGCTCGCGCAGCGCCCGGGTCAGCTCCGCCACGCCGTCGAGGACGGGCGGGGCGTCCTGCGGGTACACGACGACGGCGTCGTCGGGCACCGCGACGTCCAGCCCGTCGTCTCCGTAGGACAGCAGTACCTGCACGCTCATTTCCTATCACTGAGGTCAAGCCGAGGAAGGCGAGGAGCAACGACGAGCCGGCCGCTACCTCGAGGAAATCCGCACCGGTACGCGGTGGTGCTGGCAAGCTGGAAATGGCTGGCCGTCGTGATCGGCCTGGCGGTCCTCGTCGTCATCGCGCTTATCGTTGCCATCCCCGCACGCGGGCGGTTATGGCAACTCGTTGAGGGTGCTGACGGCCGCGCCAGCACGTCGAAATTCCAGTGGCTGCTGTGGCTCGCCGTGATCGTCTTCAGCTACGTGGTGCTGTGGGTGCTGCGCGCCAAGCAAGGAGACTACTCAGCGATCAGCAACATCCCCGTCAACCTGCTGACGGTGCTGGGGTTCAGCACAGGTACGGCCGCCATCGCGAAAGGGATCACCGCCGGATACGTGCAATCGGGCCGGATCGCCCAGCCGCCGGCTGTCAGCGGCACCAAGGGCGGGCTGATCCAGGACGACAACGGAGTCCCGGACCTGGGCAAGGTGCAGCTGATGGCGTTCACCCTGATCTCTGTGGGCATTTTCCTCGCGACGCTGATTCACCAGGTCGTCAGCAACCCGGTGATCACCACCATGCCCAACATTGACTCATCCCTGCTGGTACTCATGGGCATCAGCGAGGGCGGCTACCTCGGCAACAAGCTCGTAACCGGCAACGCACCGGTCCTGTATCTCCCGATCCCGCCAGCAGCCGGGCCCGGCACGTCAGTCACGGTCGCAGGCGCCAATCTGGGCTCTCCCACCGTGGGCTCTGCTCCGCCGGCCGGCGCTCAGCTGCTGCTCGACGGGGCGCCCGTCATGACCACCGACTGGTCGCCCACCCAGATCAGCTTTACCGTGCCGGCCGATCAGAAAGCCAGCATGGTCGACCTTTCAGCCATCGTGATGGGGCAGACAAGCAACTCTGTCCCGCTCGATATCATCACGACCGGCGCGCCCCCTGCGGATGGCCCCATTGAGCCTGCCCTAAGCGGAGCATCAGGATGACTCAGCTTCATCCTTGCGAGTTTCTGCGCGGAGCACATACTTGAGGACCTTGCCGGCCGCATTGCGCGGCAACTCGGCGACAATGACGACCTCGCGCGGCACCTTGAAGTGAGCAATCCGCTCCCGGCAGAACTCGATGATCTCCGCCGGGTCGATCTCGGCCCCCGGCCGCGCAATCACGTAGGCGCGGCACACCTCGCCCAGCCTGTCGTCAGGCACGCCGACCGCCGCCGCCTCGGACACCTTCGGGTGCCGGACGATCAGCTGCTCGACTTCTGCGGGGTAGACGTTGAACCCGCCGACGATGAACATGTCCTTGAGCCGGTCGGTGATGCGCAGGTTGCCCTCGGCATCAAGCCAGCCGACATCGCCGGTGTGCAGCCAGCCGCCGGCGTCAATGGCGGCCGCCGTGGCCTCCGGGTCGCCGAAGTAACCGCGCATGACGTTGTAGCCGCGCACCAGCACCTCGCCGCTCTCGCCGGGCGGCAGCGGGCGGCCGTCGTGGGCGGCGATAGCAACCTCAGTGCCCTCGATCGGGCGGCCGACAGTCGAGGCGACGGTCTGCGCGTCGGCGTGCCGGTCGCCGACAGTGACGGTTCCGCAGGCTTCCGTCAGACCGTACGCGATCACGACGTCCGGGAACAGTTCCGCTCGCATCCGCTCAACGAGAGCGACCGGAACGACAGCCGCTCCGGTCACGGCCAGTCGCAGCGAGGTCAGGTCCGCGCTGGTCCTGGCCGGGTGGTCGAGCAGTGCCGCGTACAGAGTCGGCGGACCGGGCAGCACGGTGATCTTCTCGGCGCCGACGAGCTCGAGCGACCGGGCGGGGTCGAACACCGCCTGCAGCACCAGCGTCGCGCCTGTGATGAGGCACGCCAGCAGGCCCGCCTTGTAGCCAAACGTGTGGGACAGCGGGTTGACGACGAGGTAGCGGTCGCCACGGCGTAGCCCGACACCTGCGCTCCACGCCTCATAGACGGCCACGTTCTGACCGTGGGCCGTCATCGCCCCCTTCGGCCGGCCTGTCGTGCCGGAGGTGAAGAACATGTCGGACACGTCATCCGCCACGACCGCGTCCATGCGGGCGGTGACGAGCCCGGCAGCCACCCCGTTCCCTCCCAGAAGGAACTCCTCGAAGGGATGCGCGCTGCGATCGCCGGTCTCCCCTAGGTTCACCACGTCCAGCCGGCCGGGCAGAGCGCCGGCAGCGCGCAGCATGCCGAGGTAGTCGTTGCCCAGGAATCCGTTATCGACGAGTAGCATCCGGGTGCCGCTGCGGGCCAGGATCCAGCCTGCCTCGTCGCCCTTGTACCGCGTACTGACCGGCACCAGCACTGCGCCGGCCGACACGGCTCCGAGCGCGCCGACGACGAACCGGCGGCCGTTGCCGGCCCACACCGCGACCCGGTCGCCTTGTGTCACACCGCTCGCGATCATCGCGGCCGCGCAGCGCCGGACCTCGGCTGCCAGCTGGCGGAAGGTCCAGCGCACGCCGCCGTCGACGAGTGCCTCGATGTCGGCGAACTCTGCCTCGGCCCTGGCCAGCAGCTGCGGCACGGTATCGCAGACCTGCCCATACGGAGGCGATGGCTCCAACGGCATCGGCGCTCACTCGGTCGGGGGTTCACGGGGGGATACCCCCCGTGGGTCACTCTAGCCCTGAAGATCACGCGCTTGGTACGGTCGGGCCATGGCCGAAGCCTTCCTGGTGGACGCCGTGCGCACCCCGGTCGGGAAGCGCGGCGGCGGGCTCGCATCGGTGCATCCGGCCGACCTAGGCGCGGCGGTGCTGACCGCCCTGGTCGACCGCACAGGGCTCGACGCGGAGGCGGTCGAGGACGTGATCTTCGGCTGCGTCGACACCGTCGGACCGCAGGCGGGTGACATCGCCCGGACCGCATGGCTGGCGGCCGGCCTGCCCGACCACGTGCCGGGCACCACCGTCGACCGGCAGTGCGGCTCATCACAGCAGGCCGTGCACTTCGCCGCCCAGGCAGTGCTGTCCGGCACGGCCGACGTCGTCGTCGCCGGCGGCGTGCAGAACATGAGCGCAGTGCCCATCTCCTACGCCATGACCGCCGGCCAGGCACTGGGGTTCTCCGATCCGTTCCGCGGCTCGGTCGGCTGGCAGCGCCGCTACGGCGACCAGGAGCTCTCGCAGTTCCGGTCCGCCGAGATGATCGCCGAGAAGTGGGACATCAGCCGGGAGGACATGGAGGAGTTTGCCGTCCAGTCGCACACCCGGGCGCTGCAGGCAGCCGCCGGGGGGCGGTTCGACCGCGAGATCGTGCCGGGGTTCGGGCTGGCCGCGGACGAGCCGCCGCGGCAGCCGGACCGGGAGAAGATCCGGTCGCTGCCGCCGCTGGCGGAAGGCGGGCGGCTGACCGCGGCGGTGTCGAGCTCGATCGCCGACGCGGCCGCTGCGCTCCTGGTGGTGAATGAGACCGGCCTCGCCACGCACGGGCTGACGCCGCGAGCCAGGATCCATCACATGTCTGTCCGCGGCGCGGACCCGATCTGGATGCTCACCGCGCCGATCCCGGCCACGGCGCACGCGCTGGCGAAGTGCGGGCTGACGATCGCTGACATCGACCTGGTGGAGATCAACGAGGCGTTCGCATCGGTCGTGCTCGCCTGGATCGCCGAGACCGGCGCCGACCCCGAGCGGGTGAATGTCAACGGCGGCGCGATCGCGCTCGGACATCCGCTCGGCGCCACCGGCGCCCGGCTGATGACCACGCTGCTGCACGAGCTCGAGCGCACCGGCGGGCGGTACGGCCTGCAGGTCATGTGCGAGGGTGGCGGGCAGGCCAATGTCACGATCCTCGAATGCCTGAACTGACCTGGCCCTGGCCCCGATCGATGGACAACCCGGTGGACTTCGGCGGCCGCGCCGTCATCGTCACCGGGGGCACGCGCGGCATCGGCCGCGTGATCGCTCAGGGCTTCCTCGCCGCCGGAGCTGACGTTCTCGTCTGCGGGCGGCACGAACCCGACAGGATCCCTGCCGCCGCCGGGCGGGCGGCCGAGTTCAGGCGCGCCGATGTCCGAGACCCCGAGCAGGCTCGCTCGGTGGTCGACTCCGCAGTCGACGCGTTCGGACGGCTCGACCTGCTGGTCAACAATGCTGGCGGAACACCGAATTCGGACGCGGCCACGGTGTCGCCGCGGTTCGTCGAGCGGATCGTGGCCCTCAACCTGCTGGCGCCCTTCTACGTGGCCCAGCCGGCCAATGCCGTCATGCAGCAGCAGGCAGGGGGCGGCGCGATCGTCAACATCGGCAGCGTGTCGGCGCACCAGGCCGCGCCGCTCAGCGCCGCCTACTCGGCAGCCAAGGCAGGCCTCGTCCAGCTGACTCGGTCACTCGCGCTGGAATGGGCCCCGAAGGTGCGGGTCAACCACATCACGGTCGGGCCGATCCTGACGGAGCAGGCAGCACTTCACTACGGGCCGGACGGCGGCGCGGCCGTCGCGCAGGCGATCCCCATGGGCCGGCTGGCGGTGCCCGCCGACGTCGCGGCGGCTTGCCTCTATCTCGCGTCGCCGCTGGCAGCGTACGTGACCGGCGCGGACCTCGCGGTACACGGTGGCGGCGAGATCCCGGCCAGGTTCCTCGCGGCGCAGCCCCATGAGACAGGTCATGGCGATCATGGCGGGGACGGGTGAGCGTGCCGGTTACCCTGGCCGGTGGGCTGGTTCGTTCTGGTCGGGCCGGCTCAGTCGTGACGTGCCCTGAGGAGTTGGCTGTGTGAGCGTGCCGGAAATGGAAGCTGGTGAGGCCGCCGTGAGCCCGGCGGTCGCTGCAGCAGCCCCGCCCGGGAAGGCTGATCCGTGGAGCGATCCGCGACTTCCCTGGAACGGGAAGCCGCGTGCCGTTGACATCATCTGCTGGCTGGGCATCGTCCTGTCCGGCGTGTACTACTGGGCTCTCCTGCCGTTGCGGGTTTCGCTGGTGGGCACCCATCCCGTGGTGGCCGAGCTGCTGAATGGCGGGACCGAGTCGATCATCTCGGCAGCAGCCTTCGCCCGCACCGGGCACGGAACGCTGGTGGTGGTCCTGCTCGCCGCGATTCCCGGACTTATCAAGTTCGACGCCCTGTACTGGTGGGCGGGGCGGCTGTGGGGCGAGCGCTTCATCATGGTCCTGCCGGGCAGCCGGCGCGTTGCCAGGCACATGCCGCGCATTCAGCGGATCGGCCCCAGGTTTACCTGGCCGGCCATGGTGATCAGCGCTTTCCTGCCGATCCCGAGAGCGATCGTGTTCGTCATTGCTGGGTGGGCCGGGATGCGGCTCGTCACGTTCCTCGTCCTGGACACGATCGGCGCGCTGCTGTGGACCGGCCTGCTCGCGGGCCTCGGGTACACGCTCGGTCACCGCGCGGTCGTCGCAGCTCAGACCGTCTCTCATTACAGCTGGTGGGTCACTGCCGGAATCGTGGCGCTGACCGTGCTCCTGATCGTGCGCGCCCGCCGGCAGCCGATGGCGGCCCAGGCGGGCCCGCCCGATCCGGCGCAGGATGATCTCCGACCCAGCCGCTAGGTCACAGCCTGGCTGAGAAAGGACCGAGTGTGCCCGTGTCCGCTGTCACGCCGACCATGGCGAGGCGCTGCTTCCGCGCTGCCGAGCCGATCCATGCGATGATCTACTTCACTCCGCACCGCGCCGAGTGCTATGCGAAAGCCGGGATCACCCACCAGCGGATGGCCTATTTCGCCTCGCGCGCGGCCGCCATGGGTGCTGTGCCGGCCGAGACGGTCATCGCGACGTTCTTCAACTTCAGCCCCGAACTTGTCCGGCGCGCGATCCCGGCTGCGTGGCAGCTCACCACTCCGGCGCAGATGCTGGCCGCCCGCCTCGACGCGGCCGACCTTTCGCTCCGCCAGGCCTGGGGCGAGGAGGTGGCCAGTCCGGCAGTCCGCGAGGCGGCCGATCTAGCCCGCCAGGCCGCCGAGCACGCGGCCGGCCGGCCCGAGGGCCGGCCGCTGTTTGCCAGTCATTCCGCCCTGCCGTGGCCCCAGCAACCGCACCTCGCGCTCTGGCATGCGCAGACGCTGCTCCGGGAGTACCGCGGGGACGGCCACATCGCGGTGCTCCTGACTGAAGGCCTCGACGGCCTCGGCGCACTCATCACTCACGCCGGCGCGGGCACCATCCCCGCCGAAACACTGCGAGCAAGCCGCGCCTGGAGCGAGGAGGACTGGGCAGCAGGCGAGGATCGCCTCCGCGTCCAGGGCTGGCTCGAGCCCGGTCCCCGGCTCGCCCTGACCGAAGACGGCAAGCGTCGCCGGCAGTCGATCGAGGACCGCACCGACGAGCTGGCCATCTTCCCGTATGAGGCCATCGGCGCGGCCGGCTGCGAACGGCTCGCCCAGCTGGCCGCGCCGCTCTCGGCGGCGGTCATGGCCGGCGACCTCGGCTTCCCCGCAGGGCTGTCCGATCCCTACCGGGAGACTCAGTGAGTGCCACGGTGTGGGACCAGGAGTTCTTCCGGCGTCGCGCGGCCGGGGATCCTGAAGCAGCTCAGCAGCCTGAACCGTCGCTGGCCGCGCCCATCGTCCCCTCGTGCGCGACGATTGCTGAGCTCCTGCTGGCTCGCGCCGCTGATGACAACACCGCGCTGCTCTTCGAGGACCAGCGTTGGAGCTGGCGCGAGCTAGCGCGTGAGGCGGCGACACGCTCGGCGGTTCTCCAGCAGCTTCGGCCGATGGATCGTCCCTGGCACGTGGGGGTGCTACTGGAGAACACTCCCGAGTACGTATTCCTCATCGCCGGGGCCGCGCTCTGCGGAGCGACCGTGGTCGGCATCAACCCGACCCGGCGCGGCGCGGAGCTTGCCGCGGACATCAGCGGCACGGACTGCGCCGTCATCGTCACCGACGACGCGTACGGCGGGCTTCTGAACGGCATCGGCCACGGTGTGCCGCAGGTCCTCGACGCCAGCGGCGCCGACTACGCACGCCTGCTCGGCGAGCACCGCGAGGCGCCGGTCGAGGCGACGGCGGACGGGCTCGATCCTCGCTCGACGCTGCTCCTCCTCTTCACGTCGGGGTCCACGGGCGCACCGAAGGCGGTGATCTGCTCGACCGGCCGGTGGGCGTTCATCTGCCAGGTGACCCCGCTCCGGTTCACGGCTGCAGACGTGGCCTACAACGCGATGCCGATCTTTCACGGCAACGCGCTGATGAGCTCCCTCGGTCCGTGCCTGGCCAACGGCGCGGCCTTCGCGATGCGCCGCCGGTTCTCTGCCTCCGGTTTCCTGCCCGACATCCGCAGATTCGGCGCCACCTTCTTTAACTACGTCGGCCGCTCGCTCGCCTACGTGCTCGCCCAGCCGGCGCGGCCCGAGGAGGCAGACAACAAGCTCCGCTTCGGATTCGGCACTGAGGCATCGGCCCGTGACCGCGCGGAGTTCTCCCGGCGTTTCGGGTGCCCGTTGCTGGAGTCCTACGGCTCGTCCGAGGGCACCTGCTACATCATCCACTCGCCCGACACCCCCGACGGCGCGCTCGGCGTCCCCCAGCAGGGGTTCGTCGTCGATATCGTCACCGACGACGGCGAGGTGTGTCCGCCGGCGCGTTTCGACACCCGTGGCGCGTTGCTCAACCCCACGGAAGCAATCGGCGAAATCGTGTCCCGTGGCGCCGCGGCGCGCTTTGAGGGCTACTACCGGAATCCGGCTGCCACTGAGCAGCGACTGCGCGGCGGCGACTTCTGGACCGGCGACCTCGGCTACCGCGACGACCAGGGTTTCTTCTGGTACGCCGGGCGGACAGCGGACTGGCTGCGCGTGGATTCAGAGAACTTCGCTGCCGCTCCCGTCGAGCGGATCCTGGCCGGCTTTCCGGGGGTTACCGCGGCAGCTGTCTATCCGGTACCTGATCCGGTCACCGGTGACCAGGTCATGGCAGCCCTCGAGGTCCCCCACGGCCACTTCGATCCGGGCGCCTTTGGTGCCTTCCTTGCTGAGCAATCCGACCTCGGCACCAAGTGGGCGCCGCGACTGGTGCTGATTACCGCAGGCCTTCCGCTGACGGCCACCCACAAGATCAGTAAGCCGGCTCTGCGCCGCCAGCTGTGGCACGGCGAGGATCCTGTCTACGAGCACACTGACAACGGCTATGTGCTCATGTCACCGGACCGGAAGGCCGCGCTGGAAGGCCAGTACGCACTGCACGGCCGGGATCACCTGCTGCGGCTCTGACCGCACGCCGCCGAGGGCGGCATGCCTGAGACTAGGCGTCAGGCGCGATGGGCGCCGAGGAGGATCACCGCCACGACCGCTGGAGTAGTTCCCCGATTCGCCCACCGGTGGCGCGTCCCGTTCTGCACCACGGTGTCGCCTGGTCGGAGCACTTTCTCCGCACCGTCGTCCAGTTCGAGGATGACCTCACCGGAGACGACCACCTCGAAATCGATCGTGTCTGTCGTGTGCATTCCGGGGTTGTCCGGCTCCATGCGGGCGAGCATGCCCGGCAACTTCGCCTCGAACTCCGCCAGGCCAGCCTCGATATCGAGTTCTCCCGGTGCCGCGTCAGTCGCCGGCGGAACTGTGAAGAACCCGAAGCGATAGCCACCGAGTGGCGGGAAGTACGTCGGCTGGGCGGTCGGCGCACCGTCATCCGGAAACGTCGCCGGCTGGTCTGCGCCCCACAGCAGGTGGAACTCGCCGCCGGGGATCAACGCGACGGTCACCGGATCGACGAGCTCATCCGAAGCGAACACCGCCTTCCCGGTGCCGTCGTGGCCCGTCACTACCCGCCGTACCCTCATAGTGCCTCCGCCCAGGTGGTTGCCGCTGTGCTCGACGTGGCGCTCCCGGCCCGCGTCAGCCAGGTGTGGTCCAGATCGTGGACCGATGGGCAGCCCATGAGCTGCATCGACTGCTTCATTTCCGCGCGCAGCGTTTCCAGCATGTGCGAGACGCCGTCCTGTCCGCCCAGCGCGAGTCCCCACACGTAGGGGCGGCCGATCAGCACGGCTTTCGCGCCGAGGGCCAGGGCCTTGAGCACGTCGCCGCCCCG
>Ga0123355_10008739_pt1 | contig 15323 bp, 9 predicted proteins | sample TergutEmb28metaG_3_FD_89872 | JGI IMG/M metagenome (GOLD analysis project Ga0123355, IMG submission 89872) | Embiratermes neotenicus P1 segment gut microbial communities from Petit-Saut dam, French Guiana - Emb289 P1 | ecosystem: Host-associated > Arthropoda: Insects > Digestive system > Gut ... | reverse complement strand
GATACTGTTCGCTTCTGGTAGAGCGGATTTGCAGGCTGAAAATATGGACGCATTGATAACGATAGGTGAGCTCATAAGACCTCTTGATAATTATATTAGAATTGAGGGGCATACAGATGACAGGCCGATTAGCACTGCGGTTTTTCCTTCTAACTGGGAGCTTTCGGGTGCTAGGTCTGCTAGTGTTTTACGGTTGTTAGTGGAGCATGCTAATATTAGCCCAGGCAAGATGGCTGTTGTTGGTTTTGGTGAATCGCGGCCTATAGCAGACAATTCAACGCCCGAGGGACGTGCATTGAATCGCCGCGTAGACATTGTTTTGTTGAACCGCAGATATAGCTCGATGGAAAGGCAGCCCGAGGCAGTTGGCTAGGCTTGCTTCGCCATTTTTCACACACGGTAGGGGCGGCCCTGCGTGGCCGCCCTGACATGCGATCTATACAGGACGGACACACAGGTCGCCCCTACTCTGCTGATGTATTTAAAATAGAATAATAAATTTTCTCCATATCATTCCAGTCGAAGATCTTTGGGACAGGATAGAGCGGATTGGCCTCTTTTAGCGCGTGGTTTATTAGCTTAGGGATATCGTCTCGCTTCAAGTCGTTTATTTTATTGGGAATGTTCATTTTCACATTCAATTCCCGTATATTGGCAATAAATGCCTCAGCAGTTTCTTTTTCTGGTTCCAATGGACCTGCCAAGCAGGCATAATTGGACATCTCTGTTAACTGTCTGTAAATCAGTGAACCATAGGCATCGAGAACATAGGGCATAATGACTGCATTCGCGAATCCATGGGGCGTATCGTACTTTCCTCCCAGCGAATGTGCAATTGCATGAATGTTTCCAACATATGCACGAGTGAATGACACCCCGGCTAAGTATGCAGCTTTTTGCATATTTTTCCTTGCTGTCAAGTTCTTTCCATCAGTGTAAGCAGTGTAAAGGTTTTCAAAAATAAGTTTGGCTGCCATACATGCGTCTTCTCTTGTTTGCTCTGTATTGCTTTTTCCAATATAAGCCTCTATAGCATGTGCTAATGCATCCATGCCTGTGGTAGCAGTTACATCTGGTGGCAAGCCAACTGTAAATGCTGGATCTAACACCGCACAACGGGGTATAAGAGCTGTATCGTTTATGGCGTATTTATCGTGTGTAGCAGTGTCGGTGATAACAGCAGCCAAAGAGCCTTCGCTTCCGCTCCCAGATGTGGTTGGGATGGTAGCAAGAAAGGGAATTTTCCTTAGAACTTTCAATTGTCCCCGCATTTGAGAAACGCTTTTTTTAGGCCGTGCAATCCGTGCACCAACGCCTTTTGCGCAGTCTATTGAGGAACCGCCACCAAGGGCAACAATGGCTGTGCAACCCTTATCATAATACAGTTGCAACGCCTCTTCAATATTATCTATGCTAGGGTTGGTGAGGGTCTTATCATATATACTGTAAAGAATGCCCATGCTTTTTAGTGCTTCAATCAAGCTTTTATGAAGACCTAGAGAGATAAGTCCCTTATCGGTCACTATTAGCACTTTGCTAATGCCTTTCCCTTTAATTTTTTCCGCCAGTGGTATAATATCAGTTAATATTTCGGGTCTTCGCCAAGGAAGAAAAACAGCTGCGCATCGGAAACAGAATTGATATGTTCGGCAATAAATTCTGTATAGTATGCCTTTTATACTTTCGCTGTCTACGAGTATATGTTTTTCGAGATGTATATGCTTTTGAACTGACATTGTTCAACCTCCTAGAATTATATTTCCTTCCTTATTAATAAGTATAGCCATTTCGGGAATGAGGTAGCCTGGATTATCAGAATTTTATGACTAAAAAAATAAAAACCTGTTAAGTGCCTCTCATACAGGGTATGTAGAGGAACTGAACAGGCTTGAATAGGCGGTATTTTGTCGCTTGCAGAGAGATTGCACAGTTGCAAACTATAGTTTTCTCAAAAGGTTCAGATACAGACCTTTATATGGGGGGTAACGGATTGGGAGATCAACCAGCAGAGATGTTTTGAGAACGCTTTTCTTGTGGGAAAAAGTCTCGAAACCAAATTTTCCGCGATAACCACCCATACCACTTTCCCCAACACCACCAAAAGGTATCCACGGAATTGAAAGATGCATCACTGTATCGTTTACACAGCCACCACCAAAGGATATATTTTGCAAAACAGCTTTCTCATTGAGTTTATTTGTTGTAAATAAATATAAAGCCAGTGGTTTTGGGCGACAGTTTATTTGCTCTACCGCTTCCGAGAGTGATTCATAGGTTATAATCGGTAGCAATGGACCAAAAATTTCTTCTTGCATTATTGGGCTGTCCCAAGAGACGCCGTCTAAGAGGGTAGGGGCAATCTGCAATGATTCTGCGTTGAACCCCCCTCCAACTATAACTCGTTCATCCTGCAGTAGGTTAAGCAGCCGATCAAAATGCTTTTTATTGATGATTTTAGGATATTCTGCATTATCACATGGTTTCTCACCGAAATATAACTTGGTACAGCTTATCATTTCTTGCAGCAACGCTTCTTTAACGTTTTTATGAACCAATAAATAGTCGGGAGCAACACAGGTTTGGCCGGCATTAAGCAATTTGCCCCATATAATGCGACGGGCAGCTAATTTAATGTTAGCGGTTTCGTCAACGATACATGGGCTTTTTCCACCCAGCTCTAAAGTGACAGGGGTCAAGTGTTTTGAAGCCGCTTCCATTATGATCTTCCCAACATTGGTACTTCCTGTAAAGCAGATATAGTCAAAATTATTTGAGAGCAAGCTTTCGCTTTCCTTTTGGCAGCCCAAAACGACTGTTACAAAGGATTTTTCAAAAACTTCCTCTATCATCCTTGCGATTAATGCTGAGGTGTGGGGTGAATATTCTGAAGGTTTCATAATAACACAATTCCCGGCTGCAATCGCACCTATTACGGGAGCAATTGCAAGCATAAACGGATAGTTCCACGGAGATATAATCAATACCACGCCGTAAGGGTCAGATTTAATAAAGCATTTAGCTGGAAAATTTTTTATGGAAGTGCGAACACGTTTATCTGAAGACCATTTTTTAATATGTTTGAGGGCATATTTTATTTCATCCAAAACCACGCCTATTTCTGTTGCATACGCTTCAAAGGGGGACTTATTTAAATCTTGCTTGAGTGCTGCTAAAATTTCCGTTTCATGGTTCCGAATCCATGATTGAAGGCGTTTAAGGCTATTGATGCGAAATACTATATCCTTTGTAAGCCCTTCCGAAAAAAATTTTTGTTGTTCTAATAGAGTGCTTTTGTAATTTGACACAGTAGTCTCCTTCGATAGGTATTTCCCCCTCAATATTACATATTATCAAATATCGCCCTCGATACATGAACACCAGCGGCCCCGGCCTGGGCTAGGCCACGGGTTATCCCTGCGCCGTCGCCAGCACAATATAGGCCCGAAATCTCCGTTTGCAAGCTTTCGCTTAGTTCTGGACGGGCTGAATAGAACTTCGCCTCAACACCGTAAAACAAGGTATGTTCAGAAGCGAATCCCGGTGTTACCTTGTCTAATGCCTGTGTCATTTCTATAATGCTTTTCATGGTGTTGTATGGAAGAACAAGGCCTAAGTCACCCGGCACTGCTTCTTTCAGGGTGGGCTCCAAAAAACCTTCAGCTATGCGCTTTTCCGTAGATCTCCTGCCACGCAAGATGTCACCAAACTTTTGAATGATTACGCCGCCATTGGAAAGGTCATTAGCCCGCTTACAAATTTCTCGGGCGTATTCATCGGGTTTGTTGAAGGGTCGCGTAAATATATGGGACACTAATACAGCGAAATTGGTATTGGAGGAACCCAGCTTTGGATCGTGGAACGCATGCCCATTTGCAGCCATGATACCACTGTGATTTTCCACTACCACATGCCCCGACGGATTAGCACAAAAGGTGCGCACTACCGAGCCAGTTGAAGAATTGAAAATCAGTTTAGCTTCATAAAGATGTCGGTTTATATCTTGCATAATTACATCAGAGGTTTCGGCTCGTACGCCAACATCAACTTGGTTGCATTGAACAGATATGCCATATTTTTTCAGAAGGCCAGAAAGCCATGCAGAGCCGTTTCTCCCCGGTGCAACTAAGATGCTTTTACCGTGAAGCTCCTGCCCCTCCTGGGTAACTACTCCTACTGCTTGAGCTGTGCCTTTAGAGTGGATCAATATATCAGATACTTCGGTTTTGAAACGCATTTCTATTTTGGTGGTTAATGAATCATAGATTGACTGCAAGACCTGCAGATTCATTTCTGTACCTAAATGGCGTACTTTTGCTCGTAATAGCTTTAGTCCTGCTCCATAAACTCTTTGCTCGATCCGGCTGACAGCAAGAGTCTCAGGGTCAGTTATGTTAGAGGGTGCACCATGGGACAGGTTAATTTCATCTACATAATTGATCAGTTCCAGAAGTTTTGAGGTGGGCATATACTCACCGAGCCAACCGCCAAATTCGGCTGTAATGTTAAATTTGCCGTCTGAATAGGCCCCCGCGCCGCCGAAACCGCAAGTAACAGAACAAGCAGGCAGGCATTCAGCAAAATCCCGATTGCCTTTAGGAGAGGGACATAATTTGGTTTTACCACTCTTGATTGGACATTTTCTATTGTATATATCGAATCCACGGTCGAGCATGAGGATTTTTGCTGATGGTTTAAGCTTAATGGCTTCGAAGGCGGCAAAAATACCACAGGGCCCTGCGCCTACAATAATAAGGTCGTACATTAAAGATCACATCTTTCCTGAAATAAAAAATAGGCTTATGAAATAACATCCTCATAAGCCTAGGTTAGTGGAGAATACCGGGATCGAACCGGTGACCTCTTGAATGCCATTCAAGCGCGCTCCCAGCTGCGCCAATTCCCCTCTTTGTTAAAAATTGTTTAAACTTCCCGAACCCGGAGACCATTCTACCACAATCATTTGTTACATTCAAGCTATTTTAAATTTTTTTATATTTTTATTTTCAACTACCATCCATAGCATTTTCGACTCAACTCAAACATAGAAGTCCCTTGTATTTTTCATTACCTTAATGCAAAGCATAGAAATAAGCAGTCAACCGTAATGGTTGAAATAATGCCTTAATAGAGGTCATATGAAATGAAGTATAAACGTGAATTTTGTTTTAGACGGGCAAGTACTATAATGCAGCTTGGGGATCATTTTGCCATAATGGCTGAAAAAGGCTGGATGATATACAAAATGGGTATTTTTTGTTGCTACAGAGCAATAGAGCCTTGCAAACTACGCTTTCATGTGAAATTTTTTCCCGAAATCGGCTTGTTTGACTATCCACATACCAAAGAAGTGTTGAAATATCGCCAACAATTAGAAGATGCTGGCTGGAGTTTTGTCACATCCAGAGATCAAATTAATATATTTTGTGCCAGAGAAGATATTTCCGAGCCTATTACCTCTCATTCTATCGACTATACCCAAAATAATATCCATATTAAGGAATTCCAAAAAAAAGAGTTGCCTGTATACATTCTGAGTATTCTTGTTCTAACGGCTTTGTCTTTACTTTTTGTCAACTATGCTACTACAGATATATTCTTAAGCGACATGATTGTATTTATGATGATAGCGATTCCTATTCTATATGTTACCTTTCTATGGCATTTTATGACAGATGCCACTTGGTATGTTCGTTCTCAAAAAGCTTTCTCTCGTGGTTTACCCTTGCCCGTTGTTGACTATCATTTGTGGCGCATACAAAACAAGGCATATGCAGCTGTAGTTGTAGTTATGATCATCTGCTATATACTGGGAGCAATTTTTGAATTTCTCAGCGGTAATCCCCGTGCTATTGTTAATGTAATAGTAGTTTCAATTGCTATCTTATCGTGGAGCTTAATTCAACGAAAAATAGAAACAGTGAACAGGAAAAGGCAAGGAAATATTAGTATCTATATTGTTTTTGTTGTGGTATTTACTTTTTGTGGTGTATTTGCCACTAATGTTGCAACACAGACAATGAGCTCGCCAGAAATTCTGTTTGACCAAGACGCAGAATTGGATGGCCGTCCAGCACTCACCTTAAACGCAATAGGCGTTACGTCCGCACCAGAACAAATTTCCCTTCGAAAAGGCAGTAGCATAGTTGTACCAATCAGTTATGTGTATGAGGAGCGTTATAACGAGGATAATGTTTTCACTGATGTAAAACACTCGATTTTTGGAGTAATTACACGTAGATTCTATGACGATGCTATATCAAGGTTTTCAACTTCTCAACGATGGGAGAACGCGAGGACATATTACTTAGTTGGCGATCAAGCCACGTATTGGGGTGCCGATGAAGGTATTATGCTCGATAATAGTCAATCTATATTTCACTATGATATTAGCAGCTATACTCGTTGGCTGCAGAATCGAATATTGCTGGTATTACTTAAAGACAGAACTATGATATGTCTTATTTTTACATCAGATAACATGGATTTAGAAAGCATTAGCTTTGAGGTACGTAAACTATGGATAGCGATTGACATGTATCGAACTTCATAATGGATAAAGGGCTGTTGCAGTACTGGAAAAACCAGCGCAACAGCCCTTAGTGTTCTGCTGTTTTTACGCAAGCAGGATTCTTGCGTCTATGGGTGCCACCCCACACACTGTCATATACGATTACAGTGTTATAAGGTCTTTAGCGCAAGGGTGGATTCAGTTGAAAATCTACATCATTACATGATACAATGACGTAGATTACCAATCAATGAAGGAGAATATCATTGAAATCTTTTGATTAGGTCAACACACCGAAAATCTTGTTAATTCCAGATCTTGTTGCCATGCTCACTAGTATCTATGAGCACAAAGGCAAGCAAGGCCTATGGTATACTGTCTTAAACCAAGACTTGCCGCTAAGGCATGTTGTTCAAAGTCCATGAAAGGAATTCCTAATGCACGATTTATTATTGCTATCGAAAGATACCCCAGTAGCTACGATTCGAAATGGAACTGCAGAACCGATACTACCAGAGAGGATACCATTCTATTTTCGTTATAGCGATGATGCAAAGAAATGGCTGGAATCACGTGCAATAGACGGTCATCGTACAAATTCTCGGCTACTCAAAAAAGTTTTGCGACTTGAGCATAAGGACGATTTGACTGCAGTTCTGGCTGTTAATGCTGCTACAATTACAGATAATTATTGGGTTAAGCCTTTAGAGGACAATGCTTTATGCTACTCGGATGTACGGTTTAAGATAAACTTGTTCGATAATCTGGCTCTGTACGGAAGTGCTGAATCTTTTGAGCTTCCACCAGGACGGACTCCGGAATTAACTAACACAGGAAGCTTTGAAAAATGTTGGCGTATGGAAAATGGCCAGTGGTGGATGTATAAAGCTGGTAAAAAGGAAGAGTTGTTTTCGGAAATGCTTGCGTTTAGAATAGCTAAGATGCTAGGCTTTCCCATAGCCGAGTATGAGGCTGCAGGGGATTATATAAAGAGTCGCGACTTTACTGGCAACGCCCTGGTGGATTTTGAACCAGCCGCAGGCATTATCGGTGATGAGTATAACTACGTTGAGATATACCAGATGTTAAAAGCTATTGATATAGAAATTGCTCATCAGTATGTTTTGATGTGTTACTACGATGGTTTGATTTTTAACATGGATAGGCACGAATATAATTTTGGGGTGATCCGCAATAGTGATTCAGGTGACCTTTTATCACTTGCTCCATTTTTCGATCACAATATAGCACTTGTAGCCCGAGGTTATCCCAATAACGAGCCAAAAGATATGCTAATTACCGATTTTGACGAGCTTGTGAAGTATATCGATACGCCGATATATGTTAGGAAATTAGACGAAAACAAAGTCAAAAGTGCAGCATTGGCAGTGCCATTCGAACCGCCGAGCACAAACAGTATTCCGGCACCAAAGGAGTTTGCTGCACAGTATCTGTTGCGCCGGGAAAAAGCATTGAAGGAACATGGCGGTGAGTTGATTCAGTATGATTAATTTTTAGAAAGGTGGATTCAATGGTTTCCGCTGAAATGGTTTTAAAACGCTATTACGGTTATGAAAGTTTCCGTGAAGGGCAGGCGGAGGTTATTTCTGAGCTTCTAAACGGACGCGACGTATTGGGCGTGATGCCTACGGGGGCTGGAAAATCCTTGTGTTTTCAAATTCCAGCAATAATCCTGCCAGGATTGACGCTCATTATATCACCGCTGATATCATTAATGCGTGATCAAGTGCAGGCTTTGGTTTCTAACGGCGTGTCGGCAGCCTATATAAATTCCTCGTTAACATATAATCAATTTGTGAAAGCTATGAGAAACGCACGGGCCGGAAAATATAAAATAATTTATGTTGCTCCTGAGAGGCTCCTCAATGAAGATTTTATCACATTTGCTCAAGATGCAGACATTTCTCATATTGCAGTGGATGAAGCTCATTGTATTTCGCAGTGGGGGTATGACTTTAGGCCATCTTATCTGGACATTCCAGCTTTTGCGGAAAAACTACATACAAGACCGATTATTTCTGCGTTTACTGCCACGGCCACACCAAAGGTGCGCCGGGATATCTTAAGCAAATTAGGCTTGGATGACGCGTTTACAATAACCACTGGATTCAACCGGAAAAACTTATATTTTGAAGTAAAGAATGCTAAAGGCAAGTATGATGCCTTAACTGAGTATCTGTCAAAGAATAATTATAGCGGCATAATATATTGCTCATCACGAAAAACGGTTGAGCAGGTAACTGGTAAACTCAATGCGGATGGCTTTAAATCGGCTCGGTATCATGCGGGAATGGCGGACGATGAGCGGAGTCGGGCTCAGGACGATTTTCTGTACGATCGAGTTCGGCTTATTGTCGCAACTAACGCTTTTGGTATGGGGATTGATAAAAGTGATGTGCGTTTTGTAATACACTACAACATGCCCAAAAATATGGAGAGTTATTATCAAGAAGCCGGAAGGGCAGGGCGTGATGGCTCTCCAGCGGATTGCATACTGCTATACAGTCGAGGGGATATCTCAACGGCACGATATCTAATCGATCAGGGGGAGTGCCCTGATACCCGTAAGCGGGATTATATGTTGCTGCGTGAAATGGTTAGTTACTGTGAGACAGGTGAGTGTCTACGTGAGTATATGTTGCAGTACTTTGGCGAAACTAAGGCAGTAAGCTGTGATAAATGCTCCAATTGCTGTTCAGAAACCATAAATACTGATGTTACAATACCTGCACAGAAACTTCTGTCTTGCGTTAGCCGCATCAACCGTATGGGCCGATCGTTTGGTTTTGGGGTCATCTCGAAGGTGCTTCAAGGAAAGCATGATGAGTATTTGGAAATGCGTGGGCTGGACAAGCTGTCTACCTTTGGGGTTATGTCTGAAGATACAACGGATTTTATTCGAAGCGTCTTCGACCTGCTAAAAAAACAAGAATATATTTCTATTACAGATGATAAGTATCAAACAGTAACAGTCGCAGAGAAGGCTTCTGAAGTTTTGTTAGGTGACACTAAGGTGTATCTGAAGGTCAAGAAGGAAGAGCAAGCTGCAACAACTTCACGCTCTAAGGAACGGCGACGTTCACAGAACAGTCAAAAAAAGTATGAAGTAAATCCAAAATTATGGGAGGCTCTTAGGTCGACGCGATCCGGCATAGCCTCGGAAAACAATGTACCAGCGTTTGTTGTGTTTTCCGATGCCACTTTAATAGATATGTGTGAAAAGCATCCTCTAACTGATGAAGAGCTTCTATGTGTTTCGGGGGTTGGGGGCGTCAAGCTGGAGCGCTATGGTGAAAGGTTTCTAAGCGTGCTGAAAGATTTTGCGCGTACTGAGGGCAATGAAAAAGCAAACTAAAAAAGCTGCGGAATCCGCAGCTTTTTTGTATGCACCCAGCATGGCTTGTGAAAATTTGGAGATTTCAGTGTTAAAACCCATATTCGGCACCTTGAAACTAACATTTGGCGAAGTGTTTATGCAGGCCTGTGGGTGATCGTCCGGGATCGCCGTTTAACTCTAATTCAGGAATTCTTTTCTGCAAGTTGTCAGGATTTAATGGAGTAATATGTCAGATTTTGCTTCGGTTTTTGAGGTAATTCTTTTTCATGCGAAGGTTGATGATTAAATTTGTTGTTGTTTAGTGGAATAAGATGCTAGTCAATGATGATGTTATGAATAAAATTGTTGCGAGGACATTCTAAACAGTTACTTTTGTTGTCCTAATATTGGAGAATCTATATATAATCTGTCAATAAAAAAGCAACTATTTGTGAAAAAATTTTCTTGCCTCCCTCAGTGCTCCATGGTATAATTTTTCTCGATTTGCAAAAATTGGAAAACACAAATGATTGCTTAAAATACATATTGAAAGATAATTTTGCCTTTAAGCACTCAAGAAAATTGCAGTACAGCTCCATGTACACTTGTTATCAGTATCTAGAAAGGAGCACTGGTTCGTGTGGAAGAAGTAACTGAAATATCTTTACAAGAATTGTTTGGTTTGCTGTGGAGGAGCAAGTTATTGTTGCTGCTTAGTTCCATATTGGGTGTTTTGATTGCTTTGGCCATCACATCCTTTTTTATTGAAGAGCGGTATGAGTCCTATCTCAAACTATATGTGTATACACCTGCTGCAAGCGGAGATCAGGCTATAGTTCAGGATATGAACGCTATAAGTCTGGCTCGCAGTGTCGTAAATACATATATAGAAATGCTGGATACGAGGTTCTTCCGTCAACAAATCTCAGCTGATACTGGGCTGCGGGTTCACAACGACAGTGGTGTGAATCCGCCATCTAGGATCAGTTTTTCAGTGTTAGGCAATACTGAGGTGTTTCAGGCCACGGTGAACAGTGGCGCACCAGAAGATGCTATGGCTATTGCGCAATCAATAGCTGTCATAGCTCCTCGAGTTATTCAAGATATTTATGAAACCGCATCACTAAAAATTGTAGATCCGCCTCAATTGAGTACGGCACCAGTTTCGCCCAATTTACAGATCAATTTAATTGCAGGTTTTCTGGTTGGTTTAACCATAGCTGGAGTATTCGTATTTCTCCGGGATTTGCTGGACACTAAAATTAAGGATGGCGAACAGCTGACTCAACGTTATGGAGTTCATATTTTAGCCGAAGTAGGGGATATAAACTCTGAAGACAGGAAAATAGCCAGGCCTGGCATACTCCCTGATGATGAACCAGCTGTAGCACCAGAGCATATGGAATCCTATAGGACTGCACGTACTAACCTTATATTCTCTGTTATTAAGAAGGGATGTAAAAAGATAGCAGTAGCTAGTGCGGTAAGTATGGAAGGAAAGACTATAACTTCAGCAAATATCGCAGTTGCTTTGTCTAAACAGTTAGATGCTAAGGTTTTGCTCATCGATTGTGATTTGCGTAAACCTCGGGTTCATCGGTTGTTTAGAACAGAAAACGTTCCCGGTTTGTCAGATTATCTATGTGATATGTGTACGTTTGAAGAGATAGTTCAGGAAGTAACATATGAGAATTTGACGGTAATTTGCTCAGGCACGATCCCGCCTAATCCCTCTGAATTGTTGTCCAGTAGTGTGTTTAACTCATTTCTGGAAGAGATTGAGAAGTCATATGACTACATAATCATAGATACATCACCGCTTGCTATAGTATCTGATGCTTTAAACATTATTCGGCAGGTTGATAGTGTTGTTCTTTCAACGGTTGCTGGAAATTCGATACATCCTGAGTTTTCTAAAGCCCTTGAAATTATAAAGAAGGCAGATGCAAAAGTGGCCGGAGTTGTTCTTCATGGCGTAGAGAGAGGCAAAAAAGGATACAAGTACAAGTATAAGCAGAGATATGAGTATTATGCTGGGTATGCACAATCAACATGATGATCGATATACATACGCATATTTTGGCAGGGGTTGATGATGGGCCTTCCGACATTGAGATATCACAGTTAATGATACAGTGTCTCGCAAATCAAAATGTCGGTTATATTGGTCTAACACCCCACTACTATCATTATGAGCAGCCATTAGAGGCGTTTTTGAGTAATCGAGATGCCGCTGTTGAACTTATTCGGCCTTTTTCGGATGAGTTGGGTGTGGTACTACTTCCCGGCAGTGAAACACATCTGACGGACGACTTATTAAATGAGCGCGATATTAAGCCGTTGTGCATAAAGGGGACACGACTTTTGCTGACTGAAATGCCCTTTAATTGCGCGTTTACTAAGAAAGATCTGTTTTTGTTGGAACGTTTTATTGGCAATAATGGCATAATTCCAATATTAGCACATGTTGAAAGATATCCGCCTTTAATGAACTCTGAGAAACTGATAGAAAGCTTAATGGAAATGGGATGCTTAACCCAGATCAGCATTAGTGCATTATCAGATGGAAAACGTTCTGCACAGAAGAGAATCAAGCGTTTTATAACTAACGGATATGTCCATTTCATAGGTACAGATTGCCATCATATGGATTATCGTGCGCCTGAATATGCAAGGCATATAAGTTTATTTGTTAAGAAACTGGGAAGCGGCTTCGTTGAGCAGTTTCAAGCAAGTATGGCTCGTTGGCTTAGGATTGATCGATGTGAGACGTTGACTTCTGAAGGGACAAGGAATTTTGTAATGAAAAGAATTACATTTGTTTTTGCATTGCTTCTGATGACGGCTCTTTTGCAGTTGAGTGTTTTTGCTAATTCAAAGCAAGGGCTTTATGACTTGTTTGTTGAATCGGATATAAATTATTCAGCACAGTTTAAATCAGCCTTACGCGACTTTCTCAACACTAACTATTTTACTCAACAAGAAATAGACAGAATGCATAAGGAAGTGATGGACATAAAGCATGCTTGGAATGATGCTGATGGATATATCTCTAATGAAGCATTACATGAAATAACTTTGGAGATGGTCTTCGGTCTTGCACGTGGGGCGAGTGCGACTATTTATATGGATCAGACTTACAATGGATGGACTTTGTCCGTTGAATCAAATACAGGAAGGGTTTATACATTTGTGAATTTAGAAACATTCTCAGTTGACCCTTTATGGGTAGAAGCAAGTGCAGATGAAGGTTTTTTGAACCCAATTAAGGCAACCGGCCCGGGCTTGAATTTAGGGCCAATGTATCGGGTTGTGGTGTTCGCTGTTGCACTGACAGTTGCTTTGGTGGTTATTGCTTTCAGAATCGATAGAAGAGAAAAAAATTCTAAACAGGATCTTTGGACATGAAGAACTTGAGGCTTATTTACATTCCATTGGTTTTCTTTCTGATTGGTGGCTCTATAGTTGCTTGGGGTGTATATTCGGTAGCTGTTTCCCTATCTTCAGTGCTTCCCTTGATAATGGCTGAAGATGTACCTGATTATAACGTGAGTGTGAGATCCAGCGATATCTTTCGTATGGTATCTGTGGATGATTTGCCCAGGAGTACTTTGCCGAGAGAAAGACTGGTGGTTTCTCCAGAACGCCTCCCCGCAGAGGGTGAGTTGTATGGTGTGATCCATACAGAGATTCCCGGCATTATAAACGCGCGATTGTTTTATGGGGATAGCCCTCGGGAATTAAATATGGGTGTGGGTACATATATCGGACATCCTGGTGCGCATATTCCGGGTGCAGGTCTGACTGTCTTGCTTGCTGGGCATTCGAATACTGTATTTAGTCGAATACATGAGTTGCGGATTGGAGATGTAATACATATTGATACAAGCTATGGCCGCTATAGATACATGGTTGCAGGCACTAGAGTTGCTAAGGACACGGACACCACAGCATATGATTTTACTCGGGTAGACGAAAACTTAATCCTTTACACATGCTATCCGTTTGATAGTTTCGGCTTAACCAATGACCGATTTTTTGTTTATGCGGACTTCCTTTCAGGGCCTAAGCTTGATTTGGTACAGACCGTGATTGAGCCTAATAAAGCTTATGAGGTCGGTGGGATTATTGGAGTTGTAGAGGACAATGAAGCTGATGAGGTCAGCGAGTTTATTGAAGTTATTGAGATCGACGAGGACAGTGACTTTAGTGAAGCCGTGTTTCTTGATGGTAGTGCCATTGAATTTGACATTCCAGTACGTATCATAAATGATCGGACTATGGTGTCATATAGTGACATAGCAGAAGCTATGGGTGCTGAGGCTTATTGGGATCAGAGTGCACAGAGAGTCACAATGTATCTGAACAACAATTATACGATTATGTATATGAATTACTCGATTATTATATATGGTGAAGTCTCTGTGGATGCTGAAGGTATTATTGTTTTTGAGTCGGCACTGGAGATGGTGATGGATTCCCCGCCTGTAATAATTAACAACAGTTTCTTAGTGCCACTGCGCGCAACAACTGAATCGTTAGGGGCTACGGTTGACTGGGATCCTAGGACATCAACTGCTTCAATAGTCTCTGTAGACTCGTAAGGTTTTAGTAAAGGTGGTAATGGCACACTATGTTTGGAAGTTTAGCCCCACCGTCAAGTGCTAAAAGTGCTAAGAAAAACAGTATTGCAGGGCGGCTGGGAATTAAAAAACAATCTGTAAAGCGTGTTTTTAGCCACAGGAATATTGAAAAATTTGCCTGGCTTGCTTTGTCATTTGCTCTATCAATGTTTCTGGCTATTACCGTTGTGTTATGCCTTCTACATCTCACAGTTTTTGATCAAAGTTTTATTCGTCAGCAAATTGAACGGAGCCGTTATTCTGATAGCCTAATGTATGAAGTTCAAGAAACGTTGTCGTCTTTTGGAATGGGTAGTGGTTTTAGTGAAGGGTTCTTTGCGGACGCTGTTTCAAGGGATATGCTTCGTGCAGATATATTTCGAGAGGTAAGCCGCATATATGAAGATTACGGTAGAAGCGTAGCTTATAACAGATTTAATGAAAACTTAAGAGCAGATTTAATTGCATATGTTGAGGCTCAAAATGGTGAGGTTACGTATGAACAGCTGCAAGCTATTGAGAATTTGGCAGATGTTTCAACTGCGGCTTATATAAATATTGTGAGCATCCCGTTTACTGATCAGTTTTATTCGATTATGTCACATTTACAGCGGGTTAGCTTTTGGGGGTTGGTTCTGTTTATTTTGCTGGATGCCGTTTGTGTTGCAGCCGTCTTGCTTAGGAATAAGAAAAGGGCTTCGTCCCGGTGGAAAGTGGAATCATTGATGAATTCTGTGGCCGGAACGGTTTTGATTGTTGGAATACCGTTGTTGGTGCTAGTGGGGTCTGGATTTGTTAGGAGAATATCTGTATCCGGGCGGGCTTTGCATTTGCTGATGCAGCAGTATTTTTCTTC
>Ga0123355_10008738_pt1 | contig 15324 bp, 9 predicted proteins | sample TergutEmb28metaG_3_FD_89872 | JGI IMG/M metagenome (GOLD analysis project Ga0123355, IMG submission 89872) | Embiratermes neotenicus P1 segment gut microbial communities from Petit-Saut dam, French Guiana - Emb289 P1 | ecosystem: Host-associated > Arthropoda: Insects > Digestive system > Gut ... | reverse complement strand
AACAGTCATAACTCCGTAACCGTCCAAAATCGGACACATGTTTATATGAACTTTTTTGATCACAAAGACCTAGGAAATCACCTCCTGCAGTTATGCCCTAAAGTCGTGAAACACCCTGTATATTGTTCTCATAAATATGGCAAAGTTCAAAATCCTCTTTCCAGCAACATCTTGTAATTTCACGCAACTGCTCACACTCTGCATCCTATAGGTTTGAAATATCATGTTATACTCAATGTCATTTCTTAGCCGAATAGTCCCTATATGCTAGTGCTCCGCATCCAGCCAATGCATTCCTTACATTAATACTCGACCACAAGATGCTCACAAAATGTAATAATTATTTTTGGTCTTCCTGCGTTAGTTAAGAAACTGACAACTAGGCATATAAAAGCGGGGTGCAATCTGTACGTGCCTGTGTGTTCCCTCATTTAAAAGATTTCAAAATAGTGGACAGACGTTTACCAACTTCGGTATGAAATTTGTGATGGTACAGTGCATTACAAGGCCAACTTATTTTAAGTTTCCTACAAATGTAAAAAAAAAATAAGCATGTGGACGTAGGAGGTTGAAGCAATATTGTCACTTACTTTAGGTTCCCTAAATTGTGAACAACCCAATTAAAATGCAAGGGCCTTCAATTTTTAGCAGAACGTTATAACCACACGACGACAACGACAGACATTTATTTACATGCCAATGTAATGGTAATAATATTTTTTTATTAATTGTTAATGAAATGTTGAAATTAAGGAGTGTAAACTTTGGCATGGAGTTTGGTCAAAAACATATTCGTTATGTACGAAATTCACTTGTAGTACTATTAGCGACGCAGTTAAAATGCAAAACTGATGTACATTCGACAAATTTAACATAATGGTAATTACTAACACGCAGTAATTTCTTCACGAAAATTAATTAAAAACAAATACGGAATAACATATCTATCAACTGCAAATTCTAGAAAACACAGTTGAAGAATAAAAGACCAACTTGATGTCACTTGGTATTTTATTTCACTTCTTATGTGCTCAACATGTTTCGGACATTAATATATCCATCATCAGGAGCTTGTGACTATTCTGTTAAATTACCACATTGGTCGTATTGTTCTTGGTTCGATGTGTGTTGGAATTTCGGTGTGGTTGGGTTGGAGTGGTATCCGTGTTGCAGACTTCAGCCTGCAACACGGATACTGCTCATCTTCTACCATCACTCACTATATGTCCATATCTCAATATCACGTTTTGCCAATATATTCAAAAACTGTCCTATAATTTTGAATTTGTGCTCTGCATTTACGGATTTCTCCTTGTGTGAGATGAAGAAGTTCTGATTAACGCAATGGAGAAGTGACAATTTTACATTATATATGTTCTCAAAGTTTACTGCCTTCAAACGGTATAGTGGCTCGCTACGATCTTGGCTGTCCGGGGTTCGAAACCCAGTTTATAAAAGATTTTCCGTACAGACCACACCGGGCCACCCAGCCTACTGTACAACGGATACTCGGTCTTTCTAGGAGGTACAGTGGCCGGGGCCTAGTGCCGACGACCCACCAAATTCCAGCACCGAGCTTGCTAATGGGTTTGGAGCTATATATCAGCCTCCCCTCTGCGCCTACAAAGGCATGTCATACGATGACCATTACCTTTACCTCTACCGCCTTAAACGGAGTTAAATTTAACAGGCGGTACAAAGTGTCCCTGTAGATGTATGCATTTCTGATACTCAGCGTGTTAAGAAAAGTAAGTTTCTATGACACAGGGCGGCTGTGATATGAGATGTGTAGTTACTGCAGGCTATTAAAACACGGTTCTTGGAGCTGGGTATAGAAACAAGGAAGAAGAGCTTACCCCTCTACCGCTGATACCTGCTAACAGGGCTTTATGCATACTATATCAAAGAGACTGCGGCGAAGCAGCGCGGGCACACATATAGACCCTATTACATACTGCCAGTCTGTCTTGCCGACAGAAGTTCCATGAAATATGGACAAGCAAATGTCGACGCTACCACAGTCGCCTAAAGCCGCACGAAAGTAACAGAACTGTACGGTGATCAGACAGAATTCAGTATTGTCTTGTCGCTTCCTCAAGGACGATTCATGTGCTGACTAACAAACAAACATGTGACCACCTTGAATAAAGGCATCACGAAGTGCTTGGATACGTATTTTGATATTAATTCTGTACGTCAGCACAACTGTTTTTTATATATGATCTGTCTCAAATATTTCACTGATGTAAACACAATGGGATCCCAACGTGTGCACAGCATCCTGTGACTTAACATGCAAAGAATAGGCCTGAAGATGACTGTTCAATAGTCGAAACATGTAGCCTATGTAATTAACTTGTGTAATAAAAAACAGTTGTGCTGACGTGTAATATTTATATCATAATGTGACCACCTGCAAGACCAATTATGATATTCAGTCACCAGTTGTGTATATACCTACCAGATAAAAGTGGGCCACTGTTCACAATGGTCATTCTCTTGAAGTTAAGGTGCTGTGAAAGTGGGATTTGTTGCCGTAGGTTCTCGATGAATATGCTGCATCTATTCCCAGTTTCGAAGTGAGTCCATGGAACCAACCGACCAAGTAACTAGTCAAAAAAACAAACAGTCAATCGACTGAAAAATAAATCCAGATCTAACTAAGGATGAAGACTTCGACTTTGCTCAAGTCGATGTCCCTTGGTCCATAAGCTATCCTCCACATTGAAAGCGACGCTGGGATATGACACCGATAGCAACGATATTGATCAGGTTAAAATATTTTCAATATTAGGTGCAGACCTTGACATGCCCATACTAAATGAATTTCATGTCCTTCGGAGTAAAAGTACTCTGGATAAATAACTGGTGTTTGAACCCAGAGTCGGTCGCATGGGCTGTGGGCCTGTGTGACCTGGTTGGGCCAGTGACTGGGGTGGACACCGACAGTGCCCAGTCCTTTGGTTACAATCTGGCATGTAAAGTGCAACTGGGTAAATTCACGGAAAACCTGTCACGCACAGCGAAACGTTCTCGGCAGAGTTCGCTAGCCGCCTGCGTGCGGGCAGCCTCTACTCGCCTGCTGATTACAAGTCGACATAAGTGTCTTGAAATTTGCCTAACCGAAGGTCCCCAGACGAGCTGATTTTTGGTCAAAATTCTCGGTTTTTGTTCCGATTTAGTCGGCAAAAAAAATGGAATGATGAGCCCCTTGCGATGCGAAGACTGCTAATTATGCCATCGGCAGATTACTGGCGTGGGTGCGGGCAGTAAATCTCCATACCAGGCATACGTAGTCAACCACAGAACGAAAGTGTAAATCATACAGCAGAATACTCTTGCTGATGGACAGTCCACTTCTCCTACTAAGTAAACCGCCTAGCATGCTCAGTCCCTGGGCGGCCTCCCTTCCCCCAGTACCCATTAACCTGGACGCTGGGTGGGTTTCAAAGCCGATCTGGTCGCTTTGGAGAAAAGTCTCTCTCTGGGGATCGAACCAGGTTTCCTTTGTCGTTCAGCCCCTTGCTTAGTCGCTGGTCTGACAAAGCCATTCCGCCTCCTCTCTGTAAAAACGTTTTGGAACAAAGACGAGAAAAGAAAAGTTTTGAAAACCTGACATTTTCCCCTCTGCCTGTTCTTATTCCCAATTGGCGGCAAGTCGTCCGTGGGAGTTAACGTAAAGATAAACTGTATGCAGTCCAGCGGAGCGTGAGTAAGAGTTGCGGCCTAACACAAGAATAGCAACGCCAATAACGATTCATGCTCTATCGAGTGGACAAACGTGTGCTCCGTGGGCAGGCTATCTTCTCACGACGAGCGTATCAGAAGCCTGGCTCAAGAAAGGTTAAATAATGGCATCAAAGGGCTTGCTCTTTTACTGGGACATTATTTTATCCGACAACTGTCGCTAAGAACTTCACGTTGGCTCACTTATACTAACTCCTACAACTGCGACGTACAGTATTTGTTAAATGTGACGCTAGTCTACGAGCCGAATGACAAGGTTTCGAGCACCATTTTTGTTACGTATGGTGAATCATAACCTAATATCGACTGATACACATTTAATGTGTTAAATCACATAGACCTCAACTTGCGGAAAACTGAAAACGCTGCGAGATTTATTCTGCCTACATTCAAGCGAAACGGTCTGAGTGCGGAGTGATGCAGTTTGTCAGATAAATAATGCCCTTGAATGTAAGAATTCGTCAAGATGATACAGATAACAATTTGCCTTTAGGAAATCTAGCTGTACAAACCGAAAAGAACCCATAACTGAATATGTTCTAGCCATAATGCTAAAAATTTGATGGAAAAACACGGCTGCCGCTATATACAGAGTGTTTCAGGAAGAGTAGTAAATATTTTAGGAGGTGGTAGTATGGACTATTTCGAGCAAATAAGTTCATATAAACATGTGTCCAATTTTAAATGGGTGTGAAGATACAGCTTTTGAAGTTGGCGCGTACAGATCAGATTTTTTTCCGTGGGGATGGATGAAAAGCGAAGTCTACAAAGAAAAAGTAAACACAAGAGACGAATTGGTCGCTCGCATTATGAATAGTGTTGCCTTCATAAAGCAAGAACACCAAGACGACCTCAGGAGAGCTACAAGTACTATGGCCAAGAGGCTTGAAAATGCAATGAAGTCGATGGTGGGATTCTTGAACACTTACTTTGAACTGTTGAAATTTATTGAGATCATTTACATAACCAATAAATGCAATCAATACGTCATTTGTCTTTTCTTCTTGCCTTTTGTAAGGCTTTTTATGCGTAACATTCAAAAAGCTGTATCTTCACACCCATCGAAAATTGGACACATGTTTATAAGAAATTGTTTACTCGGAATAGTCCATAATACAACCTCCGAAAATATTTACTATTCCTCCTGAAACACCCTGTATATATATATATATATATATATATATATATAAAATTGTGACATCAAGTTGGTCTCTTATTCTTCAACTATCATCATATTTGTCTGTCCGTCCGTCGGTATGTCCGTCTGTCCGTCCGCATCGAACAACCCAGTACCCACTGGACGGACTTCATGAAACATATTATTTCAGTATTGTTTGAAAATATGTAGAGAAAATTTAAGTTTTATTAAAATTTGATGAGAATAAAGCTTACTTTACACGAAGACTTACGTACATTTATAATAGAAGCTCTCTGAATTCTTCTTGGATAAAGCATATTTCAGAAAAAAGTTGAAGAGAAAACCAAAACATATTTTATATTCAATATTTTTTTTCCCCAAAAATCGTGCCGTTTATGAAATACTGTGGAAATACACTGTAAAGCCGGGCAGACCACAGATGATAATATGATAGGGCGCATGTGCTTTGCATGCTGGATATCTAAGAATACAAACATACACGAAGAATATGTAATATTTATTGCTTTTCAACATGAAAAATCGTTACGCAAATGCACCTCAATTTACGTCATACGAACGTTTTCGATCTTCTTCTCTCTTGATTTTAATTATCTAAATAAAATGAACTGCAAACAAGAGCAGATAATTGCACGACACATAGTGGGTCCTGAGAAGTTGTCAGCCACTCATTCGGTGAAGAAATTTTGGTCGTTTATGGAATGCTCATTAAGCCTTTCACAGCAACACACTTTACCGCACGTTGCGCTACATAATTACAGTTCGTTTCATCAATAATTAAAAATAAGCAGATTGTTACATAAAGAGGCAAAGTTTGTGAAAGTTCACAAAAAAAGTCTGTAACATTTATTTACCCTTGGCAGACACATAAAAAATGCGTGTGATTCGATAGTGTAAATTCTTACTAGGCTGTCCTAAATATCTGCTAATTCCCAGTTCGGAAGATGTATTTCAAAGTAACAGCTGCTAGGGTATGAGGCAAACACACAGCTAGGAACAGAAACTAAAGTACTGGATGTTGGAGAGCGAATTCCCAGTCCAGCAGTCAGCCCAGCTCTCATCTCCAACTGTTAGCTCCGGCAGCTAACGGAATTAGAAGAGCTGTTTTTATATTCTTCCTATCCGTTTCCCCTTGTCTCTTGTATTTTTTCCTCTCTCTTTGACCGCCATTAAAAGTCAATATTTATTTATGCTCGTGGGTTTTTATGTATTTGCTGGTAAGTAGGGGCAACAATATTGTATAACATACACTTATCAACTTATTGGGTCCTGCATTTAGTATACTCAATGCAGTGAATTCTACTAAAAATTAACAATCAATTTCAGCTGCCTTCTTGTCATTCGCTTCTTATACAAGGGACATAAAATGGAAGCTTGGAAGTCGAATAGCACGTCTGTTAGTGTAGTCCATCTCTACAAGTGCTCAAACTCCGGGGTTCTAAAAACTTTTCTGGGGAATTCAATTGTGATTATCTTCCGAATACCACAACTACTATTTTGGCATCCGATTCGACGGATACCGCGGGTCTGTCTCACCGACAGTTGGAGCGGAACACTCACCTCCATCTAGGGCAGAGGTGCAGAACTAGTGGAGACTTATCTCCAACAATCCATACGCCTTCATGGCGTGCCTAGAAATGACAAGTAATTTATACGAATCGAGGACCTACAGATGTAATAAATGAGAAGAGGAAAGCATTACACATTTTCTTACGCAAATCTCTTTGAATGCGTGCACTTGGAATTCCGTGAAGTCGATAGAAGCTTCAGAATATGAAAATGGTCCCCTGGCAGATCCAGCTAAGAGCCATGTCCAGTTTTGGAATTTGTTACTAGTTACTAGGTTCAGTTTCCGCAGCACTATTCTAGTGTAAATTCTGAAAGATTACGGAATTACTCTAAAATGTTGGCAACTTACACATTCGGGTTTGAAGTTACTTTCGCTTGCAATCTCCCAGCCTGTGTCGCGCGATCAGCCGGCTGATTACCCTCTGGACATCTCTACATACAGGAGCGCATGCAACTGACAAATTTCCAGCCAATTAGAGCTACGAGCACGAGTTCCAGGACACGAAGTAAACAAATTAGACGCGAGGAAATGAACACAGCTCTGTTTAAAGAAACGCTTCGTTTGGCACGTCCTCGCTTCGGAACGGAATAAAGAGGTCACTTGTACGATTTGATAACTTGCTTCATTCCCATTGATTTTCAATGTCATTTAGCCTCGAACTGCAAACATGTATGTCGGTATTACCGCCCAGTGTATTCGTGAAGGCAAACCAAGAACGGACAGAAAATATTGGTATAACACGACGTTATTTTCGTGCACGAGTTAATGTTATACATAGGCGTATGTCAGAGTGCACGCCGAAAACAAGGCCGACGCTGACCGTAACAAACACCTAGTAACTGTTCACGGGAAAAATGCATCTACCGCGTTTATTCATGGTTCTTAAATTCTTGGCGAGCTCCATTGCTTCGTTTCATGTAAAAAAAACTATATCAAAGAGTCGTATCGACTTGAGGTGCCACCAGTCGCTTACAAAATCAATTATCATGTTCGCAAAAGAAAATCCTTGGAAACTTATTTGAGCTAGACGAATAACGTCCATATGCTGGCACACTATCCTCTCTCTATATATACTAATTTTATTCTCCTTGCTTTCTGCAAGACGTCTCTCACTTCCAAGCATCCCACTAAATTTTGTATGAGAGCCGGGATAGCATGGTCTGTACAGCGACTCACTACAATTGCACCGTCTGAGCCTCCAATTCCAGCAGGACCAAGAGATTTTTCTTTTCCGCAAAACATCCAGACCGGCTCTGGAGTCCAACTAGCCTCTCATTCAATGGGTACTGGAGCTATTTCTTGAGCGTAAAGCGGCCGGAGAGTGACGTTGACTGCTCACCCTCATCCACTGCCGAGTTTAATAATGAGTGCAGATACACTTCTATCCCCTACATACGCCTTCAATGTGTGGACAGGGACAACCTTCCCTTTAGTTTAAGACATTTTGTACACAATTCCCCAATTCTTGCCAAATTTCTCGTCTGTATGGATGCAACACGGGAAACCAATTTATTATTCTATAATAATAATATTCTACAATAATAAAATAAACATATAGTTGTGTCAGACGAAGTGCATGTTTTATTTTATTAATGTACTTTAAACACAATGGGATGTCCTCTACCAAGATTATCAAAGCCAGTCAAGTTCGTTACGTTAACCAACACAAAAACTTAGGAAACAATGTCCTGATATGTTGTGCAAACATCTACTTCAATCGTCAATGTCTCAAGCAAACTCTAACTCCAAATTACACCAAAATAAAAATACCAAACACTTCACCAGCCTCCGTATTTTCTAATCCTAAAATAGCAAAACAGAATAATAATAAAAAAATAAACATATATTTGTGTCAAACGGAGTACATATTTTATTTTATTTTATTAATGTACTTGAAACACAACTGGATGCCCTCTACAAATATTATCTTAAAAATAAGTTTGGCGGTAATGTTATACAGGTTATGATAGTCAAATTCAAATTATTTGTCAGAAGTGCTACAAGCACTGTTCAATAAACCGCAAAAAGCCAACTACGCACATTTTTCCTAATATTGTGTCCATAATAAGCATTGTAAAGGCGCACATTAAATTCGGAGCATACAAATAAATATGACAACCTTCTTACTCTCCGTGCCTTATCTAGATACGAGAATTAACATGGTTACTTGAAACACGTTTAGTATCTAGGTAACTAAAAATGGCGTTATGATAGACACAAAGAAAGCCAAATCCTATTTTATACTAAATTAAGCAGGATCCAATTACTGCGCTCGATTAAATTGTCTCGGATAATGTACCTTTTGTGTAGTTTGCAGAGGAGTTCACGGATTTTCCTTCGTACAAAATTACTAGGGAATCCACGCCGGAGTAATTATGTTCATTAGAAATAGTGGCCTTAAATAAGGCGCAAAATAAGTTAGTATTAAATTTCTACTTAGATAAATTACCGAGTTCCACTCATGGAATTAATTACAGTGTGTTTTCTTAGGAAGCCAGAAGTTAATTTCACAGTTTGAGATATAAATACCACACAACAGACAGTCTCAGTAAAGACCTGCGTGTTTAATGACATGCTACCAGGTTCTGGAACTTCGCAGTTCGAAGGTTTTCCTGAGGAATTCTGAATCTGAGGAGAACTCAAAAAGCCTACTTCCTATTGTACTCACCTTCAGGTTCTACAAATCTGGCATGATTAAATAAATACGTTAGTTGTTATAAATTTAAAATTCGTCTATGTTATCCAACTCCCCTCTATAATTATCATGTTGGACTAGTTTCCAGACGACCTCGCAATTGAAACTTTGTTACTTCCTTCTCGCACAAGCGCAAGCAAGCACAAACAAGAACACGTTGCAGCAGTACCTCTGCTACTTACAGCCATCATTCAGAGGGATGTTATGGACGATATTCTTACACGGCTGGGTATATTCGCGAAACTAGTTGGGTTAATCAAAATGTGCTTAAATTATAGCATAACTACAGTAAAGTGGAAGATAGGAAGATACTGGTCTGACATTCTTCCTGTTAAGAATGGTCTGAAACAAAGAGTTGTAGTATCACTGTGCTTTAGAATGTGTCATCAGGAAGGTCCACGAGAAGCAAGGAAAAACTGAAACTCGGTGGAACACAGAACATTCTGGTTTACGCTAATTTTTAAGCACGTTCAAAAATTGCGAAAAGCCACTATTATCTTAGTCATGTCTAGGTGTCCGTCTGTCTGTCCGCATGGAATAACTCGGTTCCCACTGGACGGATTTTCATGAAATTGTTTTTTTTTAATATTTTTCGGAAATGTTTCCAGAAAATTCAAGTTCCATTAAAACAAGACAAGAATAACGGGTACCGTACATGAAAACCAATGTACATTTATGACCATATCTTGCTCAGCTCTTAGAATGAGAAATGTTTCAGACAAAACATGCAGAGAAAATCAAAATACACATTTTAAATTCTATAACTTTTTTTTCGAATATCGTGCCTTTTATGAGATAATGTGGAAAAATATTGTACAGCCGGACAGGCCACAGATGACTATATGGAGCATGCGCTTTGCATGCCGGAAACCGACGGCTACACGCGCAAACTCAGAACATGTGACACATTGCTTTTCCATTGTAACAATGTTAGCACGAACACGCCTCAATGTTACGTTATACTTAGAGTGCCAGTATTGTTTAATTTATTTGGCGGAAACAAATACAGTGTAACTTTAAAAAGAAACGCAGTCATTTTTTTGTTGTTGGTAAGGCGGTAGTCTAGAAATTAATTGTAAGCAGACAAAGAAGAAATTTACAGCTGTCCCGCTTATTATTTAAGAGCAAAATTTTGGAAGCCGTATTGGGTGATGGAGGTGTAAATCCATCTATTCTCAACTCCGACACTCGATATAGGTGAACGGTTAGTTTCATTAACCCGATACTTTGCTCACCATATTTTAAGCCTGTCGTTAATTCGATGTTAACAGAAATCAGAACCAAAATATTAAAAGAACTCTTGAAGCAATAAAGAACACTAATCACTGGGACATTACTCCGTGTTGTTCTATATATAAGGGATAACTTCAAAATTTTCCGGAAATCACTTTATTTCTGAGAAATAAAAAAACAGCGCAACTTAAATTACATTTCGCTAAAAACGGCCCCCTTGTGCAACCATACACTTCTGCCAGCGACTGAAAAAGTGTTGGAAACATTCCTGGAAGTAAATATGTGAAAACCTCTTCAGCTCTTCCGTCGCATTCTTAATTATGTCAGCAGCATCACGAAAGCGCCGTCTCTTCAATGCTGATCTCATTGGAAGAAACACATAAAGATCGCCTGAAGCCAAGCCAGGAAAGTATGGGTGATGCTCCAGTGTAGTCACATGGTTCTTTGCTAAGAAATCTTAGTCAATGTATATTTCTTTATTACAGTAAAATACCTTTAAATTATACCAGCAAATTCCATGGAAGTTTTGAAAATACTACGCAGAACTAGCATTTCGAAGACACCTTCTGCATCCATTTTCAAAATGTAAATACTTAACTGTTATGATCAATGCAGTAATATCTTTGGAATGGTTGGACATCATCGTCATCATAAATATCAAGGATTGGCCACTTTGATCCGTTCCGTCTCCAGAGTTACAGCTGCACGCGCCAACGCTTCTTCGATATTCCAATTGTTCTCCTTCCTTGTGGTCTGTAGTAGTATGATTTCAAAGGGATTCGTTTTCGTGGCATTCTTTGCAAGTGTGAAAGCCAGTTCCGTCTCTATTCATCTATCTTGTCTAGTATGCCTGTAATCCGTAGTTCGCGGCGTACGTAGTATGTAGTCATTTGTTTTGTGGGTGGTTGGACATGTCTATCAAATTACAAGGCATCACATTCCGGGGGACGGCAGTACAATACACAGATCTCTTATAGAACAAAGTCACAAATACCGCAAACAAATTCACCCTTATTTTAGAAGCGACTGGCTACGTTATCCGCAATACATGCGTTCTTATTGAGGCACGATTCGGACTACTGGAAATGGCGACTAACATTTCCATCATTTTTTATGCGATGGTTATGTCACTAAGAATCAGTGGCCTATAATTAATTAGTGGAACGGTATATCCTTCACCGAAGGCGTGAGGGTAACATCTCAAAAACTATAATGCCTGGTCTACGTGATTCAACCGGGATGCCTCATCTGAGTATTACATTCTTCATGTAAAAGTTGCAAAGTCACGGGTATTGAGCTTGTGTTTAAGGATCGGAATGTATGAAAACTTTTTAATGTGCCTTCCCATAAAAAATACAACTGTCAGGCTATTAGAAACGGTCCCATCATATAACAAGGTAACATACCATTCACTTTTTGGCCCCACACCCTTCTTGATTCACAAATGCCTTTCGCGTTATGATGTATTGCAAAAAAAAACAGTATTGTAACATCACACGCAAATCAAGCTCTGTTGTAAACATAAACACAGAGTAGCCATGGAAAACTGCGTGTGACTCAACTAAAAACTGCAACTGTGGCAATGCTGGTGTGACTCAATCACTCACTCCGTGTTTCCTCCGATTTTACTAATGCAACCTTTGTGTCTTCAGCTTTAACTCCACCTATCGGACGGCTGCAATCTCGTGGTGCTACTGGATTTTCATACTAATGTTTCTATCTGGCGGTGTTCCGTAATTAACTCGGATTTTCATCCGGGGCATGAAACTCAAGCTGTATCGTAAGCAAGCTCATAACTGTAGAAACACAGTAATAATATCAACCCACGTACGAATTATTCAGTGACACCAAATGTAGTATAATCTAGAGAGATTGCGTGTAATATTTGGTTCGGTAGAAGCAACTGGTAAATCATTGTCAATGGTAAGAGAGAAAAGTCTGCTGCTTTTGGGAGGTACATTAAAGCCGGTGAAATTTAATAATTCGTAAACCTAAGTTTCGCAACTGCAACAGCCACTGATTTCCGTACTCGCTAAAAATGTTCGAAGGTAAAGTCTGAGGACATGATGTTTACAAAATCAGGCTTCAAAGCAACATAACTAATTTCACAGTTCTGAGGACACAGGTGACGTCTCTGGATTACATTTTATCAGAAACTCGGTCAAAATAAAATTTGCTTACGTAGGAAATTTAGATTCATATTTTCTAACTTTTCGCTACCACAACGGCGCACGAGTTACAAAAACTGAGATTTAAGTAACTTAAATAATTCCCTCTAAGGCACATGATCTTCCTTGAAACTTCATTGCTATATCAGCCGTCCAAACATTTCTCTGTTTTATACTTATGATCGGTATTTTAAGAAATGATCTTGTTGGTTGATGGTCACAAGAAACATATATCAGTCCTGAAGTCAAATTATTATTATTATTATGTGGTCATAACAGACCACCTCTGGACATTGTATGCCTCCTGTTAATTCATCGCCACCGCGTACTTCTCAAAGAACACTTTTAACAGTGTTATCCCATGCTTAACACATATATTAAAACTCCTCACTCTAGGTCAGTGACCCGCACACTTTGTCGAACTTACTTACTTATTCCATGGTGCAGAGTCCTTCTTGAGAAGCTAACTGGTTTGCAGCTAGTCAAGAAACTCCCCGCATTTCACGGAACCCGAAGGTTCATTACCGCCCTCACAAGCTTCCGCCACCTGTCCCTATCCTGTGCCAGCCCATTCCAGTCCAAATACCCACATCCCACCTCCTGGAGATCCATCCTAATATTATCGACCCATCTACGCCTAGGTCTCCCCAGTGGTCTCCTTCCCTCCGGTTTCCCCAGCAAGACCCTATACACCCCCCTCTCCTCACCAATACGCGCCACATGCCCAGCCCATCTCACACTTTGTTGAACACCCAAGCAATAATTCGTCCATTTACACGCAAGACAGTAGGGTATCCAGGCAGCCTGTCAAACAACTACCCAATCTGCCGGCCAGTCAGTTTGTCCCCCCGTCAGACAGTTGGTCAGCTAGCCAGTCATTAAAATCAGTCAAGCAACTGGCCAGTCATTCAATCAGAACCATGGAACAAACAATATCAACTGAAGCCTGAAGCAAAAGCTATCCAGGCACTTGCACTGTGTGTCCTGGCCTAAAGGCTGTAAACGAAGACAATGTTATCTCCAGCGTGCAGGAGAATTGCTCAACATGCAAACATGACTAATAATTTTATTCCTTGACGGTGGTCTTCCTTTTTTTGTAACTCAACATGCAATACATCTCTGTCACGTGTCACCCCTGAAAGTTTGTCCCTAATTATTAACGTATGCACGAATGAAGGGGGCAGGTGGGGGAGGAAACATGAAGAATGTTGCTGGACAGGAGAAGTGGGACACTACAGACAGAGATAAATGTCTGGTTCGTTTTCTTTCATTGTATAATTAAACGTCTAGAAATTTAACGTGGTTAATTTAAATAAAGATTGGATATGGAATTTACCTTAAGTATAATCAACAGAAACAATGACGGAAGGAAGAAAGTATATTTTATCGTACATAAACAAATAAAGAGAAGACTGTAGCTCCCGTGGAAAAGAATTATTCTGATAAATGGCAAGATTTTCTGAAGAAAGGTACTTGAACATCAAATGTGTATTCAATGTTTATTATGCTTTTCCCGACAAATTTTTTCTGCAATATTTCTCATCCTACGAAAAACTGAGCGATATATTACCATAAATGTACACAGATCTTCACTAAAGTACCCGTTATTCTTCATGTACTTTAAATAAACTTAAATTTTCTCTACAGACTTTCAAAAAATACTCTAATATAAAATGTCATGAAAATCCTTCCAGTGGGAGCCGAGTTCTTCTACGTGGAGGGATGGACGGACGGACGGACAGACAGACAGGCAGACATTACGAAGTTAATAATCGCTTTTCGCAATTTGCGAACGCGCATAAAAACTGAAAGAGAGAAAGAAATACAAGCATTAATGGAATAAACGAAATCTCTTCGGTGTTAAAGTAGGCAGCAAGTTTGGCTGGGGCTTTATAAGTCTATTTTCAGCAACTAGTTTGTTATTGGTTTATCAAATGTGCTTCAAAATTCGAACTACACCTCAGCAAGACAGTATAGCTGTTATTATTATTATTGTTATCGTTATTATTGTTGTTATTATTTCCGTCAACTCAACCGCCCAACTGGAGTTGGAAAGGTTCATTTTTTTCAGCAGCCACACACTCAAGCAGGGATAGGAAAGGCGAGATTTTTTTTTTTTACACAGTGGTGCTTTTGGGGATTCAAGTCTTCTGGCATGTGACACTATGTTGATGGGTAAGTGGAACCCAGCTTGTGAGACGGAAGTAAGGTCTTCAGTTCAAGGGTCACGTAGTCCAAGATGAAAGCCTCACCCATGAAAATTAAAGCAATACATTCATTCGAAACGTCCGGGATCAGTCACCCAACGGTACAGCGTCACATACCGGTAGACTAGAATACTCAGTGATAGTGAAATATCTGTGGCATAAATGAGTATATCCTAATTGTTCGTTGGTGATTTTATTATTGTTTTTTGTGAATGTTGCGTTGTTATGCGCAGCTCATAGAAATCAGATACGAAAAGCATAAGACTAATTTCAACAACAGACATTTCATACATTGCTTGAATGTGATAGACACTGATCAAAAATACCATACCATTCTACCGGGATGCTAATAAGTCCTTAGCCCTACCAGGAAGGAAACAAACTCGGAAGCATGTCAGGGACGCGCGAGTTTTCAACAACATCGAGACGCGAGCTGTCATCAAGTTTTTTTTTTTTTTTTTTTTTCAAGGCAAGGGGCCGAAGGAAATTTCCACCATTTTTACAAAAAAATTTGTTTTTTTTTTTTTTTTTCGGGTTAAGGATTTTTT